>Ga0116158_10001737_pt1 | contig 19499 bp, 14 predicted proteins | sample AD_UKC052_MetaG_FD_89883 | JGI IMG/M metagenome (GOLD analysis project Ga0116158, IMG submission 89883) | Active sludge microbial communities of municipal wastewater-treating anaerobic digesters from USA - AD_UKC052_MetaG | ecosystem: Engineered > Bioreactor > Anaerobic > Digestate | place: USA... | reverse complement strand
TTGCCGGCGGCGTCGCGGCAGCCGAAGTAGCCGGTGCCGATCTGCCAGACGATGTCGCCGCCCTTGCGGTGGTGATCGGAGATACCGCCCTCGCCGGTGTTCTGCATCGCGCCGGCGATCTTGACGCCGCGATTGATGGCCTCGACGGCGGCGCTCGAGAGAGAGCCGTAGCTCATCGCCGATGTGTTGACGATCGAGGTCGGGCGGAACGCGCGGGCGCGCTGGCGGTGGCCGCCGAGGATCTTGGCGCAGGGGAGGGCGTAGCTCGGATCGTAACCGGGCTGGCCGGGTACGGGACCGGTGCGCGGGAAGGCGACGTGGCGGATGATGATGTAGCCGGACGCCTGCTCGAGGTCGTTATCGGTGCCGAAGCCGAAGTAATTGTTCTCTCGCTTCGCGGAGGCGTAGACCCAGCGCCGCTGGTCGCGAGAGAACGGCCGCTCCTCGTCGTTGCCGGTGACGATGTACTGGCGCAGAGGACCGCCGAGGGCCTCGAACATGTAGCGGAAGCGGCCCACGATCGGGAAGTTGCGTTTGATCGTGTGGGCGCGCTGCAGGCGATCGGAGACGGCGATCAGCAGCAGCACGAGCAGGACCACGAGCAGGGATCCGAGGGCCATCGTGTCCTGTGGTAACACGCGGAAGACGCGAGCGTGAGGGCGGGGTTTCGCGCGTCTCGAGCGCGCTCGTTCGCTATCGCCCAGGGGCGTGATACGGTGGCGAGATGGGCGAGGCGATCTGGTCCGCCGAGCGCACACGTGACTGCGTCTTCACGGGTGACACCCTCGTATTGGTCGCCGGCAGCAGCGGCGTGGTCGCGTTGTGATCGAGGTATATCGGTGCGTCGGTGCTCGTGCGGGCTTTTGGGGCTGTTCAGCGGCGACTTTGTCCTTTGGCGCATCGTTGTCACGCTCATCCCGATCTCGGCATCGGACGGCGCGCGACAGGGCACGCCGTGACGGTGCCTTGGGAAGCACCTCGCTGCGCTGCGGGGCTTTGCCCCGTCCACTGTCGATATGCGCGGCAGAAGGAGCTCGTATCGGCGTACCCGAGCGCGTCCGCCACCTCGGAGACTGCGCGTCCCGCTGCCAGCAGCCGGTGGGCGCGCTCGCGGAGCAGGCGCTGGTGGAGGGCCTGGAACGTCGTGCCGGCGGCGCGCAGCTGGCGGTGCAGCGTGCGGCGCCCCATCCGGAAGGCGGCCGCTGCCTGCTCGGCAGTTGGGCTGTGTTCGAGGCGTTCCCCGAGCCACTCCTCGAGCCTCGCGGCGAAGCGCTCCTCGAGGAGACGGGAGAGCTGCGCCTCGGCCCGGGTATCGACGAAGTCGGTCACGACGCGATCCCGCGCGCGAAGCGGCAACGAGAGCACCGCGGCATCGAGCTCCAGCGCGGCATGGGGCCCGAGCGCCAGCGCTGCGCCGAAGAACGACGCCAGGGCAGGGCCCGCCATCGGGACGTGGGGCAGGACGACCCGCCTGGGGGCCCACGTGACGCCGGTGGCCTCGCGACCGAAGCGCACCCACATGGCGAGCCCGCCCTCGACGAGGGCTCTGCGGCACGGCCGCTCCGGGACCCGATATCGCAGCTCGAGCGCCTTGCCCCGATCGAGGGGCGAGAGCTTGATGTCGACGAAGGGCGCGCTGAGGCGGTGGAAGCGCGAGAGCCTCGTGAAGCCGGCCTCGAGGTCGTCGCTCGCCCGAAATCCGAGCCCGAGCTCGCCAAGCATCAGGAGCGGCAGCCGCTCGGCGAGAAGGAGCCCGACCGGCGCTGCCGGGTGCCCGGTCACGAGTGCATCGAGCGCGTCGAGCGCGGTGCCGAGCGTCGAGGTCGGCGCGAGCGGTTGCCGGGTGCCGAGCTCTTGCGAGAGGCCAAACAGCGCGTCGAGCAAGCGAGGATCGACGGGCGCGTGGAGCATGGCCCCGATTGTATGAAACCAGGCCCCGGGCGCCTACCGTCCAGTCGGCGCCGCCTCGTAGGATGGCCCTCGCCTGCCGCTCAGGCGGCAGTGCTCGCCGCCTGCTCCGTTTGGCGGGGAGAGGAGCATGACGTGAAGTTATTGATCATCGGAGCGGGACCCACGGGGCTCGCGGCCGCGCTCTTCTGCGCGGCGCGTGGGCACGAGGTGCGCATCGTCGACCAACGTGTCGAGCGCTCGTCGCACTCGAAGGCGTTCGGGGTGAACCCGCGCACCCTCGAGCTGCTCGAAGAGACGGGCGCCACCGAGCGGTTCCTGGCCAACGGCCGGCGCATGTCCGCGGTGAACCTCTGGGTGGGCGAGCGGCACGTCGTGCGCAACGACCTGACGCCGGTGGCGCACCGGTACAACTTCATGTTGGTCCAGTCGCAGGCCGACTCCGAGCGCATCCTCGAGGAACAACTCGCGAGCCGAGGCGTGCTCGTGGAGCGCGGGGTCTCGTTGCACACGGTCGAGGTGGAAAGGGACCGCGTCGTGGCGACCCTCGGCGGCCGCCGACAGGAGCGTGCAGAGGCGGAGATCCTCCTCGGCGCCGACGGCTCGGGCAGCAGCGTGCGCGAGAGCCTCGGCATCGCCTTCGAAGGGAAGGGCTCCGCGGAGCCCTGGCGGCTCTACGACGTCGAGCTCGAGGTCGAGACCTTGGCGAACGACGAGGCCCACATGGTCATGCTGCGCGAGGGGGCGCTCTTTCTGGTCCGGATCGGGGGCAAGGTGTGGCGCGTGCTCGGCAACGTACCCGACCTGCTCGAGCGCTTGCCGGCCGGCGTGCGCGCCGGCGTGGTGCACTGGTCCTCCGATTTCGGCATAGCGAACAAGGCGGCCGCCTCGTTCAGCGACAAAGACCGCGTGTTCCTCGCGGGCGATGCGGCCCACATCCATTCGGGCCTCGGCGCTCGCGGCATGAACCTCGGCATCGAGGACGCCTTCGTCTTCGCCGACCGGCTCACGGCCGGTCAGCGCTCGCGCTACGGCGAGGAACGGCGCCGCGTCGTGCTGCCGCTCATGCGGCGGATCGACCGCCTGACCGGGGTGATGCGCGGTCAGTCCTTTCTCGCCCGTGCCGCCCGCTGGGTGGTCCCCGCCGTCGGTCCAGCGCTGATTCCACTCGCGCTGCCGACCCTTCGCCGCTTCGTACTCGGCCTCGATCACCCGGTGGAGCGCCTGGCGGCTAAACCCGGACTCGCGTGAAACCGTGCTATTGCCCAATCGCGTTGCAGGCCTGCAGGCGCATGACCAGGTTGTCCTCGTTGGTGAAGAAGTAGTAGGCGCCGTTGGTCGACAGCACCGCGCCGGTCGAATACAGGCCGTAGCTCAGCTTGGGCCCCGTCAGGACCTTCTCCCAGCTGCCGTCGGGGGCGATGCGCACGACCGCCTGCAGGGTCGAGGAGAGGTGATAGAAGTGGTCGCGAAACGCCGACTTGGGGTCGGCGAAGCTGATCTCCTCGCCGACGCCGAAGCCGAGCGCGTAGGAGTAGTCGAGGGTCACGCTGTTATCGGCGGCGATGCGGTGGACGCCGTCCTTGGTCTGGTTGATGGCGTAGAGGCCGGTCTTGAACTTGCTACCGGGACGCGGCAGCGCGAGGTCGACGACGACGCTCAGACCGGCGGCGATCTGGGTCTTCGTGCCGTCGGCCTCGATCATATGGACGGTCCCGGTGCCGTAGTTACTGGCATAGAGGCGCTCGACGCCGTCGCCGCGGTCGCCGAAGACGATGCCCTCGCAGTTGCCCTGATGCACGAAGGTCGTCACGCTCCCGTCGGGGAAGATCTTGTAGATCCAGTCGCCGCCGACGGTGGTGCAGGCGTGGATGACACCGTCGTATGCGTATTCGAGATAGGGGTTCGGCGGCAGCTTGCCCGCCGCCGGGTCGACGACCCAGCCGAGGAACTTGCCGTCCGCATCCATGCGCCCGATCCCTCCCGCGGTCTCCGCGACGTTGTTCACGGTGAAGAGCACGCCCTCGCCCGGCATCGCCCAGTACTCGCCCAGCGCCCGCTCGACGTCGCCGAGGCGGCCGTAAGCCCCGAGGTCCTTGTCGACCTGCAGCACGACCCGCGCGGTGTAGCCGTCGATCGCGGTCAGATCGAGGTCCGGTGGGGTGCAGTCGCAGCCCTCGTCGAAGAGGTCGTTGCAGTTGTTGTCGAGCGCGTCACACAGCTCCGGCAACTCCTCGCAGGTCGGCTCGCCAGTGCTGCCGCTCGAGCTTGCGTCGCTGCTGCTGCTGCTGCTGCTGCTGCTGCTGCTGCTGCTGCTGCCGGTCGAGGTCGAGGTCGAGGTCGAGGTCGAGGTCGTTGGCTCGCCCGGATCGGTGGTCCCGCCGGTGCTCGTGGCGACTTCGCCAGTGCCCTGCGAGTCACCGGTGCTCGTGCCGGGGCCCGTCGGCTGGGCGCCGGTCGTCGCCGTGGTCGTCGAGCTGGTGCTCGCAGGGCCCGTGCTCGTTGCACTGGCGCCGGCGCTGCTCGAGCCCCCGCCATCCCCGCAGGCGAGCAGGAGCAGAGCGCAGGGGAGAACGCGGTGATAGGTGGGCATTCGCCACGGTAACGCAGCCCGGGACCTCGAGGCCACGCGCGAGGATGAGCTCAGCCGTCCGCGGGCACGTCGACGTCCTGCCCGTCGCCTCCCCTTCGGCGGCCCCCGATCAGAGCGGCTCGGCGTACAGCAAGATCCGCGCGCAGTGCTCGCAGAGGTAGCCATGGACGTCGCCGTCGCGGTTCTTCACCTCGGCCTTCCACATCCCCATCTTCGGCGCCCCCTCGATCAGGTAGGCGAACCCCACCCTCACCGCAGCTCCGCCCTGGTAATCGAGGAGCTTGATGCGCCGCAGCGCGACCTTGCAATCCGGACACGTGCGCTCGCTTATCGCCATGCCCGGCAGGATGCCACCCGCGTCGCATATTGAGAACCTCCAACGAGGGCGCCTGTCCAGAGATCAGGCGGCGTCGCGGCGGTACATGACGTCGGTGCGCAGGACGTGCTTGACGCCGCGCTCGACCGGCGCGCCCTGGTGGACGATCGGGTGGTCGAACACCAGCACCATGCCGGCCCTCGGGGTGACGCGCATGATGTCGCCGCGGCTGGGCTCGAACTCGGTGCTGCCGCCGAGGAAGTCGTGGTCGAGGTAGAGCATGACGGTCAGCAGGCTGCGCTCGTCGGCGCCGCGGATGAACGCGCCGTCGTGGTGCCAGCGGAAGTACTGGCCCGGCTCGTAGCGGTAGAAGCGGAGCCGTTCGTTGAGGCCGACGGCGCGCCAGCCGTGGCGTCGCGCGGGCACGAAGGGCGCGAGCCGCTGCCACAGCCCGCGGGCGCGCGCTTCGTCGTCGAGGATCACGCGGGTGTTGTTGCGGACCTCCGGCGCCATGATGAAGCCGCGGCTGGTGGTGATCGGGGCGTCGGCGAAGCCGAGGCCGTCGGCGAGGCGGATCAGCGCGGCACACTCGTCGGCCGGGCAGAAGTCGTGGACGGTGAAGATGGCGTCGCCGAGGATCGAGGTCTTGGTGGGCGTGCTCATGCGATGACAGTGGCGCCACGGCGGCCGGCGGACGAGGATCGGAGCGGACAGAACCGGGCAAGACCGGCTAGAGTGGGCGCCAGCCGTGCCTCGCTTCAACCACGAGCTGCTCGCGCGGGTCCGCACCGAGCTGAATCTGACCCAGGAGGCCGCCGCGGCGGCCGTCGGGGTCGATGTCCGCACGTATCGGCGCTACGAGTCGGGCGCGGTCAACGAGGCGGCGGAGGGCTTCGTGATCCGCAACGCCAGTCGCCGTCGCTTGCTCGTGCAGCTCGGCCGGGAGCTGGGGATCGCCGAGGACGAGCTGGTGATCGCGGACGCGCCGTCCACCGCGGCCCTGCGGGCGGGGTGGCACACGTGTCATGCGCATACGCTGCCGCGCGCGCCCCACTTCGTCGGCCGCGAGGATGTGCTGGCGCTGCTGCGTGGCTGGGCGCGCGGGCGCCGGGCGATCGCGGTGGTGGCGATCGGCGGGGCGGGCAAGACGGCGTTGATCGAGCGCTTTCTGGCCCAGCTCGGCGACGGACCGCATGCCGGCGGCGTGTTCGTGTGGAGCTTCTACGACGATACGCGGGTCGAGGCGTTTTTCGCCCGCGCGACCGCGTACTTCGCGGGCACGACCGAGGTCGCGGCCGGCGATCGGCTCGAGGCGCTGCAGCGGGCATTGGCCACCGGGGAGCCGCATTTGCTGGTGCTCGACGGGCTCGAGGTGCTGCAGGGCAGCGGGCTCGGCGACGCGAGTTATGGGCGGATCGTCGACGGAGCGCTGCGACGGTTGCTGACCAGCATGGTGCGTGGACTGGGGGCGGCGCGGTTGCTGCTGACCTCGCGCTTCGAGCCGACCGACCTGCAGGCTTGGGAGGGCACCGAATTGCTGACGGTGCGGCTGGGCGGGCTGTCACGCGCGGACGGATCGCTGCTGCTGGCGCGCTGGGGCCTGGCCGGGGGTGAGACGCTGGAACCACTGGTCGACCGCGTCGGCGGGCACGCGCTGTCGGTGGCGATGCTCGGGTCGTACGCGGGGGCGTTCCTCGGCGGCGACGCCGAGCGCGCGCAGGCGATCGAGCTCGAGCCGGCGGCGCGCGACGATGTTCAGGCGCGCCGACTGCTGGCGGTGCTGACGGCCTACGCGAAGTGCTACCGGATCCACGGGGCGCTGGTGCGCGAGTCGGGGCCACTCGAGGCGTGGACGACCAGCTTGCGCGCGCTGGCCTACACGGAGCGGCTGGCGGGGTCGCTGACGGAGGCGCTGGGGCTGACCGAGGCGGCGGCGGCGGTGGCCCGCGAGGCGGCGGCCGACGGTGATGTCGCGCGCGCGCTGGCCCTGAAGGCCCGCGTGCTGCACGACCTCGGGCGCGTCGACGAGGCCGACGCGTGTTTCCTGGAGGTGCGGCGCCTGGGCGATCGACCGTTCGCGCGACGCTCGTTCTGGGAGGCGGAGCACGGTCTGGCGCTCGGGCGGGTGGCGGTGGCCCGTGCGGAGGTCGAGGGCAATCTGGCGGGGCTGCGCGCGCTCGGATGGGCCGGCCATCGCGCCCACGCGGAGACGATCCTCGGCGACGCCGCGCTCGCTGGCGACGAGCCAGATCCCGATCACGCGAGCGATCACCTGGCGCACGCACGCGAGTGGACGGCGGTCACCGGCGAGGTCGAGGTGGTGCTGCGCTGCCAGGCGCTGGCGGCCAAAATTTGCCTGGCGGAGCGGCGCTTCGCCGATGCGGACATAACGATCCGCAGCGGCCTGGCGCTCAGCGAGACCTGCGGCTTCGGCCTGTTCGCCGTGGATTTTAATAACCTGCGGCTGGAACGCGCGTTGGCGGTCGGCGCCGGGGGGAGCGAGGCGGCGACGCAGGCGTTGATCGCCGCACGGGCTCGGCCGGCGTACGCGTGGGGGCTGGCCGATGCGCTGCATCTGGCCGGGCTGGCGGCGCTGGCAGAGGGTGGGGCGGGGGCGCGGGCCTTGCTGGGCGAGGCCGAGATAGTGCGCACAGGGCTGCGTCACCCGGGGCTGGCGGCCACGCGCAAGGCGCTGGCACGGGCGGGTGAATCATGACCGCGAGGATGATTGAACGCTGCACCGCCGCGTGCCGATTCGTGGTCTGCAGCGACCTCGGTCAAGTGCGGCCAGTTCGGTCGTGAAGTCGATGCATGTGAGCCCGGCTGCTCATGCGCTCGCTGTTCCCACCGGTGTCGGCCTACTTACCGGATGAAAACGTTTAAGCGCTTCCCGTCGCGAATGTCTTGCACGTGATCGACGATGGACCTCGTCGCGCAGGCGATAGCGAAGAGAAAGGTCCAGAAGACGAGCGGGAGGAGGAGCGGGTGCCGAGCGAGGGCGAAGGCGAGCGCGAAGCTCTGCGCCCAGGTCTTCAGCTTGCCCCAGGCTCTGGACTTGGCCGTGATCTTGAGGCGGTCTTTGACCGCGCGGATCAGGGACAGAATTGCCTCGAGGCTCGTCACGGTGATAGCGATAGGGAGACCGACTTGGTGGCGACAGGCGGCCCAGAGCGTCACGAGGACGAAGAACTTGTCGGCGAATGCATCGAGGTGCGCGCCGTCCTCCGTGGTGATCCCGCGTCTCCGCGCGAGATGGCCGTCGAGGATGTCGCAGATGGACGATAAGATGAGGGTGGCGACCGCGAGCCACGGGTAGTCGAGATTGGCGAAGACAACGGCCGGAAGGGTCAGCACCCACCGCGCATGGGTGAGGTGGTTCGGACGGATGAAGTCGGGAATGTGCTCGACGATCCTGTCGAGCACCCGCATGGCGAAGGAGACGATGAGCGATAGTTTTCGATGAATCATGACCGTCTCTTTCGGATCCGACTTTTCCGTCCGCATTCGTTGATAGAATCGGCAGTTCCGTGTGAAAGGGCCGCACCCGGTGCCGATTTCTACCGCTGGCAGCGTGCGTCGGCAACACGGATCGCGCATGCGGAACGGATTTACTGCTCCGCCGCCGATTGGCGGTGATGGCGCTTTTGGGCGGCGTGACCGTCTCCGGCTGCGGTGTGATGCCGACGACGAGCGGGCTCAGCACCGCGACCCAGCCGGCGCAGAGCATCCGCGCGGCCGCCTGTCCGCGCCTCGAAGCTCCAGCGCCGGCCATGCCGGAGCGCGCGGTCCTCGAGCACGCGCTCGTCGAGGGACGCGGCGCGGACCCTCCAATGTCGGCCACGTCGATCTCGGTCAGCGCTGTACCGATCGGGGTGGAGTCGATGGCGGACTTGAGGCCACCGAGTCGCTCCGTGGGGAAGTTGTTGAACTTTGTAATCTGGGTACCGAAGTCGGTCGCCAGATCGAGGTGCAGAATGTGCGTTCCGATGGTCGGTGGTGGTTCCCGGTGCTTCGCCGGTGCTCGACGCGGAGGAGCTGCTGCCCTCCGTGCTGGAGACGTCGTTGTTACAGCCGACGCTCGCCAGCGAGACGGTCAAGGCGGCGAGGTTGGTGAGACGAAAGACTCGCGCCGATAAGCCGCCGGTGAAGGAAGATTTGGGCCGATTCATGATCGGTGGGGCTCGCATGTGTGGAGCCCAATGAGTATCAGACGCGGGCGTTTTTGCGCGTCCTTCCGGTCCCGATCGCGCAACGAAGCGACGTCGCACGATCGGGGGATTTTCTATGATTCAGCCGACAATAATATTGTCAATATTCGTTACCCACTGTCCGGAAATAATGACGGTGTGCCCGCGGCCCGCCGCGACCTCAGGTGCGCGGGGCTGGCTGCGATGGACCGGCGATGCGAGGACAGGCGGCGAGCACCGCGGCGATCGCCTCTTCCCATGAGGCGGGTCGGTCACGCGGCGAGCGGGTGGTCATGCGGTCGATCGCTATCACCAGATCCGGCGGCAGATCGGGGCGGCCATCCTGCAGCAGGCCGACGGGGCCGGCGCGGCCGACCGCCGTGTGCTGGAGGACGACGCCCAGGCTGTACATATCTGTCTGGATCGTGTCTTTACCGCCGAGGGCGAGCTCGGGCGCGGTGAACGGGCCCGAGATGGCCCCGGGGACGCGCATGCCGAAGTCGGTGAGCCGGACCCGGGCGTCGTGCTCACACATCAGAATGTTGGCCGGCGTGAGGTCGCCGTGGAGGATGCCGAGCTTCGCCGCGGCGTCCAGTACCTGCGCGACGTCGACGAACAGCCGCGCGAGGGTCCAGGCCTGCAGGCGCCCGCCGAGCTGGCGGAGGTAGCTGGCGATGCCGACCGTGCCCAGGTCGGCGTAGGCGAGGTAGACCACGCCGTCGCGTCCGCCCACGTCGAGCAGCGGCAGCACGCCCGGGTGGGCCAGACGCGCGTGGATCTGGCTCTGGGCGGCGAAGCGCGGCAGGCTCGCGGGTGCGGCATCGGCACGCGGCAGCTTGAGGACCACGGTCGTGGTGCCGCGATCGGGGCGGGCTTGAAACACGATCGAGTGGGCTCCCTCGCCGATGCGGCGGATCAGCGTGTAGTGGGCGCATCGATCCCCGGGCTCACTCGGATGCCGGGGTGCGTCCCGACGACTGCGCCCGGCCACCAACTCGGCCCGCAGCTCGGAGATCTGGGCGCGCAGCGAGAGCCGCGCGAACTCCTGCGCGGCGGTCTCACTCGACGCAGTCTGGGCCGAGGGGGGCGATGTCACGGGCGGCGGAACCACGGGCGGCGCGGTCGGGGCCACGGCCGGAAGCGCCTTGAACAGATTGCACAGGCCGACCCCGCGCAGCTGTGTATAACCTTTGAGGACCGTGCCGAGGATCCGGGCGCCGATAAGGTCGAGGAAGCCGCGGGCGACGAAAAACTGGACCAGGGGCCCCGTGGCGGGGTCCCAATCGGCAATGAGGGCCTCGAACTGTTCGGTGGGTAGGCCCTCGGGACCGACCATGAGCTCCCGAAGGCGAGCGGCGTCGTCGGTCATGGTGGAAGTTCGGGTGGCCGGCGGCGCCCTGGAGGTTTGTGCGGTGACCATGCTCAACCATGGGGTAGTGACTGCTGTGTAACTGGCCCCCTCGACTCCGCGTACCCATCGCTATCGGCGTATCGGTCATTATCGGTGTCACCCGTGAGCGACGCTCGGAGGATCTCGTGGCTTTTGGCAGTCCGACTGTCGAGGGCCGAGCGCACGACCCGAATCAGCTCTTCCGCGCTGAACGGCTTCTGGAGCAGCGGAAGATGGTCTTGCTCGATGCCACGGCGAAGCTCCGTGTCGTCGATACATCCGCTCATATACACGATCTTCAGCCCAGGGTCGCGCGCGAGCAGGGGCTCGGCCAGGTCGCGTCCGTTGAGCCCCGGCATGACGAGGTCGGTGAGGACCAGCATGATCGCCTCCGCGTGGTGTTCGTGGGCGGTCAGCGCCTCTATACCGTTCGCGGCGGCGATCACCTGGTACCCCGCGTAACGCAGGAGCTGGGCGGTGAGCCCGCGGAGCACGTCGTCGTCCTCGACCAGCAGCAACGTCTCGGTCCCCCACGCGGCGAGCGAGGGAGGGTCGCCAGAGCGCGCGACCGGCTCGGCCTCCGCGCGCGGCAGATCGACCTGCATCGTGGTGCCACGCCCGACGGTGCTGTCGAAAGTGATAACCCCCCGGGCCTGTTGCACGAGCCAATAGACGGTCGACAGCCCGAGGCCAGTCCCCCGACCCTTCTCCTTGGTCGTGAAGAACGGCTCGAACAGCCGCTCCTTCACCTCGTTGGTCATCCCTGTGCCGGTGTCGGACACGGTCAGGCGGACGAACTGGCCGGCGTCGCTCTCGGTGTTCTCGGTCTTGATCAGCAGGCTGCCGCCGTTCGGCATCGCGTCGCGAGCATTGATGACCAGATTCATGATCACCTGCTCGATCTGCCCCCTGTCTGCCATGACCGGCCATAGGTTGGGAGCGAGGTCGAGCGCGAATCGCACGCTGGTGCCGAGCAGGCGCGTCAGCATCCGGCTCATGGCGTCTATCACCTCGTTAGGGACGAACATCTCGTGCCGAACGACCTGTTTGCGGCTGAACGCGAGGAGCTGGCGGGTCAGCCCCGTACCTTGCTCACCGATCCCCTTCAGATCGTCGACCAGCCCGCGGTGCGGAGCGTCGGGAGCGATCTGGATTGCCAGTAGCTCAGCGATGCTGATGATCACCGTAGGTCCCATTGCGACTGTCGAGGTCTTCGACGGTCCACAGCACGCCGTCGAATTGCAGCTTGCAGTGGCGCCTCGAGGTCCGCGGGTCGTCGAGCACCAGTGCGGGCGCTTCACGACCGAGGACCAGTTCTCCGACCCACGGGATTGTACGACACACCGGACCCGCGGGCTCCCAGACCTGAAGGAGCCCAGGGAGTTGCCGGGCGCCGACCGCTGCGGACCCCTCACCGTCCGTCTGGAGCGTCTCTTTGGTCACTCGGGCACTATAACGGACGCCCGTGTATGGTGTCGAGGTCACGCACGGTCGGACCCCGCGGACTGCGAGAGGACTTCAATTGCCAACGTGGCAACCGGTCGAAAGGTTCGTGCACGGACACACCGGTCGGGCACGCCGCTGGGCACGCGTGTTGGGCACACCGGCTGGGTACCGACATCACGCCAAGAGAACATTGTGACCCGCAACCCACGCTCGTCGGGAGCAACAACGTCGAATGTCCCGCGATCACCGAAAGGTACAACAATACTTATTGCGCACCAGGCGTGCTCGTCGCGGCGCTGCTCGTCGAGCAGACGCCGGCCGATGCCCTCATGGCCGCCGGAGCGCGGGCTGGCGCAGCCAAGCTTCGATCTCGGCGGTCAAGGGCGGTGTCAGCGACGCCTCTCGCAGGAGGGTGAGCGCCTCGCGGGCGAGCGCCTCGGCCTTCGCCCGCTCGTCGGCCCCGCTCGCCCAGGCGGCCCGTGCGGCCACGAAGCGCAGCTCGGCGCGTTCGAGCGTCGAGAACGTCGCGTCGTCGAGCGCCAGGGCGCGGCGCGACATGGCGAGCGCGTCGAGGGGCTGGCCGGCCTCAAGATCGAGGCGGGCGAGCGCCATCAACGGCTGCTGTAGCTGCCGAAGCGACACCTGCGAGCGCTCGGCCAGGGTCAGCGAGCGGAGGAGCGTCGCTCGGGCATTGCGGTGCTGGCCGAGCGCGAGCTGGGTGTTCCCGAGGTTGAACAGCCATGCCGCAAGTTCGGAGGGGTCGTGGGACGCGGCCTGCTCGCATAGTTGCACGGCGCTGTTGTACTCACGGACGGCGCCGACGAAGTCGCCGACGGCGAAGCGGAGGTTGCCGAGGACGTTGTAGGTCGAGGCGAGATCGGGGTGAGTCGCGCCGAGCGTCGCCCGCTGGATCTGCAGCGCCCGCTCGAGCGACGCTGTCGCCTCTGCGTGACGCCCGAGCGCCGCGTCGGCCATCGCGCGGTTGGCGAGCGAGACGGCGACCTCGGGATGACTCGGACCGAGGGCGCGCTCGCGGATCTGCAGCGCGCGTGTGTGCAGGTCAACGGCCTCGACGGACCGGTCGAGGGCGAGCAGGTTGTTGGCGAGGTTGTTGAGCGCGTTGGCGACCTCGGGGTGGTCGGATCCGAGGCCTTCGCTGAGCGCGAGCGTCCGCTCGTAGTATCTTTGCGCGTCGGCGTGGCGTTGGAGGTCGTAGTAGACGTTGCCGAGGTTGTTGAGCGGCGTGGCGATCGCCGGATGGTGCGGGCCGTAGCTCGCCTCGGCGATCGCCAAGGCGCGGAGATAGAGCGGGAGCGCCTCGTCGAGGCGGTTCTGGCGTCGGAGCGCGCCGGCGAGGTCGTTGGCGGCTGCGCCGGTGCGTGGCTCGTCGGAGCCGTGCAGCCGCTCGACGGCCGCCAGCGTCTTCCGGTACCAGATCTCGGCCGCCGCAGGATCGCCGCGCGTGGCGGCGAGGAGGCCGCGCGCCGCCGTGAGCGACGCCTCGCGCGCCGGATCGTCGCCGAGGGTCTCGAACACGGCCTCGGCCTCGGCCAGCGACTCCTCGGCGGCCTCGAAGCGGGCGAGACGCAGGCTCTGCACGCTGGCCCGCAGGACCGCGGCCTGGGCGGCGACCTCGAGAGAACCGCCGCGCAGGCCCGCGAGCCAGGCGAGACGGGCCTGCCGCTCGGCATTGGTGTAGTGGCCGCGCATGTCCTCGAGCCGGCTGCGCAGCAGGTGCACACTCGCGGCGAAGGGCGGGTGACGGACTGCGGGCGAGTCTTGGAGCACGGCGAGCAGCCGGGCGAGCTCGTCCTCGCGGCGCAGACGTTCGGCCTGGCGGGCGCGCTCGAGGTCGAGCGAGGCGGCGGCGACGGCGTGCTCGGTCTCCGGGTCGGGGGGCCGCAGGGTCCGCTCCTGCTCCGCGACCAGCGTGGCGACCGCGTTGCACTCGACCGGCGCGCGCAACGAGGAGATAGCCTGTAGCGCCTGCTCGACATCGCCGGGGCCGAGGGTCACCAGCAGCGCGGTCAGCTCCTGGCGGCGTCGCTCGAGGCACAGCGTCCGCAGATCGACCAGGCGCTGGGGCTGCCGGCCGTCGCGGTGGGCCTCGCAGACGTCGAGCGACTGCGCCGACCAGGCGTCGACGTAGCGGTCGAGCGCCTCGACGGCGCGCTCGCTGGTCTCGCGGGCGTACGGCTGGTTGCTGCGCCGCAGCACAGCCGCGAGCGGTTCGCGGTTCGCGGTCCATTCACGCGACAGACCGCCGGGGCCGCAGGGGGCTGGGCCCGCCGTCCAGTAGCCGAGTCCCAGGCCGCCGACGACCAGCGCTCCGAGGACCAACCAGGGCGCCGCCCGCACAGGTGGCGGCTCGCGGGTCAGCTGCGCGAGCAGCTCTTCCATCGACGCATGGCGACGGTCCGTCGTGGCGGCCAGGCCGCGGAGGAGCGCCGCTTGCACCCGCGCCGGGACCGGACTCCTCGGCGGCGGCTTCGGCGTGCTCAACAGGATGCTCGCCGCCAGTTGCTCGCGCGAGCTGCCGGTGAAGGGGCGCGCCCCATAGAGGGCCTCCCAGAGCGCGACGCAGAAGCTGAACTGGTCGCTGCGGGCGTCGACCGGCATGCGGCTGTGCTGTTCGGGTGACATGTACGCCGGCGTGCCGAGGACCGCGCCGGCCTGGGTAAGACGCAAGTTGGTGAGGCTGTTCGCGGGGACCGGCGCGCTGGACGAGTCGACGTCATCCGCGCGGCGATCGCCGCTGACGAGCCCGAAGTCGACGACACAGACGCGCCCGTCCTCGCCGACGATCACGTTGTCGGGTTTAAAATCCCGGTGGATCAGCTTGGCGGCATGCGCCGCCGCGAGGCCACGCCCGGCCTCGACGAACATGTCGAGGAGCTCCCGCCAGCTCCGCTCGCTCTCCTTGAGCCAGGCGGTCAGCGTGCGCCCGTGCAGGTACTCCATGGCGATGAAGATCTTGCCGTCGACTTCGCCGACCTCGTAGACTTGGACGACATTGCGGTGCGACAGCTTGGCGAGCGCCTGAGCCTCTCGACGCGTTCGCTGTTGGACCGAAGTCTGCCAGCTGATGTCGCGGCGGATGACCTTGAGCGCGACGCGGCGGTCGAGCATCTCGTCATATGCGGCATAGACGACGCCCATGCTGCCGCGTCCGAGCTGTTGCAGGACGAGGAACCGACCGATCTTGATCGCGCCCGCCGCTCCGTCCCCGGAGTCGCTGACGGGCGGCTCGGTCTCGGGCATCTGTCTGAGCGTTTGCGGCAGGGACACTCGGTTACCAGTATAACAAGCCCCAGAGGATCCGTCTTCACGTTTGGCGGCACGACGGAGGCGACGGTCACGAGTGCGGCGCCTCGCGGCGTGAAAGTGCGGTGTAGGACGCGATCGCTGCATGGCCGCAATCCCTGCGGGGGGCCCTCGGCACTTGAGTACATTTTAGCCGCCGCGCTCGCGGAGCCGTTTCATTGCTGGCGAGGGCTCAGGCAGAGTGTCGGGAGATTTTATACATTCACCATAGCGTTCCAATCCTACCCATATCATTTCTTAGAGAAAAGACCTCCACGGCCTTGCCACCGGTCAGGGGGCAGCCGAACCGGGGATCCGAACGGCCGGGCGAGCGCTTTGACCGTGCACACGCGGGCGCTCAGCCGCCGCAGAAGTTCTCGTCGAAGTGCTGGCGGAACGGCGCCGAGAAGGCTCCGTCGGTCTCGTACGGGTGGGCCCAGAAGAACACGCCGCCGTCGTTCGGGTACCAGCTCTCCACGGTCTTGGTCACCTCGAGCGCCGCCGGCTGCGCGGACACCGGGGCGCAGCCGGGCTCGATGCAGTAGCCGAAGACCATGCGCGAGGCGTCGCCGCCGAATGGACCGTCGACGAGCGCGCGGTAGTTCTTCTCGATCGCCGCCAGGCCGGCGGGTTCGAACGGCGACATGCCGCCGTTGTAATATTGCGGCATCAGGAAGTCGAACGCGTCGGCGTGCTCGTCGACGATCGAGAAGTACGGGTCGCCCGCGTCGAGCGTGTGGTCCATCGGGGCGTGGGTCAGCAGCTTGTGCCCGCCGGGCAGGGCGTCGAGCGCGGTGCGCAGGCCCGCCGTCAGGCCGCCGACAAAGTCGACGTGGGCCGGGTCGTGTAAACAATACTCATAGTCGATGTCGATGCCGTCGAGGTCGTTGTCGAGGACGAGGTTGGTCAGCGCGTCGACGACCTGATCCTTCTTGTCGATGCAGGCGTCCCAGCACTTCGTCATCTCCCCGCAGGTGCCCTCCCACAGCCCGCCCATGCCGGCGCCGCCGAAGCTGAGGATGACCTTCACGCCGGCCGCGTGCAGGTCGGCGACCAGCTCGGCCAGCGACTTGCCATTGCAACCCGCCACGGGGCCGATCTGGCAGGCGGGATCACAGATGTTGCCGTTGGGCGTCCACTGGTACGTGACCGCGAACGCGAGCACCGCGTGGCTCCAATTCGCGTACTGCGCCGGCGTCGGACACTCCTGCCAGTTGGCGACATACGCGATCACGCGATGATCGTCGACGCAGGCCTCGCCGCCCGATGGGCCGGTGGTTGCGTCACCCGTCGTGTCCGCTGTCGTGGCGCTCGATGTGCCCGTCAGCGGCTCCGCGGTCGCGTCGCTCGACGTCTCCGGCAACGTGCCCCCGGTGCTGCCCGTCGTCGCGGCGCCGCTCGTCGTCGGCGTGCCGGCGGTGCCGGCCGAGCTCGAGCCTGGTGGCTCCGTGCTGGCGCTGCTCGTGTCCGCGGTCGTGACATCCGTGGTCGGCATCGTCGCGTTCTCGCTCGCGCCGCAGCTGACCGCGCCGCAGCCGAGGTGGACGAGAATGACGAGGCGTGAGCTCCGGTGCGTGCGCATCCGGCGAAGCTATCACGGGGCGAGACGGCCGTGACCCGCCCAAGTCGGGCCGGGGGCTGGTATCCTCGCGCCCGGATGTGGACGGATGCCACCCAGGCCGGGCTCGCGGGGCTGATCGCCGCCGCGGCGATGTTCTCGGTGGTTATCGGCAGCGTGCTCGGGCTGTGGCTGCGGCCGCGCGAGCGGATCATCGCCAACATCCTGGCCTTCGGGGCCGGGGCGCTGATCAACGCGCTCGCGGTCGACCTCGCGTACGGCACCGCGCTGCACCTGAAGCACGCGCTGCACATCTCCGGCTTTGTGGCCTGGCTGTACGTCGCCGGCGGCTTCACCGTCGGCGGGCTGTTCTACTTCTTCGCCTCGGGCTACATCGACGCCAAGGGCGGAGCGCCGCGCCACCCGTATCGCATGAAGATGATGCTGATGGCCGAGCGGCACGAGCTGACCCGATCGGTGGCCGCCGGCCTGTCGCGCGTCGGCCTGCTGCGGGTGCTGAAGCCCGACGAGTTCGACGAGCTGCTGCCACGGCTGAATCGGGTGTGCGCCACGGCGGGGGCGCTGATCCTGCGCCAGGGCGACCCGGTCGATTCGGTGTACTTCTTGATCGAGGGCCAGGCCCGCGTGCTCCACGACACCGCGCGCACCTGGGATCTGCGCGATGACACGATCCTCGCATTACTCGGCCCCGGCGACATCTTCGGCGAGCTCGAGATCCTCGGCGGATCGAAGAGCTCGTCGTCGGTGCAGGCCATCGTCGACTGCGTGCTGCTGCAGCTCGGCCGCGACGACTTCGAGACGCTGTTGAAGCGCTCGCCCGCGCTGCAAGCGGCGCTGATGGAGCTCGACGGGGCCCGCCTGGCCGCCAACATCCGCGCGACGCCGGGCGACGAGCGACGCTGGGCGCGCCTCGCCGACCAGGCGCTGGGACACATCAGCCTGGCCCAGGCCGCCGAGCAGACCCCGGAGCACGGTGAGGGCTCACCGCTGGCGCTGTGGCTCGGCAACGTGCTGGACGCCATCCCGGGCTCGATCGTGATCGGCGCGACCTTCACCAGTCTGGCCGGCATCGAGCCCGCGTTTCTGGTCGCGACCTTCCTCGCCAACCTCCCCGAGTCGATGGCCAGCGCGGACACCATGCGCCGCGCCGGCTACACCCCGGCGAAGATCGTCGGCCTGTGGGGCTCGCTCGTGCTGCTCGCCCTCGTCATGGCCGCGTTCGGCAATCTGGTGCTGGCCAGCGCGCCGCCGCAGGTCGTCGGTCTCGCCGAGGCCGTCGCGGGCGGGGCGATCCTCGCGCTCGTCGCCCAGGTCATGATGCCGCACGCCTTCGAGGGCGGCGGCCGATATGTATCACTGTCGACGATCGCCGGGTTCCTGATCGCGTTCCTGCTCTCGACCATCGGCGTCGAGTGAGCATCGCAGTCGCGATGGCGCACGAGATCAACCGGCGTCGAGGCGCGGATAGACCGCGCCGTCGAGCATCTCGGGGACGGAGTAAGTCAGGCCGGGGAGCTGCTGCCAGCTGGGGTCGCCCTCGCGGGTCTGGACCATGTTGGCCCAGTGGAGCACGCGGGTGCCGAGGCGGTCGGTCGACATCTGCATCGCAAACACCCACGCGCCGCCGATCTCGACCATCTGGCCGAAGCCGGTCACGGCGCCGCTGGTGCCGCGCAGGCGCGGGACGAAGGTGATCTGCACGCTGCCGTTCGGGAGCACCGTGCCGAGCAGCGTCAGGTGGGCGATCCGCGAGGCCGGGCCGCGCTGCGGCATCGCCTCGCCGGCCTCGTACATCAACACCGCCGCGACGCCCCAGAAGTAGCCGTTCGCGTAGCCGCTGACGTGCCAGACGGTCTGGTCGACCAGCCAGGTCAGCGTTGCGTCGTCGGGGTCGAAGTTCAGGGCCGGCAGGTCGATCGGCAGCACGTACCAGTAAGTGTCGGCCAGCCAGCGCCACTGCGCTCGAGTGTCGTTCGTCATCGCACGTTCCTCCTCGACAGGGACTCGAGGATAAACGATCCGCGGCCGCCCTGATCGGGGGTCTGACAGGTCCACGTGGGCTGCAGAGGCGGGCCGCCCCGTGGCGCTCGGCGCCGAAGGTGCGCCCGTGTACCGCCGCCCATGACCCTGCGGAGCCGCAAAGTGCGGGCATCCGGCCGGCACGTGGGTCATCCATCGTGGCGGGCATGCCGGGCGACTTCAAGGGTAACAAGAGCCATCTTCCGAGCAAACCATGCGTGGTCTGCGGGCGGACCATGACCTGGCGAAAGGCGTGGGCCCGCAGCTGGGACGAGGTCAAGTATTGCTCCGACGCCTGCCGGGCGCGCAAGAAGCCCGCGAGCGAGCCGCATGACTGACACGCGCTCGCCCGCTCGCCCGCGTAACCTCGTGATCGTGCTCGGCGATCAGCTCGACGCCGAGGCCGCGGCGCTCGACGGCTTCGACCCCACGCAGGACCTCGTGTGGATGGCCGAGGTCGCCGAGGAGTCGACCCACATCCCCTCGTCGAAGCAGCGCATCGTCCTGTTCCTCGCCGCGATGCGCCACTTCGCGGCGGCCCAACGCGCGCGCGGCTGGTCCGTCGATTATCGCAAGCTGGACGACCCCGACAATCGTGGCACCCTCGCGGACGAGCTGCAGGCCGCGATCACGGCCCTGCGGCCGACCGCGCTGATCCTGACGGCCCCCGGCGACTGGCGCGTGCTGCAGGCCCTGCGCGGCGCGGCGGCGGCCACCGCGACGCCCCTGGAGCTCCGCGACGACCGCCACTTCTTCAG
>Ga0116158_10001736_pt1 | contig 19504 bp, 11 predicted proteins | sample AD_UKC052_MetaG_FD_89883 | JGI IMG/M metagenome (GOLD analysis project Ga0116158, IMG submission 89883) | Active sludge microbial communities of municipal wastewater-treating anaerobic digesters from USA - AD_UKC052_MetaG | ecosystem: Engineered > Bioreactor > Anaerobic > Digestate | place: USA... | reverse complement strand
TCCCGTGCATCCACCTGTTCCGGTTCACGCTGCGCACACCCGTCGAGATCCGCTTCATACTCATCCTCAAACGGCTCAACGGCTGCATTGAACGATTCCGGCGCCGGTGGACGCTCTTCGCGGACCGGATCTGGCGGCTTGAGCGAATCTGCCAGCAAACCGACAAATGCCGAGTTCTGCGATGCCGGTTGCGATGGACTGATCCGGCTCTCGAAACCCGGCGGCAAGAGCGTTTGGCTGCGAGCGAGAGGGCCTGTCAGCAAGACACCTTCTGCATACCCCTGCATTCCTTCCTCCTTTCAAGAGTCTTTTCCCAAGCATCGGAAGAAATCGCTGACTCATTGACGAGGATTATTCAGGAGACCCGCTAGACAGGCGTCCCGGGTCAAAACCGGCAGAACGGACTGATAACGGGATGGATACGGGAAACCTGCCCCGGGCAACTTCAATCCAGAGGACAAACCGGGATCAGAACTCGGGTTCGTTGGAGAGTGTCGAGATATTGGCCATCTTGCGCTGGATCGCAGCAGCACGCTCGCCCTTCATCAGGGAGAGGAGGTAGGGCACGATGGAGCGTTTGCCCTGGTCGGCGGCGACGGCATCCATGGCCCGCAGGATGTCAATCACAAGGAGATCGTCCGTCTGGGCCTCGAGACGGGGGACGGCATCCTTGGGAGGCATATTCATCAACTGGTCGGCGACAATCCGGACCCGCTCGCTGCGCTTGATTTTTTCCATCTCGGCCTCGCTGGCCTTCTTTTCGCGCTCCCGCAACTGCTTTTCAAGGCCCTTGAGCTGGTTTTCCTTGTCCTTCAGTCGCTGGTCATTGGTCGTAAGCTGGTGCAGCTTCTCGCCGTAATCCTTTTCTTTGAGGGAGAGCACAAGCCATTGTTTGTTGAGCTCTTCCCGTTCGAGAAGAAACCTGTCTTCGATCTTGATGGCCTCTCCCTCGGACAAGCCCAGGGATGTCATGATGCTCTCGAAGGTCATCGCCCCCGTCATGTCGAGGACGTAGAGCAGGACGGCCCCCAGGAAGAGATTGAGGAGTACCGCCATGATGATCTTGCGTGTGTCGCGCTTCATTCCGGTCCCCGTTCGCTGGTCTTTCCACATAATAATAGCATTGCTGCGCCATGACACGCAAGCGGGATGTGTCTGGCACGGTATCAACCGGGAATGCCAAACCCTCTTCGGTGACACTCCGGTTCACGCAGGCCTGAGGCTGTTCACCAAAAAAAACCGTGGCCGGTACCAGGCTGATCAATAGAGAAGATAGCGGGCACGGATCGCGAGAAACCTGTCAAGGGCAGGCTTCCAGGATGCCACGATCGACTCGGGTGTCTCGCCTTGTTTGAGTCTCTCGATAATCGCCGGGTCCCCGACCTCGTTGGCAAACCCCCGGGTCATGACAAACCACCCAGGATAGAGCCGCAGCAGGACACGGGCCAGGTGCAAACCGGCCAGGACGGGATCATTATGGTGGCGATCCACAACCCTGGCCCGGACACCGGAAAAAACCTTGCCCCGCACGCTGAACGTGACCGGCTCAAAACGGATCCCGGTATTGACCGGAGGAGATACTGCGAATCCGGGGCGGTCCGGTTGCAAACCCTCTCGTGAGGAGCCCGTCCGGGACAGACCCGGACGTGGTACGGCAGCGGCAGCACGCTCCCCGGGGAGTCCGCTGACAAGGGCACCCGCGAGGACCAAAGGATTAATCCAGATCGCACCATAGACCTCAAAGGGAGCCAAACCGCGGGCAAGACTTGCTCTGTCCAGCCAGCGACCTACAGAAAGACTTGTCGTCTCACTGGTTCCCGGCCCGGGATAGAGAATGGCGCCATCGATTGTTCGCATATTCGGTGATGGATTGACCCAGGGAAGACCGGTCTCATCCCAAAGCATTGTCCGCTTCCAGCCCTGCATGGGGATGACAACCAGCCGGCACCGGATCCCGAAGTGCCGGTTGTACAATCCGGCCAGCTCCCCGATGGTCATCCCGTGCCGGGTCGGGATCGGGTGGATGGTCACAAGGCTCCCGCATTTCTCAGGGGGCGGAATCGCACCCTGAACAAGCACGCCACCGATCGGGTTGGGTCTGTCCAGTACGACAAAGTGCAGCCCGGCCCGGGCCGCCGCACGCATGGCGAGGGACATCGTTCCATGATAGGTATAAAACCGTGTGCCAATATCCTGTATGTCGAAGACGAGGGTGTCAAGACCGGCAAGATCGGCCGGTTGTGGTGCATAATTTCTATTGAAGAGACTGATGACCTTGAGTCCTGTCGCCGCATCCTTACCCGAGAGAACGCGGTCGTCCGCGGTTCCCGAGAGACCATGCTCGGGTGAAAAAAGTCGAACAAGCGAAAAACCATGGCGCCTCGATGCGCGCCACAAGACATCGACAGTCCGTTCGCCCAGCGCATTTTTCCCGGTATGGTTTGTGATCAGGCCGATTTTCCGCCCCCGGAGTACCGAAAAACCGGACGCCTCGAGGACATCGATCCCCGGCAAGACGCGTGGCGTCGCAAACAGGGTCTGCCCAAGAAAGAAACAGAGGACAAGAGCATATAAAATCAGGCAGGCGCGCATGCCTCAAATATCGGCATACAAACCCGCCCGTCCAAGACCTGATCCCGAAGATCACTGCTCGAGGATTTTAGATGCCTCGATCCAGACAGGACGCCAGGTTTTTCCGGCAAAGATATTCCACCACCAATCATTCATCCGGACAGGGATGATTATCAACCGCCAGTCACCCAGCGAAGCCAGTGTCCAGGCCGCCTGGAGCGGTGTGCGGGCAATCACCTGTGCTGTCAGGTTTGGCTCCGCATACAAAGGAGTTCCGGCCGCGGCCCTGATCCGGACGGATTTGGGAACACTGTATTTGACCGAGCCGTCCGGATAGATCGGACTTCCGTGTTGCATCTCATGCAACGAGAGCGCAAACGCCGGGGTCAAGGTATTCACGGCAGGATTGTAGACGACCTCGGCCTTGCCGGTGATATCACTGAACACGAGGACAAGCTGACCATTGGCCCTGCGACGGATCGCATCGAGCTCGCCTGAAAAAGCCAGTTTGAGGGAAGGATAGCGCGGTCCGACTTCCCAGATTGTCGTAGCACCGGTAACCGGACTCGCGGAATGGCTGAACACGAGAAAGCGCTTGCCGGGTGCAAGCTGGAGAAGAACAACATCCCGGTTGGCCATGAAATGCTGTTCGCCCCCGGCGATCTGCGGCATCGGGTTTCCCGGATCAGTGGCCGGTTGCCGGACCCGCTGATAGCGCTTTGTCGTCATATTGTAAAACGGGATACCACCATTGTTGTTGAGCAACACGAGCTGTTCTTTCAGCGCAAGATCATGATTTGGCGCTTTCAAGCCAGCAATCATGGCCGGATCACTGGACAGGAAATCCAGATTGGTGGGCGGAGTCGCCCCAGTCACAGCAGTTGCCAGTGTCAGCAAGAGCAGTATGATGAACAGCCTCAAGCCTGTCATAGTCTTCCTCCTCGCCGGCGAAAAATTCGCAGGTATGGAGGAGGATACACCCGGAGGATGGTTTTGTCAGCAAGCGGGAATCATTTTTCGCGGGGTGTGGCAAACCCGTCACGGTGAGACAAGTACCATTCGATGATCTGGCAGAGTTGTTCGAGCATGTGCAAGGCCGCAGCAGTATCTGGCGTCGCATTGTCCTGATGGTGTGAACCGGTATTCCCGATCTCCTTGACATACCGGATATAGGTAAAGATCTTTCTGTCGATTTTTTTGCTGAACTGGTGGTCAGTGATCATTTCTTCAAGGCATTCAGTCTTTTCCAACTTTTTTGAATCCGGGTTGTGGATTCTGTAGAGTTCCTTGATAATCCTTTCCAGTATTTGTCGCCCTGGGTTGAATGTCAATTTTGGGTCCTTGATCACATTATCCAATATGCTCTGCAGATTGTTTTCTTCGAATTTCTTCTGCAAATCCGCAACAATCTTTTCGAGCTTGCGCAGCCGCAATTCATCAATACTGAAATCATCAGCGGGAGTGCTTTCGGTCATTGCATACCGCCCGCTTTCGGGATCAATGCCTGAGCACGCGAGCCTTTCATTCATTGTGTGAGAAGGCAACCATGACTGATGGAACCGTGTTATCTGGCTGACAGTCCGGTACGGGCACGCAAGAATCCAGCCCGAAAACCAGCGCCACCACGGCAGCAAAAAGACAGTGTCTTCTGCAGAATGGCTCCCGACATGAATCCGTACAAGGTTCCGTGAATCACCCAATCCGGGAGGAGTTTCGGGTACCGCGGAGTCATACGTTTTTCCGGTCAATTCCTTGCCATCCACCAAACCCCGGAAAGCATAGCGCAAAACAAATTTTTTGGCTGATTCCTGCAGGGCTTGGACAAGCGAAGCACCCTCCGAACCGGACTCGCAGCGGCCACGCATATATGAAACCAACCGATCATGCATCCCGTGACCAAACACATCCCATCGGCAGAGTGAGGCCCCTGAGGCGGTCTCAAATCCGTCCCTGATTTTTGAAGCCACAAGCCGCAGATCCCGCTCAAAGGAGCCAGTCACATGCACATGTCGATAGACAGATTCTTCTGGAAGATCGACATCCGCTTCAAGAGATTGTTTCTGTATCCACGCCTGTACTCCATCGAGAATGCGGAATCCATCCTGGACAATCCATGCAGCGGTTTTTTTCAGCACTTCCGCAAGAACTTGATCTGAAAGCGATGCCAGGTATCGGACTACCATGGTTCGATACTGCTCCCAGATATTTTCCATAGCCTGCTGATTCCGTTTCTTCTTTTGGGTAAGCAAGGAAAACCCGCCTGCAGAAAACGGTGTTACAGTATCAATCTTGAGAAGATCCGGTTCAAAGCTCCGGATTGTTTCCATCCTGCGGTCAACCGCTTCCTGCAGCAATTCCATCCATTTCCTGACAGCAGGGATATTGTATCTGGCATGATTCTGCTTGCAGGCATCCGTGCAATCAAGGAGAGGTTGCATGAGCAGTTCGATCATCTGACCTGCAACCAGCCGGAGAGATTCTTCAACCAGGGGCTGCGCCCGGGATTGGATATGCTCCGGCAGGACAGTTTCCAAAAGCAGCTGCACCGGCTTCTCAACAGGACATTTTCGCATCTGGCTCAGCAAGGTTGCAGGATCAGCTTGACAGAATTGGGAAGCCCCTTGATCAAGAGCTATCGTACACTCACTTGTAATCAGGGAATGGTCTGCGGCAGGCACCTGCTTCAAGATCGTTTGATACAACCGATTGGCAAACTCGATGGCGTCTTTTGCGATTTCCCGCCCTTCGGAGTCCTTGAGAAAGCCTGCGCCCCAATCCTGGAACGTTCTCGTCACGGCTAGCCTCGCGGCAGCATCTGCCAATGGAAGCAAGGGAAAGCCGGCTCCGGACAAGTGCCACTCACAAAAAACACGGTGCTCGGCCGTTTCCGCATCATAAAGAGCGACTTGTGCATCGTCAAAGAGTCTTGCCTGATCCATGTGCACCAGTCCGGCAATGGCGATTGCGAGCGCTTCAGGATTGGTCGGTTGACCGGCATTGCACTGGATGATGTGCACTGCATCGAAAAGCGGGACCTTGGAACGTATGCCCCCCTCCATTCCGGGAAATTCAAGCTTGCCGGATTCGGTCTGCCACCAGGCTATCTCCCGCAAGGTCGCTTCAGTATTGTAGATCTGCTGTTGCATGGTGCCGGCAGTGTCTTCGCCCGGCACACCCAAAACAAGCAACACCCCGGCATCTGGAAGGATTGACCCGACCGCAACAGCCAAATCACGGACAAGGGCACTCCCCGTTCCCCCCGAGGAAGATGCCACGAGAATGATCTTCAAGTCATTCTCTTTGATGCGATACGGCCAGCGCGGATGGTCGATATTGCCGAAACGTCCTTCGAGCTCACTCTTCAAGCGTCTTGATGCACTCTCACCGGTCAGGCGTTCACAGATATTCCTGATGGTCTGCATAATCCCGGGCATGGCATGCCACGCTGCCCAGCGACCGACTCTGCGCTGCATCAATGTTTCGTTGGTCCGCATGCGCAAGACCAGATCCCGTTGCAACCATTCAGGAACCTGCCGCGCATCATCGCAGGTACAGTCAAGACTGATCCACTCGAATCCTTCCAATGGTGCATGACCGGTCTCAAGATCAATGCCGAGAAACCCATGAACCGGCCAATCTTCACGGCCGGTCTCGCTCCGCTGGATATCCCTGTACTGCGAAACAGCCTCGATCCCGCAGCCACCCAGACCTATGACAAGCGTCGGTACAAAGATATCCGCCAGTGCAGTATCAAGATTCATATTTGTATCCATGAAAAATTGACATGCACCACATCCGTAACGATCCATTTTGAAATTTCCGGTTCCAGGGAAAGAACGTAGTCAAACACAGCCAAAGTGTATAACAGCGAAAGCAGAAACAAGACCCATCCAGCGAGATTGATCCCTGCGAATACCCTGTTCTGCCGTGCACCGACTTTTTCCTGAACCGTGTCTTTACGACTTTTCAATTCGGCCCGTAAATTGAACCGTCCATGTGTCTTGTAATATGCCCTTTCAAAAATCCTCGATACGTACCAGTGAAACGCGTACACGAATGAAGCCAAAACCACAACGATCAAAAAAGAGGAAAAGAAGGGATATTCCTTCCTGTACATTGCAAGAAGTACGGCACACAGCATCGAGACAGACATACAAAGCATTGCTGCCACATGTGGCATATTGCATTTAAGGGCATACAGAAAACTCTGTGAGCATATTTTTTCGTTTCTCCGGGCCGGCCTGATGAGCAGGAGCACATCAATATGCCGATGTTCCTGTTGCTCATCCATTTGTGGCACTCTCGTAATGTTTTTTGATTTTGTGTTGTTCAAAATGGAGTATGATCTCGATCCGCCTGTTGAGCGCGGCAAGCTCATCGATAATACCACGCCCGGGTCCTCTGTCATTGGTCACAGACATGTACTGGCTGTAGCCTTTGGCGGACAGAAGTGTCTTGCAATCTTCTTGCGGATGCAGCCCCTTCTCAATCATCAGTTTGACGACAGATATGGCCCTGTCAGTGGACAGCTCCCAGTTTCCATAGATCTTTTCGTTTACAGAGGTTCCGGAATCGGTATGCCCAACCACCTGAATATCGGGCATGACCTCTTTCACGCGGTTTTTATAGCTCGGCAGAAGAATCTCGTTGATCACAGTTTCGAGAATTCGTCTGCCCTCCGGTTTGAGGACCTTTTTATCCTTGTCAAAAAGGATATCCGCACCAAACGTCATCATGATGTCAAATCCATCCCGACTCGTCTTGATCCCGCTGGATTTGTTTTCATCTGACTTGATCCGTGTTTTATTGATGTTCGAGACACTTGTCTCGACACACATGTGAAACTTTTTTACATAATCGATTTCTTTTTCACGCTTGACAATCATGATGATGATGACGACCATCAGAATGAAAAACAGGGATATGGCCACATCGACAAAAGATGGCCAGAAATTTCCGGATTCTCTGCGCCTGCCCCTCATCATCTATGTGCCTTTTTGACATTTTCAATATGGTCCACCCAATCCCTTGTCCCCAACACAATCTTGAAATCCTCCAGGGCCTGGGCCACATCCTTGTGCCACTTGCTGAATACTTCAACAAAAGACTTCACCTTGTCGGATTCAAGTTTAGCGACATCTGCCCAGCCTGTCATTTTATCCTCAAAACTTCCGACGGCACCGATAAAGACTTCCTGTCCATCGTGGACAGCTTTGCTGACAGTCTGTATCTCCGAAACCATCCCGTCCGTGATTTCTTTCAATCTTCCCTGGAATTCCTGGATGACGGAAGTTGTACTGTCCTTCAAGGTTCCTTCGATGCCATCGAACTTGTCACCAAGACCGGCAAACTGTTCGGAAACATTTTTTGCAACAACCTCGAACCCGTCACGGACACTGCCCGCAACGCCTGAAAGACTTTCATCGACCCTGGTGGCAACTGTCCCAAGTTGCGCAGTCAACTCTCCCGCCAGGCCTTTCATGTTTTCATTGAGGGATTCTTTGAACGAATCCTGCATGGCGACGATTGAATCCGAAAGCCCGCCCAGTCTTTCTCCAATAGTCACAGCCATCTCGTCAAAGACTTTTTCGATCCTGCTGCTCAAGGTTGAAACCGCGGCATGCAATTGCTGTTCGTTCTCTCTCGAAGCTTTCATCTGCTCGACAAGAGCCGTATTGGATTCCACCATTTTTGCCATATCTGTTGTCTGGCTGGAAAACTGGTCCCGGACAAGCGTCTGGAAATCGCCCGTACTCCTGGCCATTTCCGTTACAGTGTTGTTCATGAATGTCACAACTCGTGTAAAATCGTTGAAGGCATCCGCCGTGGAATCTGTTCTGGTCTTGAAATCGTCCATAGTCCTTCTGAAAGTCGCAGCCGATTGTGAAAAACGCAATTGCACCTCACGCTGGTTCTGTGCCTGGGCGCGATACTCGCGTGTCAACCCGTCGAAACCCTCAATTGCCGAGAGAAAGCCCTCCTTGATTTCAAGGAGCAGACTCTTGTCGTCAGCCGGGCGATAGCGTGGAAGAAGCCTGGAACGCAGGACAAATTCAAGTCTCTCAAGTGCTTTGTGTTGTCGACCACGAACGGCATGCAACAACTTTCCGAAAAAAATTGTTACGGCTATGCCGGCGAGCGTTGTACCAAACGCACCCTTCATTTGGCTGAAGACAGGACTGAATGCACCCACAGCCGCTGTATCACTTTCAAGAATGCCCGACATTTGAAATACGGAACCGTTCAACCCAATAACTGTTCCCAAAAGTCCAAGAAGAACAAAGAGTCCGAGATAATGCCACGCCTTGTCCGCGTCGGAGCCAAATTTGTCATCGATCATGGTGCGTACATCCATGCCTTCGATCTTCCCGCCATTTTCATGAATGGCACAAAGCTCTTCAACAAGCTCCCTTACCTCGCTGGAATCAATACCATCAAGCGCCTTGTCACTCATATCACGCACGGTGATACTTCTCGCTTTGATTTTTGCAATATTGTTTTCGAGTATCACCGATGATTCGGCAACGCTTCTGGCTTGAAGCCTTGAACTGCGGGCAATGATATAAATCCTGAGTGCAAACACAAGAATAAAGAAGTATGCCACCAGGAACAAAATTGATTCCAGATCAAATTTTTCGGGTATCGCATGTACCATGAGAAAAACGACAACACCGAAGGCCACGATCGACCAACCAAGCCAAAACCAATAACTACTGCCAGTATTCATTCTTTTCTTCATGCCTGATCCTTTGCTTGTATCGTATCCGGGACCAACAGGGTAAAGCTTGCAACAAGTTCAGGCCCCTTCCCGGTCGGCTTTGAGACCGCCCGGATGATGGCTGTACGTACGGTATTGCCTGTCAATGACTTCTGAATTTTTAGACTCCATGTATTCCTGTCATCTCTTGCCCTGGAGATGCTTACACCTGTCTGTTCACGGATCTCTTCGATGGATCCGGAGGGTGTGTCCGCAACCCCATCGAGAAGCTCCCAAACCAAATCTCCATGCGGCAAATTGTCTTCCCTGTCGAGTGCCATGACAAATTCCCCGGAAGACAAAAGGCCAGGCGAGTCAGGATGTTCGACAAAACGTAAAAAATGTGATCGACCATACCCTCTCGGCTCAACAATCGCAAAATCCAACTCAACAAGCTCTGCGTCAAGCTGTACAGTCTGCTCGAAAAAATTTCCGGTTTTGGAGACAGCCGTTACAATGCAGCGGACAACATCCACAGGATGCATGAGTCCAGTATCCATCTCGCATTCAAGGGTATGCCACTCAATTCCGCCACCACCCTTTCCGACAACAGGACTTGGCCAACGATGTCTGAAGAGATCATATCCGATTTCAATATCCAGCTCCCCTGATCCTGTCGTCGGGACCATCACCAGTATTTTGACTTTTTCTCCAATTGCGATATGCGAAGGAGCAAGTATCCTGACGCCTTCGAGCATACGGATGGTCGATGCACCACGTTGCAATGGAACCGGTATGCTTGTCTCATTTATGCCATCACTGACACGGATGGCCAAATCCTTTGCCGTGTCTCGCTTCATTGCGGACTCAAGAACAGAAAAGCGGATGCGTGCAACCTTTCCGGGCGCTATTGAACAGGAATCGGTGTGCAGTTTCATGAATCGACCATCACACCGCAAGGTCAGCGTGACGGATGAATCCGCAACCGCATAGAGATTGAGATCACCCGTAGCCACAGTCCGTCTTCCCGGGTTGCACACAGGCGCCATCAGCCGTGGCCCATCCAGACCGGGCATGATCCAGGCCTCCGTTGCCACTCCGGATGGATCCGCACTGTTGACCGAGAGGGATCTGTATTGCCCCTGTTCGTCTTCGCAGTCTGTAACCAACACCCTGCTCCAACCCATTGCCTCTATACGTTCCGAAATTGCATATCGCACAAGACTGCGGCCGGTTTCGGTGTTCTCAAGTACCTTCCTCGGAATAATGGCCGCAGAATCGGACACAAGTCCGCCGTTTCTGCTTTCATATAAAACAGGCGTCGCTTCAATCTCGTTTTCCCGAAGCATGAGTTCATGCTGAAAAGATTGTTCTTCGGGCAAAAAGATCGTTGATGGAGAAAGTTCCCAGGAGAAGAGTCGTTCGGAAACATTCCATACCAGCCGGCCTTCAACCGAGTCCGAAAGAGATCCATTATATTTGAAAGAAATCTCGATATCCTGTTGACTCAACAAACCGGATTCTGGGCGGCATTCGAAAACAAGCGAAACCCGCTTCCCGGATTTGATGGTACATGGCATTCCGGTATTGCAGATCACAGGCGGATCCGATTTTTTTTTCCATTTTCGGGATGATACCGCCACCTGATTGACAACACAGTCCTTCTGCCCGACCGCAAAGACTTCGAGCAAAAACGACATCCCGGTTTTGCTCGACACTTCTCTTTGAAAAGTATCCGGGAGAATGAGAAGCGGTTGAATATACCGGGAAAATTTTGAAAGATCTTCACCCGTATCAAAAACTCTCAGGTCCAACATCTCAGCCAGCGGGATCCGTTCACTCGCCCGGCTCTGGTTGATGGTTTGGGCATCGGTCACGGTTTCCGTCGCATGGGGTTGTTCACCTGTCTCGGGCAGAACAGGAACCACTACCGCCCCGTTTGTGTCTCTCGTGACCGTCAGACCGGAATCCGGTTCACCATCATGAACAAGTGCCGATCCATTTTCATCCACATGACCCGATTCATCCGGAAGGATTAGTTCTGTTCCGGTATGCCCATCCTCTTGACCAGAGATTGCCGAAGTCTCCCCCGGTGTCTCCTCTTCGACCACCGGGTTCCTGTTGTCCACGCTTTCGTTCGCGCCCATCGTATCGTGTTCCTGGGTTGAAATCGTCTCGCTGGATGTGTCCACAGCAGTATCCGGAACAGGCGCATCTGTCTCCGTTTTCTGATCATGGAGACTTTTGTCCGGATTCTTTTTCAAGATCCATCTCATGATTCATGCCTCGCTACGATGACTTCAGCCTTGGCAACGACACGGCCTCTGTATCGTAATCCCGGTTTTTTACAACGAACAATCCTGTTTTCGCCAACACCTGGCTCATCGACATATTCTATCGCTTCCTGACGCAAAGCATTGTAAATCTCGCCAACACCCGGATTGATCAGTTCTATCTCATGTCTCGCAAGATATGTCTGAATATCGGTTGATGCCCCCGCATCAGCACTTTTCTTTTGAGCACTCAGGTCTTCCAAACTCTGTGCTTCATTCTTCGTGACCGTATTTTTGGTACGGAACATCTGCTCAAGCAATCCTGCATTCGCTTTCATCATGGTACGCAATTCTCCGAGTTCCTGTTGCATACTCTCGCGCTGACTGCCCATCTCCCTGCCGAGAGCACTGACAACCTGGCCAAGACTCGCCATTTCCTGCAATGACTTTCCAAATGTGGAGTTACGCCCGTCGGATGCATCATCCCCTTGACGACTGAGATAGCGCAGCAGATTGAGGATTTCCTGCATACTGTTTTTGACTTTGACATCCATGAAGATCAATACCATCAGTATTGAAACCAGTCCACCCATGACGAGCCAGGTGATCATCGAGACTTCCTGATTTTGAACCGGCGGAACAGTCCTGGCAGGAACACTCTTGATCTGGTCAGTCACACCAATGTTTGTTTTTTTTACCGGGCTTCCATCAATGCCTGACACAATCCCTGACAAAACCAGTACCAGGAAACATCCCAAAAAGGCTGATTTCATGTTCTCTCCTCAATCGACCGGATGCGGAATTTCGATATTCATGACAGAATGCGATCCACTGTCCTTTTTATTCCCTGGTTCAATCATTTCGGTAAAAAGTCTCGCAGTCATGCCATCATGCAACTGGAGACCGATATCAAAATGCACATTCATGTTTTTTTCGATCATTCTGACCTTTTGGTCCTTGTTCAGCCCCGGGCTGCAGATCCAGGCAGGATATTTTTGGTCCGGGCAATAGCGTGCTGAAACCGGAAAGTAAAATTCCGACGGAGCCGACACGACCGCCACCCGCTCGGCATGAAAGGCCGGATATGGACCTGACGCTGGCCAGACGATTTCTCCGATTCCCGGAAGTCCCAAGACAAGTTCGGTCTGATATCTGAATTTGACAGGATTGGTCGCCTGGGCTGAGAGCGCATCAGCGATATGTTTGACATCGAGCGGATCCATCCCGAACAAATCGTTTCCTTCGATATTGGGGCCCGGCTTTCCGACAATCTTCAGACCTTGGCCGGCACTCTTGAACTTGCGCGTCATGTCAACCGATGCCAGCCGCCATGCGACATCCTCACGCTGATACCTGATATGCATGACACCCGTGGCATGCTCGGAAACGCACAGTGCATCCTCACGAATTCCATGATATTCGAGAACCGCGGCGCCGGCCACAATATCGGTCATAATGCTGCAGTCGCCAAATCGTCCTGTGTTGGCGACTGCCTGGCGCAAGAGACTGCGTGCGGCACTGCTCCAATACGAGGGAACTATGCAGATCAGGGACCCTGCACCCTCCGGCGCAATCTGGAGCAGGAACTCCTCAAGCCACTGTTTGCTCAGCTCCATGCGTTGCGCCCATGCGCCTGGATCACGTGGATACAGGGATGCACTCTCACGAACAAATCTCGAAAGCTCGGACAGATCCTCTGAAAGTGCCGTATTGGGCAGGGTCCGTGGCAGTAGACTGAGACAGGCAACATCCAGCCGACGGACCAAGACTGCATTCTCGTTCATGATTGCTGTATCCTTTGCAATGGCAGTTCCCGCATCTCGCCTGTTTTCGTCAATTCGATCACCAATCTTGGTACCTCGACCTCGTCCTGATACTCGATCCAGAGGTGGTGCCGTGTCACAAGCCAATCACCATCATCACTGAAAGCCGCATCGGGAACCGTCGAGAGATCGGCTGAGAAAAACCCGAATTCTTTGTACACGGGAAGCACACCTCCCGGGCTGACTGTTCCTTCAGCGGTGTACAGGCAAAAACGGTATCTGGCAAGATTTTCATAAAAGACATTTTTTTGAAAACAGGCGTATGCCTTGTCTGCATCCGCAGCCATTTCGGCAAGATCCTCTTGAATGGCTTCAACCCGTACCGGAATAACACGGCTATTGAACACATGGGGATGGAAGGCATGCCCGGTTGCTATTTTCTTCAGCTCGCCCCAGTTGGTGCGCGTAAGTCGAACATTTCTTCCACGTTTTTTTTCGGTGATCCCATGATACCCCGGATTCCAGGCGTCCAGAGCGCCACAGGAGACTGAATGCTTCATAAACCAGCCGGGTGTATTGGTTCCCTTTTCAGCACCCTCAATTGCTTGACCGTCACCTGCATCATCCATGGCTGTCATATCCCATTGATTGAAACAATAGCGGGCCTCAAGATTTCTCCTGCTGTGTCCGGCACGTACTGCATCAGCCAGTCTGTCACGTATGATCGGACTGCCGGCGGCCTGGCCATTGAGAATGACTGTCACACCACTTCGCAAATCTCGGGCATCAAGACCGGCGATGCAATTGAGGGTAATCTCTGCGCCCCGCTCAATCATGCCGTTGAGCTCTTTCCAGAAAAGCGAATCCTCGTGACCGGCAAGTTCATCCAATACACTTCTGAGGATGTCTTGATCCGTTCCCTCCTGCTCCGAACCATCCTGATCCGGCATGCCCAGCCGGATCACCTTCCATTCCCTTCCAAAGCAAACATGGATATCACAATATCCGATCAAGTCGGGAATTGACAAGAGTTCCTCACCCCCAAGCAAACAGAGCTTGATGGTCTCGGCATACTTGAAGATATTGCGCTCATTTTCGGCAGCATACTCGCGCAACTCGGCCGGAGTCGCATTGATGACATCCCATGTATGGCTGTCAGTACGTTGGTATCCCAGAACTCTGCAATCCCGAAGGGCTTCAAGATGCGCCACGATGCCTCTTTGCAAGGCCTCTGTCAACCACGAACCGCCGCAACGCCCATCCCCGTCCACTCCGATGTACTGGATCTGGCCCCGGAAAAAATATCCCTTCCCGATCTCGGCACCACCCCCCGCGCCATCCCGTGAAAGAGTCATATCGAGCCGGGCCGATGTCACATCCAGCGTGCCACCGCCCAAGTCGAAAAGAACAACGACTGCAGTTTCCCCATACTGATCCTTGCGGATCCGACCCTTTTCTATTTTTCTGGCCAAAAGGTCTTTCCGATAGAGCGCATACCGGAACAAGGCAGCTCTTGCTTCATCAACCCAGCGAATATCTCCGTCATAGACCGAAACCACCGCATCTTTGAGCGCCTTGAGCTGATGACTGTCAAAAACAACGGGATGTGTCACGACCAGACGCTCAGGCATGCCCACTTCCTTGATCGCGGACTGGAGCAATAGACGGAGAAAATCCGTGGTGACCTGTTCGGGAGTGAGACTGGCCTGGCGTCCGGCAGCATTGCTGATCGTATATGTCTTTCCACTGGCCAGATCCCGCTTGAAGAGCGTGATCGATCGTGGGTCCGATTCGTCCATAACGGTAGAAACAATGTTTCCCGAGGGATCCATGCTGTACAACATCCCGGTTTTGATGATTGAACAAGCCCTGAGGTACCCGTCGCCATGCGAATCCGCGTCAAGCTCAGTCATGACGTCCTTGTCTATTTTGAGAGTCCTGAGATTCCTGAAAAAGTTGATAGCGGCAGGATCGACGATTTTTTTGACCGGCACCGGGAGGGTTTTGGCTTTGTATTCATACCAGACACAAGAGTTGGAAGTGCCGAAATCAATGGCCATTGTCGGGATGCTTGCAATGGCCTTGACAATGACCGTAAAAGGAATGCTGGCCCGTCGTGCCCCTTCAAGATCATTGTTTGACCTGAGAGCATAGCACAGACGAAAACCATATTGATCAAGAGGAACCTTCGAGCCACACCTGAGTGCAAGTGCGATCTGGTATCGATCGCTCTTGTATCCATCATCCTCAGATTTTCGAGGTGCCAGATCAAAACTGGATGATCCGGAGACAAGGCATTCAAGCCCTTCAACTGACCGGTCTGACTCGACAACAAGATCCCGAATACTGGCCGTTTCCCTTCCTTCGTTCGATATTGTGACATACACAATCCGTTCGTTCTCGGGAACAATCTCGATCGTCGGTGTCGGATTGCCATCCCAGTCCGAAATTGTGATGACGGGAGGCATGCGAAGCCTGATCTGAAGAGGATCGGAATCCAGGAGGGTCCCGCTGATCAACCGAATCTCGGGATCAATAGAAACAATACAAGGTTGATTCCCGTTGTCAGCAAGCATCTGCATGGCCATCTGGCGATCCAGTGTGACCTCAAGCCGGGCACCACTTGTTGTCGTGACAATTTTTTTTGACCGGATCAAACCACCCGCATTATCATGATTGTCAGAAACTGTTTCGGACAACCGGATCCCGGACAAGACCAGATCGAAATCAATGCTGTCTTTTCCCTGGTTGCAATCATACTCGACCAAATGCTCACTGGCTCGACAGACAGGAAGCGTTTCCAGCCGAACCCTTTTAACACCAATCACATCATTGGCACTGTTGACCAGCTCGATAGAATTGACCCATACCTGATGACCGCTGTTGACAACAAAATCACGTGTATCAATGGCGAATTCCAGAGGAAGGTAGCTCCCTACGTCGAGACAAACCGTGGGTGACAAATCTGCAGCGTACTGATTGATGTCCTGCACAAAGCACATCCCGTCATCAGTATCACTGTATATCCTGATGCCGGCAATCTGTATACGCGAACTTGCTCCTCCTGCAGGTCTTACTTCAAGAACAACAGACTTGACAGTACACTCTCCGGCGCGGTTGACAAAAGCCCTGTTTTCATCAGAATAGAGTGTCTCACCCCGCTGAAATCGGACATCTATCTCTCCGAGCCGGTCCCGGCAAAAAGGGCAATAGGCAGCCTCTCCGAAGATGGGATAGCCACAGTCATGCTGCTTGATGGTGGAAAACGCCATGTCGTACTGCCCCGCTCACATTTTTGGAAACATGAAATCAACGAAGTTGTAGAGTCTGTTTTTGAATTCTTCGGCCTGTTCGTGATCAAAAACCCCATTGTCAATCAGGCGCGATTTGATCTGATTGGCCTTTTCGTACAGTTGCTCCTGCTTGATAATGATCACGGCACTGCGCACCCGGTTGTCGAATTCTTTTTCTTTGTCTGCTGCAAGAAGTTTCTCACGCAATACTTCAGCTGCTTCGCTGGCACTTTTCTCCCAAGCGTCCATGTCACCGGCTCGTTCGAGAGTGGTCTCATCAAAGCGACAATTCTTCAACAGGATAGAGTATTCTTTCTTGCCGTCCTTGTAGGCAAAAGCATAGCCGTCCTTTGTCTGCTCGAACAACCCGGCGGCATCGCCAATCAGGGCAAAAAGAGCCGGCATGTCGTATTTCCATGGAGATGTGGGCCAAAATTGGCGGGGTCGAATACTTGTGTGATGATTTGACACTTTGCCGGACGGATTGCTTTCATAGACCGGCTTGAACTCGTCATACAACTTGAGATCGCTGACAGCAACACCCGGGTACTGTCTCGCAAAGAAAATCAGATTGTCAAGATGTTCTGCTGTTTCGAAAGAATGCTCCCAGATAGCACTGCGATCTTTCTCTCGTACAATCTGAAGCACATCCTTTATCGTGTCATCACCGTGGACTCCACCACCACCTGCAAAAATCGGTCTGTCTTTGAGAGGCAGCTTGCTCCACGTCGGACTCATCGCCGCCAAAATGTATGAATTTTTGTAATGATCAAGAATATTGGCTCGATGACGACGCAGGTATTCCTTTGTCAGGCTGAAATCCCCTGAAATTTCTTTCCAGTATTCACGCAGGATAATGTGCTTGAGTTTATTTCGGATCAACTCGAGCACGACACTTCTTTCTTCCTTGATATCCATGGAGTTTTGCTCGATCTGCTGCATGACAGAAAGCTTTTCACTTTCCATTTTACGCAAGAAAACCCGTGTGAACAGATATTCATCAGCATTTTTCTTTTGCAGCAATTCCTGGCTGATCCTGCCCACTTGTTCACGAATAAATTCCGCGTCCTCTTTGATCTTGCCTCCACGCATGGTCATGATCAAAATCCGGTTTTCACTCATCTCAAGTTTGCATGAATCCTGAAAACCTTTTTCCGCATCATACGCCAATTGTGAAAGACGATCCTTGATCTTGGTCAGATCCTTATCAATACTTTCATCGAGTTCCTTGACTGACTGTTGGAGCGCCCGGCCGGCGTGATAGCCCTTCATGCCGCGCCATGCGTCTTCAACCTTTTTCCTGAATGCAGAATACAGCTTCTCTTTGTTTTTCCTGATCGCCTTTTTTTTCTGGAATGTAATCCTGGACCAAAAACTGACCTTGTACACCCGCTCGAAGTCAAGAGACGCAATGTCAACACGGGGAGGAGTATCCGGATATCCATGCTCTATTTTTTGGGAGAGCTCGGTTTTGAATGAACTGACCCACTCTTTTGTATCTTCAAGCGTCATGCGGCTGGTCAGATCCTTTTCGCCAGGCTTTACAAACTCTTCGACCTTGCTCCAAACCGTTTTCTTGACTTCAGTCACAAAACTTGTGCGCATGCTCACGGCACGACCATTCATAAACTCTGACAGGTGACTATTGCTGCCGAATTCCTGTGTCAGGGAACGATTGCTGTATTCAACCCGGCCCCACTCCGTCAAGAGCTTGTTTTTTAGCGTGTCTGCATCGCCATCCTCAGCCATGAGACTCACCCGAACATCCTGCAATCGTGACATGAGATCACTGTCAAGATTGCGTTTGTCATCTGCCACAAGCTCGCCAAGCGCCTTTGACTCGATCCGGGTATAATCGTCTGCAGCTTTTTTTTGAACATCGGCCTTGTGGATGGTTGTTTGATCTTCATTGCCCAACCAATCACGGAGGAGATCATGAATCAGCAGGTAGGATGCACTGTCCAAAATCCTGTTTTTGGGAAACCAGATTGCATAGAGACCCATCACATTGATGAACCGTCGGAAGCCCGGATCCGGTGGCGCCTTGGGGAGATCATAACCCTTGGCCATAGCGGCAATATCAACATTAATCTTGTGTCCCAGATCGATTAATGAGCCAGAGGCAGCAGAAAGAAACACCTGGAGTGCCATCAGTCGCCGCATCACATCCTGATCCTTTTCTCCATGCATGGCCACCGAACTGGACCAGTTTTCCTCATTTGAAATAGAAGGCGTCATCAAATATACTTGGCTAAAAGGATCCTCGTAGGTCTGCATGGGAAGATCCGGGTACTGGATCTTGATGCCTTTGCGATGGAGATTGTCGAGCTCAATCAATGACGCCAGAGTATTGCTGCAGTTGGATGCATGGCTGGGATCGTTGAGAGTGTGATCCATGGCCGTAAAAAAGCCATAAATCGACAGATTGCTGAAATACTGTGAAAGCTTGCGCTTGGCGGCTACCGCAACATCGATAAAAGCCGAAGACCCGGATCCACCAGAAAGTGATGTGACAATATAGACGTCAACGGCGTTATCAAGATCACTGTCAATCGTGATATTCCCGCCCTTTTGCTCACGATAGGTACGCAGTATATCCCGCATCTGATCCTTTCGTGCGTCCTTGTTTATATCCACGCACTGTGACAAATGCTTGTCGAATTGATCCCAATTCATCCAGAGCGCCATCCGCCCAACCTGACGGTTTCCACCAGCCCCTGCCTTGACTGTGGAACGATTGTCTTTGAGCGTATCCATGTCAAACCACTCATGCATCCCGCTATACGTGGCAAAAAATGTCTCGTTCTTTTTGTCGAGCTTGGCTCGCGGACCTTCCAATTCAGGCACATAGATTTTGAACTCGTACATGCGCTCAAAAGGTTGTGTCACAATTCCAAATTGACGATC
>Ga0116158_10001734_pt1 | contig 19525 bp, 20 predicted proteins | sample AD_UKC052_MetaG_FD_89883 | JGI IMG/M metagenome (GOLD analysis project Ga0116158, IMG submission 89883) | Active sludge microbial communities of municipal wastewater-treating anaerobic digesters from USA - AD_UKC052_MetaG | ecosystem: Engineered > Bioreactor > Anaerobic > Digestate | place: USA... | reverse complement strand
GCGAGGGCAGGTGCTCTCCCACCATCAGTTGCACAATCTGCGCATCGTCCAGCCCCGCTGCATCCTGGCTCGCCACCAGGCGCCCACCGCGCAGCACCGCAATACGGTCGGCACAGGCATGAACGTCCTGCAGCTTGTGGGTAATGAGCACCACGGTCAGACCGCTCTCGCGCAGCACCCGCACCAGCGTCCAAAGGCGCTGCGCCTCGGCCGGCGCGAGCACGGCGCTGGGTTCGTCCAGCACGATGAGGCGGGCCTGCAGGTTCAACACCTTGGCCAACTCCACCAGTTGCATTTGGCCGACGGAAAGCTGGCTCACGCGCTGGTCGGCGTCGATGTCGGGCGCGAGTTCGCGCAGCCGCGCCGTCACATCCTGCAGGCGGCGCGCGCCGCGACCGAGAAACCAGGGCGCCTGCGGCAGGGCCAAGGCCAGGTTCTCGCGTACCGTCAGTGCCGGGGCCAGGCTGAACTGCTGGAAAACCATGCCCACGCCGTGCGCCACGGCCTCACGCGGCGAGCCACCAGCCAGGGGCTTGCCGTCCAGCATGATGGACCCGCTGTCGGCACGGTGCACACCGTAGAGGATTTTCATCAGCGTGCTCTTGCCGGCGCCGTTCTCGCCGACCAGAGCTGTGACCTCTCCGGGTAGAGCCTCGAAGTTGACGTCATCGAGCGCTGTCAGCGCGCCAAAGCGCTTGGTCATGCCTTTCATCTGCAGGTGCATGCTGTCCTCTGTTGAAACCGTTCCTGTGAAGGTTTCAATGTAGGAATTCAGGCGCGCCCTGGCGATCACGGTGGGCATGATTGCCCTCTCTAGCGGGCCGCTAAAGGCGGCTGGTGGAAACCGTTAGGGGTTCAGGCGTCAAGCCCGAAAGCGTATTGCGCGAGTTCGCCCGCGCTCTTCAGTGCCAGCTTGCGCTTGATGTTGGCGCGGTGTGCCTCCACTGTGTGCACGCTGCGATTAAGCGTACGGGCGATGTCACCGGTCTTCATACCCTTGCCGATCAGGCGCAGCACTTCCAGTTCGCGGTCGCTGAGCGCGGAGAGTTGCTGCGCGGGTGCGCTCGCGGATGGCGTCGCTACGCCCCCTGCCAGCCGCTGCAGCAACTGGCTGCCCAGTGCGTCGCTCAGGTAAATGTGCCCATCGCGCACGCGGCGCAGGGCAGCGATGATCTTGCGCGTCGCCTCCTGTTTCATCACGTAGCCACTGGCGCCGGCACGCAGTGCACGCTCGGCATGCAGGTTCTCGTCGTGCATGGATAAAACCAGGCAACGCACTTGCGGGTAGCGTTGGCGCACCGTGCGTATCAACTCCATGCCAGAGCGGTCGTCCAGCGAAAGATCGACAATGGCCAGGTCCACCGCGTTGGCGGCGATGAACGCCAGGGCCTCCGGCACAGAGCCGGCTTCGCCACAGACTTCCATGTCGTCCTCTCGCGCCACCATCTCGGCAATGCCGTGGCGCAGGATGGGGTGATCATCGACGATCAATACCTTGCTGCAGGCGGTTGGTTTCATGGCCTGACTCCCGGCAGGCTTACTGTCACTTGCCAGCCGACGGTGCCGTCTGTGCGTGGGCCCAGGGCGATCTGCGCGCCAATCAGCCGCGCCCGATGCTGCATGATGCCCAGACCCATGCCGACGCCAGCCGGCACCTGAAGTTCGGGCGCACCGTCGTCGGTGACGCGCAGCACCAGGGCATCGGCTTGCCAGTTGAGTGCGATGTCCACGTGCTGGCCGCGGGCATGTTTGGCCGCGTTGTTCACCGCTTCCTGCGCGATGCGGTAGAGGTGGATGGCGACGGTGTGGTCTTGCACATCCACCGACTCCGGGCAGCACAGCTGACAAGACAGACCCATGAAATCGCGTGTGTTGGACGCCAACTGCGCCAGTGCGGCGCTCAGGCCGTTGTCTTCCAGCTCCACCGGGAACAGACCGCGTGCCAGCAGCCGGGTTTGTGACACGGCGTCACTCAGCATGGTTTCAATGCGTTCAGCTACCTGGGAGGTGGGTTGGCCTTCAAGGTCGCGCGCCAGCAGCGCGGCCTGGAAAGCAGTGGCTGTCAGGTGTTGGCCCAGGCCGTCGTGCAATTCGCGGCCAAAGCGCATCTGTTCGCTTTCACTGACGTGGATGATCTCGCCCTCCAGCCGTCGCCGCTCGGCCATCTCGACCTGCAGGTCGGCGTTGGCCTGCGCGAGTTCGCTGGTGCGCTCGGCGACCCGAGCCTCCAGCGAGCGGCGCGCATGGCGCAGCGCCTCGGCCGCCTCTACACGGGCACTCACGTCCAGGCCGGAGACGATCACGTGCTCTATGCGCTGCCCTGCCCCGCGCAGCGCGGTCACTGTCCAGGAGATGATGATTGGCGGGCGGTTGTGCCGACGCAGGCTGCTGTCGTGGCGCACCGACTGGCTGACCCGGGTGCGCAGCAGGTCGCCCAGCCCCTGGATCTTGTGCCACTGGGATTGCGGGATCAGTGCTTCCTCAAAGCGTTGCCCCTGGATGGCGGCAGGGTCAAAACCGGTGGCGGCCTGCAATGCACGGTTGACGCGCTGGATGCGCCACTGCGGGTCCAGCACGGCCACCAGTGCGCCCTCAGCGTCCAGCACTGCATCTGCGAAGTCGCGGTCCTGTATGGCCTGGGTCTGGGCGCGGTCGCGCTCTGCACGTGAGGCCGCCAATACCAGACTGGTGACAGTGATGACATTGGCAAACAGCCACCAACGCAGCAGGCTGTCGGTATCGCCGCTGTCTACAAACGGGCCGAAACCGTGAACCGTACCTGTGATGGCGGCCGCCGACAACAGCAGCGTGAGCAGAGTGGCCCCGCGCAGGCCAAAGCGCAAGGCTGCCCAAACCGCCAGAGGGAACAGGGCCAGTGAGGCGGGAAAGTAGCCTTCATTGACCCATCCCAGCCCCCCAAAAATCGCGGCGCACAACACGACGAGTGCGCCTATCAGTGCGCTGGCTTCCAGTGCCCATGTTTTACTCCTTGCCTCCTGGGGCCAGGGCGACCACCAGGCGAGCAGCAGGGGGGTGAGGACCACCGCGCCTGTCGCGTCGCCCATCAGCCACTGGATCCAGACAGAGGGGTAGACAGTCCATGGGATGGTGCCACTTGCAGCGAGGGCCGCGGGCCCAATGCAGGCGCTGAGCGCTGCGCAGAATGTGCCCAACGCGATCAACGCCACCACATCACGCACGCGGGACAATTCGCTGCAAAAGTCCGCGCGGCCCAGTAGCCCTACGCAGACCACGGCCTGCAGTATGTTGCCCACCGAGATGCCGAGGATGGCCACCAGCGGCGCGCCCGTGCCTGCGTTGGCAATCAGATCACCCAGCAGGATGCCAGGCCAGAACTTCGCACCCCATCGCAGCATGACAAACAGGCTGATGCCGGTGGGCGCCCAGATCAGCGTCACATTGGGCGCCAGGCTGGAGTAGGCCAGGCCCAGCCGTGCGGCCGCCCCGTACGCGAGGCCAAACAAAAGCATCGGCCCTATCAGACGGGCGAATCGGCGCGATGCGTCCTGCCAGGCGCCAACCCCTGCTTGACGCGGGTGGAACCCAGGCAGTAAGAACTTCAGCACGGATTGGGGCATGGTGCTGATTTGAGCAATAAATATGCCGAAGTGCCAGGCGCAGGCCCTTAATCCTCCCTGGTGGAAACCGCTATTTCGCGCGTTGGCACGGCGAGCCGCAGGTCCGAAAGTGGCCAGCAGAATTTGGCGCTGCTGGCTACCATAGCGCAGCACCTGCCTAAAGCCATGACATCCTCACCCCCTGCCGACGACTCAAATGCCGACCCCAGCGCACTGCCCCGCCCCTTTGTCCGTCTGGCCTGGGCCAACCTGGCGGCGCAGTCGGCCGAGCAGTTGAGCCTGGCCGCTGTGCCCATCGTGGCGGTGCTGGCGCTGGGCGCGGGTGCGGGCGAGATTGGCGCGCTGGGTGTGGCGCAGACACTGCCCTACTTGCTGCTCTCCATCCCCTTTGGCTTGCTGGCCGACCGCACCTCGCGCCGACGCCTGATCGTGCTGGCCGAAGGCCTGCGCGCGCTCACGCTGGTGGGGCTGATGCTGGCCGTGGCCACGGGGCATTTGTCGCTGGGGCTGCTGGCGGTGCTGGGCTTTTTGGGGGCAGTGGGCACCGTGGGCTTCAGCGTGGCGGCGCCCGCCCTGGTACCTGCGCTGGTGCCGCGCGCGGCATTGGCCCGCGCCAATGGCCGGCTGGAACTGGCGCGCAGCATTGCCTATGCCGGCGGGCCTGCGCTGGCGGGCACGCTGGTGGCGTGGGCCGGCGGCCGGGCCACCTTTGTGCTGGCCGCCATGCTGTCTGCCGCTGCCGTGGCCGCCCTGTGGGGCCTGGCCGAGCCGCCGCGCCCGCAACAGCCGCCACGCCACCCGCTGCGGGAGCTGAAAGACGGCGCCGCCATGGTCTGGGGCCACGCGCTGCTGCGCCCCATCATCCTCACCGCTGTGGCCTGGAACATCTCGTGGTTTGTGCTGCAAGCCGCCTATGTGCCCTATGCCATGCGGGCGCTGGGCCTGTCGGCCGGGGCCGTGGGCGTGACGCTGGCGGGCTACGGCGCGGGCATGGTGGTGGGTGCGCTGCTGGCCGGGCGCATCGTGCGCGCCATGCCGTTTGGCCGCGCCATCCAGCTGGGGCCCGCGGTGTCGGTGCTGGCCGCCGCCACCATGGTGGCCACGCTGTGGGTGCCCAGTGGCTGGCTGGCGGGGCTGTCGTTCTTCTTCTTCGGCGTGGGGCCCATTGTGTGGACTATCACCTCCACCACGCTGCGCCAGACCGTCACCCCCGGCGCCATGCTGGGACGCGTGGGTGCGATCTTCCTCACCGTGAATGCCGGTGCTCGGCCGGTAGGCGCCGCGCTGGGTGGCGTGGTGGGGGCAAACTGGGGTGAGTCGGCTTGCCTGGTGCTGGCCCTGGTGGGGTTTTGCGTGCAGGCCTGGGTGATTTTTGCGTCGCCTATGCGGGAGCTGCGGGGGTTGCCGGAGACTGTGGGGTGAGCCTGCGGCATACTTCGACCCCCGCTACCGCAGCAGCAATGCCGCATAGACACAAGCATGTTGGAACACATCCTGCACAACCCCCGGCTCCTGGCGTCGATCCCCGGCCTTTCGCTCGCGACGCTGAAAGCTGGCGAGATCGCTTCGGTCTGTGCCATCGGGACACGCGGCCCGCACGACAGCAGAGAGGTCGACACACATACCGTGTTCGAGGCCGCATCCCTCACCAAGCCGCTGGTGGCCTTCATCGCCCTTCAGTTGGCCGAAGAGGGCCTGCTGGACCTGGATCGGCCACTCCACACCATTTGCGGCGACTACGTTGCGGGTGATAACCGCGCCAACACGATCACCGCCACCCATGTGCTGACGCACACCAGCGGCCTGCCCAACATCGTGGGGCCGGAGACACCGCTGAAGACCTACTTCGCGCCCGGCGCGCGGTTCAACTACGGCAGCAGCGCCTACGGCTGGTTGCAGCGCGCCATCGAGCAGTTGTGTGCAGCCCCATTGGAAGAGGTCGCCCGCGCCCGCGTGTTTGAGCCGTTTGGCATGAGCGACTCCAGCCTTCAATGGCAGGAGCGGTTCGAGCCCAATCACGCACAAGGGCATGAGATGGATGGCCAGCCCGTGCCCAAGCGCCGCCTCGCGAAGGCGGCAGCCTCATGGTCGCTCTTAACCACCGCCACAGACTACGCCCGCTTTGTGCAAATGGTGTTGCGCGGGCAAGGCTTGTCTGCAGCGATGCACGCGCGATGGCTCAGGCCTGCGGTGCTGGTGCGCGAGGGTGTTGACGATGTACTGAACCCCAACGCCGCAGAGTTCAAGGAAGTGGCATGGGGACTGGGCTGGGGCCTCGAGCCCTCACAGGGCTGCTTCTTCCATTGGGGCAACAGCCCCGGGTTCCGCGCCTTCGTGATGGGCAGCGTCAGCCAGCAGGAGGCCGTGGTGTGGTTTGCCAACTCGGCTCGTGGGCTGAGGTTGGCGCGACAGGTGCTCCTCGAAGTTCTGCCTGGGCCGCATCAGTCCCTGGAGTGGCTGCAGGTTGGGGGCACGGTGGAGGGGAGCTGAATACTGGCGGCCGCTTTGGCATGCCGGTCGTGGTTGCACCAGCGGTGGCTGATCGCCAGGTTCTCGGCATGGCTGTTGCCGCCATCGACCAATGGCGTGATGTGCTCCAGGGTGGCATCTTCCAGCAGCACCGGCTCACGGCAGACCCAGCAGGGCACCAGGCCATGCAACTGGCGCGCCACCGTGCGGTAGATCTTGACGCGGGTCAGCGACAGGCTGCTCATCAGGCCTCCGCAAAGACGCCTTCAACATAGGGCGCAATGTTGGCCAGCATTCTGGCCACGTACTCTTCCTTCTCGCCCACCGGTGCTACATAGTGCATGGCGCTTTCGGCCGCTGCCACGCCTTCAAGGCGCGCAATGACCCAGGCCGCCAGGTATTGCGAAGCCAGGCAGCCGCCTGCAGTGGCCACGTTGCCACTGGCAAAAAGGGGCTGGTTGAGGATTTCGATGCCTGCCTCTTGCACCCAGGGCCTGGTGGTCAGGTCGGTGCAGGCGGGCACGCCTTGCAGCAGGCCCAGCTTGGCCAGCACCAGCGTGCCAGAGCACTGCGCGCCCAGCAGCTGGCGCGCCGGGTCGAGCTTGAGCCGCGCCATCAGCGCCGCGTCGGCCACTACCTCACGGGTCAGGCTGCCGCTGCCTACCAAAACGGCGTCGGCCGCACAGGCCTCTTCCAGCGAAGCCTGTGCCTCGATCACCACGCCGTTCATCGAGCGCACCTTGGCCGATGGGCAGGCGATAGACACGCGCCAGCCGGGCTTCTTGATGCGATTGAGGATGCCCAGGGCGATCAATGAATCCAGTTCGTTGAAGCCCTCGAAGGTGAGGATGGCGATGTGCATGGGTGGTTGAGGTAGGCGGTTGGTTCACCGGATCGTAAAGGAAAACGGGTAACTGCTTGGGCTTCAGGCTGTCAAAAAGGGGGGGCCACTTTCGACCCATCAGCGACTCTCAACCGGCGTGTTTCGCAGCTTTGAAGCGGCCGTTCAGACCGAAGCAGCCCGCGGGTTCGTGAAACAGCGCCGAGACGCTTGAAATGCCTTTTCCAGGATGTGAGGGGTTCCGCAGTTCAGTTCGGAAAGCGCTCGACATGGGTCTCGCCCCGGCGGCCGAGATAGGCGACATGTCGTCCTGCGAGCCAGACCGTGTACCCGATGCAGCCTGCGCGCTGCGAGAGTTGCTTGAACTCGGGATACATCACACACCCCTGTTGTGCACGCAGGATGGCCCCGCGCACGGCATTTCCGTCAAAGGCATCAGCAATGGCTTCCTGTGGCTGTTCGAAGTCAAAGTCGAGCGTGGCGCCATCGGGCAGGTAGTAGGTGGTGCGGCCGGATCGGTAGTCCACGTGGTATGACTCGACCTGAGCGGCCATCAGTTGAGTGATGACCTCGCCGAAGTGGATCTGGCCCTTGTTCGAGGCCTCAAAGGTAGCCTGGATTGCGGTGCGGGTTGTTTCATTCATCGTGGTTCCTGACTTGGAGTGAATGACCTGAGGGGTTATTTGGTTGGGATGTTGTTCAGCCCATGGTGCTGCACGAGGGCCTGCATGGCGGTCATCAATGCTCGGCGTTCCTGCGCGTCGAGATGGCCGAAGAAGTGGTTGTCGTTGGCGTCGGCCATAGACGCCAGAAGGGGTACCATGGCCCTGCCTTCTGGGGTCAAGACCAGGGACTGATCCCGCGGACTTCCGCTGGCGAACCGCCTTTCCGCGAGGCCCTTCTCTTCAAGTCGAGAGACTACCTTGGAGGCTGCGCCCTTCGTCATACCCAGGACCTGGATCAGTTCACCATGGCTGGTCTCGCTGCGCGCCCACAGGGTTCGCAATGCGACCCATTCAGTCACGCTCACGCCCTTGGTTTCCAGAAGCTGCTGGAAGCGAATCGAGACATGGTTGGAGACGAACCGAATCCAGAAACCCAGATGGGCTTCCATTGGCGACGGCGAGCTTGTTTTGTTCTTCATGAGGTTTCCCAGGAAACTTCCGAGAGTATAGTTTCCGCGGAAACCCGTGTCAACGCGCGTCAGCCGGTTAGTGCATTTCCCGCGCAGTCCAGAGTCGTCGCCAACAGCGTTGGGCCACACAATGTCATTCGATCGGCGCGACAGATCGCTCGGAATCGGCTTCCGGTGTAAGTCTGGTCATGGCTCAATGAACCCGCAGCACCTCAAACTGCTGTCGGACCAAAGCGACCTGTATGGCCACCTCATCGCCCTCGCACTTGCCCAGCATGGCCCTGCCCAAAGGGGCTTCGCTGCTGATGACCTGAACGAGCTGAGTGCCGGTGCCCAACTTCATGCTGCCTCCATCCGGGCCGAGAAAGAGGTGTTGCTGCTTGTCGTCGGAATCGACCAGGCAGACCAGCGCGCCGAGCTGTATACCTTTTCTGACGTCATAGGGAGGCGGGCGGAATTGGCGCCAATTGACCAGCGCCTGGCGAATGGCGTCGGCGCGCCGAACTTGACCGGTGGCCAGGTAAGCGGCTTCAAGTCCCAACGTGTCGTATTTGTTTTCGGCGATGTTTTCTTCGTGGGTCGCCGTTTCATGGGCAGCCCGGACGGCCTGTTCGGCTTGCAGCAGGTCTTCGGCAAGCCGATGAAGCACCTGCTGTTGCAGCAAGAATTTATCCATGACGAAAGGTGGGCATCTCAAACAAGCGGGGAGCAGGCCGTGATTATGAAGGGCTGCGCCAGCCGTCGACCTGATTGCACTTTCGGAAGTGCGCAGTCAATCCTTCAGGCGCCCTGAACGCTCCGACAACGGAGCTTTTTTCACGGTGCAACTTGCGCGAGTGACCGCTTTGGCCGAAAGCGGACATCACACCGGCAGATCAAAGGTTCTGCGGAGTCGAGCCGCCAGGGCGGCGACGTCATTGCGCTGGTGATCGAAGTGGATTGCGTGCATACCGCATGCAGCTGCGACGGCAACGTTTTGCTCATCGTTGTCGATAAAGACAGCTCTCCCAGCTGGTACACGCGCAATATCCAAAGCGCGGTCGAACAGCTCACCGGACGCTTTCGCGCATCCGTGCGCAGCGGAGACGATGATGGGGTCGAACAGTTCATCGAGACGCTGAACGGCTATTAGGCGATGTATCCGGTCCAGCTTGTTGTCTGTGATGATTGCGACGCGACACGCCGCCCTCAGGCGCTCGGCAAGTTCGAACATCAAGCGATTCGCGGGCGTACTGTCGAAAGCCTCGGTGAGGACTTGCGGCGGCAAAGCTTCCCCGACGGCAGAACAAATTTCCGGCCACACATCCTCATGAGTCACCTGGCCCAGCGTCAGCGCACGATTGTGACGGACAAACGCAGACTTCACCTGCTCCAGCGGCACGCCTGTGCGCTCACTAAGGTAGCGGCATGTCGTCGTCGATCCTGTCGCATCGGTGGTCAGGACACCGTCGTAGTCGAAGAAAACGCAGTCAATATTCACTCGCACATCGTAACAACGTCTACTTCCGACCCACAGAAGAAGCACCCCGTCCCGTCAATCTTTCAAATTCACAATGCCGACCGCGAGGCGCAGGCCATCAATCGCAGGTTTTGCACAGCCGCTCCGGCCGCACCTTTGCCCAGGTTATCGAGCACAGCGCTCAAGACGATCTGGCCTGTTCGCTCGTTGCATGCAACAGCCAGACTCATGTCGTTGGTGCCGTTGTGAATCTGTGGGTCCAGCTCGGTCAGCGGCAACGCAGACGACATCGGCAACACGCGCACATGCGCCGCATCGCGGTAGCGCTGCGCAAGGCATTCGTGGATGCGCGCGCCCGAGACATCGCTGGAAAGCATTCGTGTGTGCAAACCGATGGTCAGCACAATGCCCTGCCGGTAGCTGCCATATGCCGGCACAAAGATGGGCCGCTGCGCTAGCACGGCGTACGCCTCAATTTCCGGCACGTGCTTGTGCTCCAGTGCCAGGCCATAAATATTGAACGTATGCGACGCGGCGCCCCCGCCTTCGGCCTCGTGTGCTTCTACCCCGGCTCTGCCCCGCCCTGAATAGCCAGAGACGGCATGGATGACCAGCGGATAGTCGCAGGGCAGCAGGCCCGCATCCGTCAACGGCCGAAGCAGGGCGACCGCTGCGGTGGGATAACAGCCTGGGTTGGTGACCCGTAACGCTGAGGCGATGCGTTCGCCCTGCCGTGCATCAAGCTCTGGCAGCCCGTAGACCCAACCCGGGCTGGTGCGGTGGGCGGAGCTGGCGTCAATGACACGCACCGAAGGGTTTTCGATCATCGCCACCGCGTCGCGTGCTGCGGCATCGGGAAGGCAAAGGATGGCGATGTCGCAGTCGTTAAGTGATGCACGTCGGGCCGCCGCAGATTTGCGCACGTCCGCTGGCAATGTGCGGATGCGAAATTCGCTACCCCGGAGCCGGTTCTGCAGGTCAAGGCCGGTGGTGCCCTGGTCGCCATCGATGAAGATATTGAGGTTCATGGCGTGAGATCGTAGGCAAATTACATCATTTGCTCCAGTTGAATATAAGCAACGACAGATTTAAAAATACTAAACTAAGGGCATGCGGGAACTAAGCCTTGACCATCTGCGCACCCTTGTTGCCATCGCCGATCTCGGCTCCCTGGCCAACGCCGCGCGCGCCCTTCACCTGGCAGCGCCCACCGTGACCGTTCAGATTGCGGAGCTGGAGTCGCGCCTGGGTGGCCAATTGCTCGTTCGTGGGCGGGGGCCTGCGCAGGCGACCGCGCTGGGAGAGCAATTCATCGTGCGTGCCCGCAGGTTGTTGGCGGACGCTGACGACGCTGTGGAGGACGTTCGACGTCAGCTCGCCGGCCAGACAGGCCGCGTGCGGGTGGGTGCCTCGACGGGCGCCATTGCGCACCTGTTGCCGCCCGCGCTCGCACGTCTTGCCCGATACCATCCCGGCGTCGACGTGAACGTGCAGGTCTTGACCTCCAACGAAAGTATGGCCCGGCTCGCCTCAGGAAGCCTGGACCTGGCGGTCGTTGCACTGCCGCAGGGGCCGGTTCGAGGCGTCCATGTGACGCCCCTCAGGCGCGAAGCGGTCGTTGCCTTCTTGCCAGCCACCTGGGAAGCACCCAAGCGGTTGACCGCGCAGTGGCTGGCCGATCGCCCTTTGATCATGAACGACTCCTCCACGCAGCTTTACCGGCTGACTGCGGAATGGTTTTCTGCAGCAGGCGTACATTGCCGGCCGCGCATTGAGCTCAATTACAACGATGCGATCAGGACACTGGTGGCCGCGGGGTACGGCGCGGCGTTGTTGCCGAAGGAACCGGAAGAGCACGCACGTGATCCACGCATCGTCGTGCGTACGCTCAGCCCGGTGCTGTGGCGGCAGCTTGGTCTCGCGGTCAGCGACCGGAGTGCCAGCGGACCCACACGTTTCGTCCTGGACGCTCTACTGCCTGAAAAATCGTCTGCGTAAGCGACTGGTGTGCGTATGACAAGAGGACGGGCACAAGGGCGCAAAGGTTTGCGCATCGGTTCCTGGATTCCTGACCTGCAGTTATCCTGCACCCGCCAGGGCAAACACCCACCTGCTGTGCGCTGGCGCAGGCCAATTCAACTCAAAAGACCATGTCCATCACCCCATCGCCGCAGACCGTCTCAGGACAAAGCCGAAATGAAACCGGGAAATTCCTCACCGGCTCGACGATGGGGCATGTGATCAACATGACCAGCGCCGCCTCCGTGGGGTTGGTGGCGATTTTTCTCGTGGACGCGCTCAACCTGTTCTACATCTCGCAACTGGGCCAGAAAGAGCTGGCCGCCGCAGTGGGGTATTCGGGTACGTTGCTGTTTTTTGCCACGTCAGTGGGGATCGGTCTGTCCATTGCGTCCACCGCCATGACCGCTCGGGCACTGGGCAGAGGCGAGCGCGAAGAAGCGAAAAAAATTGCGGGTGCGGCCATGGTCATCATGACCAGTGCCCTGTTGATCATCAGTCTGTTGCTATGGCCTTTTCTTGAGCCCCTGCTGCGCCTGCTCGGCGCGGAGGGCGAAACCCTGGTCTTGGCCCTGCGTTTTTCGCGCATGGTCTTGCCTTCGTTGTTCCTGATGGGTATGGGCATGGGCAGCTCGGCCTTGCTGCGCGCCCTGGGGGATGGCAAGCGGGCGATGTACGTCACGCTGGGCACAGCCATCGCCACTGCCTTGCTCGACCCGCTGTTGATTTTTGGTCTGGGCATGGGCCTGGACGGTGCGGCAGTGGCCACCGTATTGGCCCGATTCGCCATGGTGGGCCTGGGGTGGTGGGGTTTAATCAAGGTGCATGCCTTTTTTGCCTGGCCAAGCGGGGCCGTGCTTCGGCGTGAGCTGGCACCTTATTTCACCATTGGCGTGCCTGCCATCCTGACCCAAATCGCCACGCCTTTTGGCAATGCCTTCGTCACCAAAGCGCTGGCGGCCTATGGTGATGAGGCGGTGGCCGGCTGGGCCGTGGTGGGTCGGCTGATACCGGTGGTTTTTGGTGTGATTTTTGCGCTTTCTGGCGCGGTGGGGCCGATTCTGGGACAAAACCTGGGGGCCAGGCAATTCGACCGCATCCGCCAAACCATCAAGGACGCACTGTTGCTGACCTTGGTCTATGTCTTGTTGGCCTGGGCTGTTTTGGCCTTGCTGCGCACACCGCTGGCCAATATGTTTGATGCCCAGGGAGAGGCACGCAATTTGATCGACTTTTTCTGTTTGTTTGTCGCGGGCAGCTTTCTGTTCAATGGCGCCCTGTTTGTGGCCAATGCGGCGTTCAACAACCTGGGCTATGCCTTTTACTCCACGGCGCTGAACTGGGGTCGTGCCACCATCGGTGTGATTCCCTTTGTGTGGCTGGGCAGCCAATGGTTTGGGGCGCCGGGCGTGTTGGCAGGTTATGGGCTGGGTGTGGTGGCCTTTGGCATCATGGGGACAGTGCTCTGCTTCAAGGTATTGCGCCAGCTCGAGGCCAAAGAAGCCGTCAAGACCTCCCATTGAATCAGGATCCGGCGCATTTGCCGAGGCGCGGGTCGCGCAATCAGGGCGGCCACCCAGGACAAAAAACACCTGCCTGGCGCGCTCGCTGGCACGTCGATACAGCGGGCTCGAGAGCACGCCATAGAATGAACGTTTAAATTACTGAGCCTCAAATGACCGCAGCCAAGAAGCCAACCGCATTCAACCGTGCCCTCACACCCAGTGCCCAACTGGCCGCCGTGATCGGTGCAACGCCACAACCTCGCACCGAAGTTGTGAAGCTGATGTGGGAGTACATCAAGGCCAACAACCTGCAAAACCCGAAGAACAAGCGCAACATCCTGGCCGACGCCAAGCTCAAGGCGGTCTTCGGAAAAGATGAAGTCACCATGTTCGAAATGACCGGGCTGGTGGGCAAGCACCTGAGCTGACTGGAAGCCACGCTACCCCACTCAATTCTCAACCGTCCGCGCCGGCGCACGCACAAACTCTCGCGTGTTGTGCGTCACCAGGGTCAAGGCCTTGGCGCGTGCGTGGGCGGCCAGAGGGGTGCGGACGATCAGCACGGCCTTCATCCACGCGGCTGGGGTCATGGCGTAGCAGTCGGCAGTTGCAGCGTCAGCACCAAGAACTCCGCCGGGTGCGTCACGGCCAACATCACGGTCACGTTCAGAATGCCGTCCAAAATGTCTTGCGGCGTGTTGTTGCTCTCATTGCAGGTGACTCCATAGGCACTGGTGGCAGTCGGCCCCACCAAGCCACCGTCTCGCCACAGTGCAGAGAGGAAGTTGTTCACTTCAGCTGTCACTCGGATCCACAAGGGAAGGCCGTTGACTTCGAACACCGTCCATTGCAAGCTGGCGGCAAGGCTTTGTTCCACGTAGATGACCAGGCGGCGCACGCTCACATATGTCCAATCAAGGTCGGCTGACAGCGTGCGTGCGCCCCAGATCACGTTGCCGTAGTTGTTGAAGTGCCGAAGGCAGTTGATGCCCTGCGGGTTGAGCGTGTCTTGGTCGGCATCGGTTAGCGGGTAGGCCAGTTGCGTCACGGACTGCAGGACGCCGTTGCTTACCCCCGCTGGCGCGCTCCACACGCCGACGCTGGCGTCGGTGGCGGCGTAGCGCCCCAGCACTGTGCCCGACGGCGGCATGGGCACGCTGGTGCCGATTTGCGGATGGTTGGCGAATACCCATGGGTAGTACAGCGCGCCAAACGCGCTGGTCAGTGGCGTGGGGTTGCCGCCGGGCGCCGTGCCTTGCCCGGTTTTGAAGGCCAGCACGCCGGGTACATCCAGCCCATGGGGTGGGTCCACCACATAAAACACGTTGCCCAGGTTTTGGCAGTACTGCAGGCCGCTCTGTACCAAGCTGCCCTGCGCGGCAATGGACGCAGCGCCGTCTGCGGCGGTGGCCAACGGTGTGTCGGGTGTGGCCAACAGGCTGATTCTTTGAGCGAAGTTGCTCAGGGTCTCAGCAGTGTCGAGCGCGAGGGTGGCTGCCACCACGTCCAGCTGCGGGACTTCACCACCTGCCAGTGGCATAGGGCCGCCATTGGGTGGGCGCTGCGGCGCCGTGCCTGCGGCCGGTGGGGCCACTTTGGCGCGCACAAAGATCGACTGCGCGTTGACAGTCTCGGCCACCTGCTGGGCCAGGTTGGTGGACGTGAGGCCGTTGAAGCGCTCCAGCAGATACCAGGCTTTGCCGTCCACTGCACCGCCAACGCCTTGGATGACCTGCGCGGCAAGGCCATTGGCCTGCACATAGTCGTGCAGCAGCGCAAAGGGGCCAGCGGGGTCGTTGCTGATGCTGGCGTCCAGCAACACGCTGAGGCTGAAGACGGGCGCCTCGGTAGCGGCCGGTGCACTGTCGCTGCCCGCGTTGCCGATCATGACGTGCAAGGCATTGCCCCACAGGCCGGGGCTGGCGGCGTGCACCGTCAACGGCCCGGTGCACAGGCTGGCGGCGCTGGCCTGGGCGGCATCGGCTGCGCGTACCACCCAGCAGCAGCTACCCCCTTCAGCGAAAAAGGCATGCACCGCCCATGGCACCATGGCCTGCCAGCTAAGGTTGCCAAACTGCTGTTGGTAGCTGGCCCAACTGCTGATGAAGGCGGGCGTGTTGACCGGCCCGGCTTCGGTGGCGCCCACAAAAGCCGCCACAGACGTGGGCACGCCCGTGATGCCACCGGGCATGGCAGGCAGCTCCTGGATGTAGACGCCGGGTGTGTTGATGTTCAAGGCCATGGTGCTCCGTGCAAGGTGAATCGCCGCGTGTGCGGCCCTGTCCGAGCCTAGGGTGACGCGCGGTTGGAAACAAGTGAAATATTCACTGTGGCGCTGCGTCGGAAGTGTTCATCGGGCCACGAGCCACACGCGCTATGTCCAAGCCCGCAGCACCCGGCCACCAACTCTGGCGCACGCCCACCAGGGTTTGCAAATTGAGGTCACCCACCAAGGGCCAGTTCAAGGACTGGGCCATGAGCCTGTCACGCAGCCAGGGCAGCGCCTGCCAGTGGGACTGAAACAGCGGTGTCAGCCAGCGGCTGGCTTGGCCGTAGAAGTGCAGGTGGCGCCGACGTTGCGCCGAGTAGCGTGCGAGGGCTTCAGCCATCTGAGCCGCGGTCGCGGTTGTCGCTGGGGTGCCTGTCCAGTTGTCTGCTCCCAGGCAGTCCGCCAGCGCCACCGCGTCGAGCAAGGCCAGATTGGTGCCTTGGCCCAACTGCGGGCTGGTGGCATGGGCGGCGTCACCAATCACCACGCAATCGGCCGTGTGGTACTGCGGCATGACCACGTCGTGGTAACGCGCCCAGGTGAGTTGTTCCAGGCTGTGCAGCTGGCCCAACAGGTCTTCGCAATGGGGGTTGAGCGCCCGGACTTCATTCTTGAAAGCCTCCAGCCCTGCCGCCTGCCAGGCCTCCCAGGTGTCGGCATGCAGACTCCAGAACAGGCTGACGACCTGGCGCGGCGGCGCGTCGGGTCGTGCGGCAGTCACCCCGGTGGGCATGATGCCCAGCATTTGTCGCGCACCGCGGTACCACTGCCATAGGGTGTCGCCATAGCGCCGCGTGGGGTCGTCCAGCACAGCCCAAACAGCTCCCCAGGGGTAGAGTCGGTCACGCACATGCAGGCCAGTTTGCCCCCGTGTTTGAGAGCGCGCACCGTCAGCCACTACCGTCAAGTCGTGGTGCGCACGCAGGGCTGTCAAGTCGCGGACCTCATGGCCGGTTTGCACCTGCACACCGGCGGCGCGCGCCGCGTGCCAGAGCGCATCAAACAACACGCCCCTGTGCAGACCCAACCCAAAGGCACCAGGGCGCCAGTCGTCATAGTGCACATCGACCACGGGCTTCTGGCCAGGGTGCACGCCATACAGGTGCGCAATGCGCGCGCCCTGCTGCACCACGGCGTCGTGAATGCCCAAGCGCTGCATGGCGGCCAAGCCACTGGGTTGGATCAGAATGCCCGCGCCCAGGGCTTGGGCTTGAGCGAATTTCTCGAACACCGTGACGCGGTGCCCGGCACGTGCCAGCAAGGTGGCACTTGCAAGGCCTGCAAAGCCCGCTCCGACGATGGCGATGTTCAAACCCGAGTGGAGCGTAGAGGCCATGTCGGTACCGAAAGTTGTGTCGGGATTCTAGGGCGACGGGCTGACCGCGCGCCCCAACCATCGCTCGGTCTCGCTGCGGCCCGACACCGAGCCCGCTTGCAGCATGCGCACGGTGTCGAGGCTGAACACGTTTTGTGGCAACCAACGTGCGGGCCACGCGACGAGCTTCATCAACCACCAAGGCATGGGCAGCCACAAGGCGCTGCCTTTGCCCTGCGCCTGGCGCAACGCGGCCAGCATGTCCCGGTAGCTCAAGGTTTGGGGGCCGTTGAGTTCCGTCACGCGGCGCAGCGCTTTGCGGTGAATGGCGATGTGCGCGATGCAACGGGCCACATCTGCCACGGCGATGGGTGCCAACTGCGAGGCACCGGGCCGCCAAAGACCAGGCAGCGCAATCACCGGCAGGCGTGCCAGCCATTGGAACAAGCGGGTGCTGGGGCAGGCCGGATCGACCAACAAGCCCGGGCGCACGATGGCGTAGTCCACAGCATGGGCGGCGAGTGCATTTTCGGCGGCGAGCTTGCTGGCCATGTAGCCGCCAGCCAGGCCGGTGCCCACGCCCAGGGCCGAGACGTGAACGATGCGTGCCACGCGCTCGGCCTCGCAGGCGGCGCACAAGGCCTCTACTGCGCGGTGGTGCACAGCGTCCCAGGTGTTGCCGTCGCGCTCCATCAGGATGCCAACGGCATTGACCACAATGTGCTGGCCCCGCACGAGGGGGCGCAGGGTGTCGGGGCTGAGGTCAAAGCGGAAGTCCACCGACACATCGGCGCCTTGCCGCGCGGCGGTGGTGACGTCGTGGCCGGCGGTTTTCATCTCGCGCACAATGGCGCGGCCCAGCAGGCCATGGGCGCCAAGAACAAGGACTTTCATACAGGGCTCCTTTCGTCAGTGTGAGTGGGGTTCACCGGGCAATTGCCACCAGCCGCGCAGGCTTGGGTGCGTCGCAGGGCGCGCGCCGCTTCCAGCCGGGTCAGCCAAGGCATCAGCATGGCCGAGGTTTGGTAGCGCCGTCGGGCAAACAAGGCGTATGCGCGGCCCAGCAGGGGGCGCAGCCCTGGCAAGGTGGTGGGCACGGTCCAGTGCCCCAGCCCGACAGCGGTATAGGCTTGGTGCAAGGCGTCGATCCCGATCAAGAGCGAGCCATCGGGCCGCGCGGCGTGAATCAATGCCTGCATGTCCGCAAGCGTCACGGCCCAGGGTGCGGGATCAAACCCCGGTTCTGCGATGTCCACGAACACCAGGCGCCTAAGGCCATCGCGTTCACGCAGCCGGTCCATTTCGAGTCGGCACAATGGGCAAGCGCCATCAAAGAAGAGCATGAGGGGATAGGCGGTGGTGGTGGGCATGGTCATCCTCCAGGGGGTTGAGTTGCTGTTTGGTCTGTTGTTTCTGTTAAAAGAGAAATAAATAAGCAAAAAAAGGGAAATCCTCAAGGCCCGATTAAAGTGCCCAAGGCGTTGGCTTTGGCCGACTCTTCACCCGTTGGTGTGGGTACGGGCGCGGATGCAGAGGCGGTAGGCGAGACGGGTTCACCCCGAATCAGTTTTTGGATCTTGGCGCCCAGGCGCAGCACTTTGCTGAGTGTGTCGGCGTCGAGGCGAAGCATTTCGTCGCTCCAGAGGTTGAGCGACTCCAGCATGGTCAGCATGGCTTTGATGCGGGCGGCGCGGTCAACCCCATCGACCATCAGTTCGGGGCTGTCGAGCAGGGCCCGCAGCATCTCCATGGTTGGGGCAATTTCGCGTTCTTTGCGCTCGCGCACGATGGTGCGGGTCAGCTCCCAGATGTCGGTGCTGGTCTCGAAGTGGTCGCGACGGTCTCCCATCACGTGCACCAGCCTGACAAGGTTCCAGGCCTGCAACTCGCGGATGGAGTTGCTCACGTTGCTGCGCGCTACCCCGAGGGTGTCGGCGATTTCGTCAGCGGGTAACGCCTTGCCGTGGAGGTAGAGCAGCGCGTGAATTTGGGCGACGGTGCGATTGACACCCCAGCGTGTGCCCATCTCTCCCCAGTGGAGGATGAATTTTCGGGAGGTGTCGCTGAGGTCCATGGCTTCAATGTAGACAATTCATTTATTTCTGTCAAGACAGAAATATCCACAACTAGGGTTTCCCGAGCGATAGATTGAACAGGCCGGAGGAGATTGCGCGGTCAGTGCTGCACCTGGCGTCGGACGCCGCGAGCTTCATCACCGGGACGGCGATGCGAGTGGACGGTGGTGTGTCGATCTGCCGGACCTGAGGCACAGCGGGGTGCTCAGCGTTGGGGCAGCGCCACTTCCACCGCCTTGCCGCCATAGCCATGGCGCTGGTCACGCGCCTGAACCACCACCTTGCGCACGGCGCGGGGGATCTTCACGCCATACAGGTCGCGCGTAAAGGGTTGCTCGCTGGCGTGGTCGTGCCACAGCTTGCGCTCGCCAAACACCATGCCGTCAGGCCCCGACACCCTGAAGCCATCGGCATAGCGTTGCGCGGTGTCGTAGGGCGATGACACCGTGACATCAAAGTCAAACGTGTCGGCACCACGGGCCCGCACTTTCGCGCTCAGCACATCGGGGAATTGTTGTGCGGTGGCGTCAGCCGCATGGGCCGCGGGCAGGCTGAACACATTGAAGGCGGCAAAGGCCAGCCCGGCGCAGAACACAATGCCAAAAATCAGCTTGTTGTGCCGTGCCAGCCACAGGGGCAGGTAGATGTCGAAGTTGTCGTGCCGCTCGTCAGTGAAGCGCGCGGCCAAAGAAGTCAGTGGGCAGCGCCAGCCATTGAGCAAAAGCACGGCAACTTCCAGCAAAACAATGCCAATCAGCCAGGCGGCAGCCTCGTGGTTGCCGCGCCATGACATCACCGGGATGGCGAGTATGCAGCCCACAAAGAAGGCCCACGCAATG
>Ga0116158_10001730_pt1 | contig 19557 bp, 14 predicted proteins | sample AD_UKC052_MetaG_FD_89883 | JGI IMG/M metagenome (GOLD analysis project Ga0116158, IMG submission 89883) | Active sludge microbial communities of municipal wastewater-treating anaerobic digesters from USA - AD_UKC052_MetaG | ecosystem: Engineered > Bioreactor > Anaerobic > Digestate | place: USA... | reverse complement strand
TCGGTGCCACGTCCGACGCTAACGATGGTCCCTTCGAACAAGCCCAAGGACGGATAGAGATACACGGATGCGGCATTCGGCAAGTTGGGCGAAGGCCGCACCGGCAGCTCATAAGTGGTGGCATGATCATAATTCGCACAAGGGATGACCGTCAAGTCGCAGGGTTTCCCGCCCTTCAGCCAACCCTCTCCATTGATCATGCGAGCGAACTCACCCACGGTCATACCATGCACCAAGGGAACCGGATGCATACCCACGAAGGAGCTGTGGGCCATATCCAATACGGGTCCATCCACATAGAAGCCGTTCGGGTTCGGGCGATCCAGCACTAACACGGACTTCCCGTTCTCCACAGCGGCCTCCATGACATAATGCAACGTACCGATGTAGGTATAGAACCGGACTCCCACGTCTTGGATATCGAACAGGATCACGTCCACGTCGGCCAGTTGTTCCGGCTTGGGTTTCTTGTTGGCTCCGTAGAGCGAAACGAGCGGCAGTCCGGTGCGGGAGTCCTTTCCATCCTTCACATGCTCGCCGGCATCCGCTTCGCCGCGAAAACCATGTTCGGGGGCGAACACTTTCACCACGTTCACCCGCAGCGATATCAGGGAGTCGACCAGGTGGCGCGAGCCGATCAAGCCGGTCTGGTTCGTTACCACCGCAACACGCTTTCCTTCCAAGAGCGGCAGGAATTCATTGGTCCGTTGTGCACCGACGAGAAGTTCTTTCGAGGTCGCGGATGATGGTTCTTCGCCCACTTGCACCGCTTGTGTGCGGCCGCAGGCCACGAAGACCAGGACGGCCGTAAGGCAGGCCCCTATCTTCGCCGCTGCCCATCGGGCTTTACCTCCTGTGAACGTCGCCCATTTCATCGCTCGCCGGATCCTGGTGGACAAGGATCGGGCCGATCGTCTGTCAAGGCCGATCGTGGGCATCGCGGTATTGGGGATCGTCATCGGTATGGCGGTCATGATCATCACAGTGGGCATCACCACTGGCTTCCAACGGGAAGTGCGGACGAAGGTAACCGGGGCAGGCGGCCACCTGCAGATCACCTCCATCAGCCAGACGGACTCCAAAGAAACGCCGCGGGTCGCCATCGATCAGCCGTTCTACCCTTCACTGGATAGCGTACCCGGAGTTCGGCACATCCAAGTGTTCGCGACGCGCCCTGGCATCATCGAAACGGAGGAGGATATCCAAGGCGTGGTGCTGAAAGGCGTTGGTAAGGACCATGACTGGACATTCCTGCAGGAGCACCTGAAGGAGGGCAGCTTACCGGCGATCGGTGATACGGCACGCCCGATGGATCTGCTGCTCTCGGAATACCTGGGAGATCGGCTGCGCATCGGCGTGGACGACACCATCACCGTTTATCTCATCAAGAACAACGACGACATCCGCCCCCGCAAGTTCCGGATCAGTGGTTTGTACGAGACCGGTATCGAGAACCTCGATCACCAATTGGTCTACGTGGACATCGTGCATCTGCAACGTTTCGCGCAGTGGGGCTTGAAGGCGGAGATCCTCGTGCACGATAGCGCGACCAGCGATGGCATCAAGATCGAAGGACTGGCGTTCGGTGGTGACAGAGCCTATCGCTATGCCTGGCCAGGTACCTCATGGGAAGGACCAGGGCCACATTGGGTCCGCACGGTGAAGGACACCACACTCACCCTCATCCTCAGCGATACCGAGGGAACACTACCGGATACGGCGTGGGTTCGCATCGCTCCCATGGATCCGATGCTACCGTACAAGGAGTCGCTCCGACCACAACGGTTCACGGTCGTTGCACGCGGTGGTTCCGGCGGGAGCCATATCCGCTATGCCGGTGGTTTCGAAGTGATCCTGGACCGTTTCGAGGACCTGATGGAAATGGACGACTTGATCTACCGGGAGCACCTCGACATCAGGCTCCGGAGTCTGAGCGTCCGTCAACGTTTCCCGGAGATCTTCGCTTGGCTGGAATTGTTGGATACCAACGTCGTGGTCATCATCGTGCTCATGATCATCGTGGCCATCATCAACATGACATCGGCGCTACTCATCATCATCCTTGAACGCACGCCGATGATCGGCGTATTGAAGGCACTGGGCAGCAGCAACGGGGACATCCGCAGGATCTTCCTGATCGATGCAGCATATATCCTCGGTGTAGGCATCCTATTGGGCGACCTGCTGGGGATCGGGCTCTGCCTTATCCAGCAACAGTTCGGCATCGTGACCCTACCCGTCGAGAGCTATTACGTGGATGCTGTTCCCATCGACATCGACCTGATGCCGATCGTCCTGCTCAACATCGGCACCTTGGTGGTCTGTGTACTTGCCCTTATACTTCCCAGCTTGTTGGTGACCCGCATCGCCCCGGCCAAGGCCATACGGTTCTCCTGAGCCTGCTATTCAGCACAACGCTCCTACCTTCGTGCATCGCCGCAACTGGAAGATGCGGCCCTTCCCTTCCATGAAGATCCACGCCAACATCCTCAGCACCATCGGCAACACGCCCATGGTGAAGCTCAATCGTATCGTCAAGGACCTGCCCTGCACCGTGCTGGCCAAGGTGGAGACCTTCAACCCTGGCAACAGCATCAAGGACCGCATGGCCCTGAAAATGGTCGAGGATGCGGAGAAGGCCGGTCTCTTGAAGCCCGGGTACACCATCATCGAAGGCACCAGCGGCAACACGGGTATGGGCCTCGCCATTGCAGCCATCATCAAAGGGTACAAATGCATCTTCACCACCACCGACAAGCAGAGCAAAGAGAAGGTGGATGCTTTGCGTGCTTTCGGGGCAGAGGTGATCGTATGCCCCACCAATGTGGACCCTGAAGACCCACGTAGCTACTACAGCGTGAGCAGCCGCCTGGTGAACGAGGTACCCAACAGCTGGAAGGCCAATCAGTACGACAACCTCAGCAATCGACAAGCACACTACGAAACCACCGGGCCTGAGATCTGGGACCAGACCGATGGGAAGGTCACGCACCTGGTGGTGGGCGTGGGCACCGGCGGTACCCTCTGCGGCACCGGTCGCTACCTGAAGGAGAAGAACCCGAACATCAAGCTCTGGGGCATCGACACTTACGGCTCCGTTTTCAAGAAGCTGAAGGAGACGGGGGTCTTCGATAAGAACGAGATCTACCCCTACATCACCGAAGGCATTGGCGAGGACTTCGTGCCGCAGAACGTGGACATGGATCTTATCGACCACTTCGAGAAGGTCACCGACCGCGATGCGGCCATCTACACCCGCAAGGTGGTGAAGGACGAGGGCATCTTCGTGGGGAACAGCGCGGGTGCAGCCATGGCGGGCCTGATGCAGATGAAGCACCTATTGAAGTCCACGGACGTGGTGGTGGTCATCTTCCACGACCACGGCACGCGTTACCTGGGCAAGATGTTCAACGACGACTGGATGCGCGAACGCGGTTTCCTCGTGGAAGAAAAGCCCACGGCCGGCGATCTACTGAAGGGCAAGGATCTCCAACTGCTGAGCGTGGAGGCCGACGAACCGGTGTTGATGGCCATCGACAAGATGCGTGCGCACAACATCGACCAGTTGCCCGTGTTCGAAGACGGTATACCCGTGGGCACCATCACCGATGCACGGTTGTTCGATGCCATCCTGGAAGACGCTGATGTACGTACCCAAAAGGCACGTGTGGTGATGGGACCCGCACTACCCGTTCTGAAAACAGATGCCACGTTGGATGAAGTGGCGAAGCGCCTCGGGAATGGCAGTCCGGCGGTATTGGTGGAACAACCGAACGGATATGGCATCCTGACGAAACAGGATATCATCGGGAAATTGAGGTAAAATGCTTGGGATGATGAGCGTGACCGACCAAATGCACCGCACCATCACGGTGCCCGTGCATCCCCAACGCATCATCTCCCTCGTCCCTTCGCAGACCGAACTGCTCTACGATCTCGGCCTGGGCGAATGCGTGGTCGGTATCACCAAGTTCTGCATCCATCCGGAGAGCTGGTTCAAGTCCAAACACCGCGTGGGTGGGACCAAGAAGCTTGACCTCGCGAAGATCCGCGCACTTAGGCCGGACCTGATCATCGGGAATAAGGAAGAGAACGAACGCGCCGATATCGAAGCGCTCGCTGAAGAGTTCCCGGCTTGGATGAGCGACATCCGCACCTTGGATGACGCGTTGGACATGATCAAGCGCATCGGTGAACTGACCGGCACGGATACACTTGCCACAGACCTCTCGACACGCATCAAGAATGAGTTTGGCGAATTGAAGCCCCTAGAGGAAGAACTTTCGGCCGCTTATCTGATCTGGAAAGAACCCTATATGGCTGCGGGACAGGGCACCTTCATCAACGACATGTTGAAGCGTTGCGGTCTGAAGAACGTGTTCGACGAAGGGGATGCCCGCTACCCCCAACTAACTGCCCAGGACCTGGCCGAAGCCGATCCGGATGTGATCCTTCTTTCTTCTGAACCTTATCCGTTCAACGAGGAACACATGGCAGAGGTCAACATGATCTGCCCCGGGACCCCGGTGCGTATCGTGGACGGGGAGAACTTCAGCTGGTATGGCAGTCACCTGGTGAAAGCACCCGACTATTTCGGCACGGTGTTGGCCGGGTTGTTGCCACCGCGGATCGAGGCATGAACGGCACCTGATCGGGTCTGCATACTTAAGCGGTCGTATCAGCGTTCCAGCGGCAACGTTACCTTTCGTAGCCGGATACTTTTGCATCGCTTTGTCCCGCCTCGTCAAATCCATCCTCTCCCTCGTGCTGTGTGGCCTGGTTGGCCAGTCACATGCTCAGCGTGTCGGATTGGTCCTGAGCGGAGGCGGCGCCACGGGCCTCACCCACATCGGCGTGATGAAGGCCTTGGAAGAGAATGGCGTTCCGATCGACTACATCGCAGGTAGCAGCATGGGCGCCCTGGTCGGCGGGCTGTACGCGGCAGGGTATTCTCCCGAACAGATCGATTCACTCTTCCATACGGAACTGTTCCAGATCATGGCCGAGGGCGGCATCGAGCCTCGTTACCAGTACTATTTCAAGCAGGATGCCCCTGATGCATCGGTGATCAGTGTGAAACTGGATCTGGATACCATGCTCCAGTACTCTCTTCCCACGAACCTGCGCGAGCCGGCCTTGATCGATTATGAGCAGATGACCATGTTCGGACCGGTCTCCGCGCTCGCCGGCTATGATCTAGATAGACTCTTCGTGCCTTTCCGTTGCGTGGCTTCAGACATCACGGACCAACGCTCCGTCACCTTCAGTGAAGGGGATCTGGCACAGGTGGTGCGCGCCAGCATGAGCTACCCGTTCTACTTCAAGCCGATCCGTGTGGATGGTCACCTGATGATGGATGGTGGGCTGTACAACAACTTCCCGAGCGATGTGATGTATCATGACTTCCTGCCGGACATCATCGTGGGCAGTAATGTTTCATTCAACAGTCCGCCACCGAGCGAGGACGACCTGCTGGGTCAGTTGCGTGCCATGATGCAGGAACGCACGACCTATGCGATCCAATGCGAGAACGGGGTGATCATCGAGCCTACCACGAGCACATCGCTCTTCGACTTCAGTGAGCCCGGGCTGGCCATTGCCGATGGATATGCCGCCGCCATGGCCAGGATGCCCGAGATCCTGGCGCAGATCCCTCGACGTGTAACACCGGAGGAGATGGCCGACCGGCGCAGAGCGTTCAGGGAACGAATGCCCGCCCTGGTCATCGACCAAGTCCGGATCCACGGCCTCACCAGATCGCAAACACGGTACGTGGAGCGCAGCCTCTACCGCGGCGATGTGTCCCTTACCCCAGCACAGCTTAAACCGAAGTACTTCCGGCTGGTCGCGGACCGCAACATCGCAAGGCTCTATCCCAAAACCACGTTCGCACCGGAAAGACAGCGTTTCGACCTCGATCTGTATGTGAAACGGGAAAAGAAGTTGCAGGTACGATTCGGGGGCATGTTCTCCTCTCGTCCCATCAATACCGGCATGGTCGGGTTGCGGTACAACTTGTTCGGGCGCAGTTCCGCACACATTGAGGCTACCTCCTACTTCGGAAAATTCTACGCAGCTGGACAGATCAAGCTCAGGGCCTACCTGAGCACCAAAGCGCCGATCTACTTGGAACCCACTTTCAACCTGCACCGATGGGACCACTTCCGTAGCTTCAGCACCTTCTTCGATGAGGTGAAGCCATCCTTCATCGTGATCCGCGAGGCCTTCGGTGGATTGAACGCGGGCATGGGCTTGGACAACAAGGGCATCCTGCGCTACGACATCAAGTTCGGCGAAACCCTGGACCGTTATTACCAAGGCCTTGATTTCACAGGGCAGGACACGACCGACGTCACGACCTTCCGCCACGTCACCACGGGCTTGATGATCGAGCGCAATTCGTTGAACCGCAAACAGCACCCGAACGCAGGTGAGTCGTTGATGGCTTCGCTCCGATATGTTAGCGGCGATGAATTGACCGACCCGGGCACTACGAGCGTGGACAACCTCAGAACCTTCCGTGCCAGTCATGACTGGGCGGTAGCCAAGGTCACGTTGGACAAGTACTTCCTACCGCGCGGGATATTCAAGTTCGGGTTCTTGGCCGAAGGTGTCTTCAGCACCATGCCAGCGTTCCAGAACTTCACGGCCAGTGTTATCCGCTCCCCGGCGTTCCAGCCTACGCCCGAGAGCAAGACCTATTTCATCGAACAATTCAGGTCGCCGAAATATGTGGCCGGTGGTGTACGCACCATCATCGCAGTGGCGCGGAACAAGTTCGACCTGCGCTTGGAGGCTCATGTGTTCCAACCTTACGAGCCTTTCACGCGCGCCACGGACAACACCACCGAACTGGCGCCAGCCTTTTCGGAGCGGTACTACCTCGGTTCCGGCTCGCTCATCTACCAAAGTCCGCTCGGTCCTGTATGGTTCAACCTGAGCTATTTCGATGGACTGCGTGAACCATGGGCGTGGAGCCTGAACTTCGGCTACATCCTCTTCAACCAGAAGGCACAGGAATGATCACACACGACCTCCTCGATGCGTACGAGTCCGTGAAAGGCGAGTACGATCAGCTGCCTTGGGGTAAAAAGCCTGACGAAAAGCTGTGGGAGACCGTGGACGAGGTCCTGCTGGATCTGCACCTGATCAAGCATGGCTACGCATCCGATGGTTACGAGCGGCACATCGAGCGGAAATTGAAGGAGGTCTGTGCTGACACCAGCGTTGCTGAGCGTATGCGCACGTTGCGTCTCTGAGCAAAGCAGGAACGAAAAAGCCCCCTGTCGAGGAGGCCATTCGCTAGAGGTGATCGGTGCTCAGGCCTGCGCGGTCGGCCCACCGAAATTCATCGGGATCTCGGGCATCTCCGTTTCGCGGATCTGGCCGTGCACCTGTTCGAACTTCTGCACGTTGTCGGCAAGGGCTCGCATCAAGCGTTTAGCATGCTGCGGGGTCAGCAGGATGCGCGAACGCACCTTCGCCTTAGGCACACCGGGCATCACACGCACGAAGTCCACCACGAACTCCGAATTGCTATGCGTGATGATGGCAAGGTTGCTGTAGATGCCGTCGGCCACCTCTTCGCTGATCTCGATGTTCAGCTGGTTGCCGCGGGGTTGGTCTTTCGGATCGGACATGTTAGCGTGGGATAAGAACGCGCAGGGGCGCGACGGATCGCACCCCTGCCTCGTTCGTTGTTATCAATCGTTCACCTGCTCGGTGGCCACATTCTCCGCTTGGAGACGTGCATACTCGTCCTTGTTGGCCACGATGGTGTTCTGGTAAGCGCGGGCACCGGTACCGGCCGGGATGAGGTGACCTACGATCACGTTCTCCTTCAAACCGTTCAGGTGATCCTCCTTCGCGCTCACGGCAGCTTCGTTCAACACCTTGGTAGTCTCCTGGAAGGAAGCCGCCGAGATGAAGCTCTCCGTTTGCAGCGATGCACGGGTGATCCCCTGAAGCATCGTGCGCGCCGTGGCGGGCTTGGCCGGACGGGCTTCCACCAGCTTGGAGTCCTTGCGCTTCAGCGCGCTGTTCTCGTCGCGGAGCTTGCGCATGGTCACGATCTGGCCCTCCTTCATGGTCGGGCTGTCACCAGCTTCGGTCACCACCATCTTGTCGTACACCGCGTCGTTCTCCTCCATGAACTCGCTCTTGTTCACGCTCTGCTTCTCCAGGAAACGGGTATCGCCCGGATCCTCGATCTCCACTTTGCGCATCATCTGGCGAACGATCACTTCGAAGTGCTTGTCGTTGATCTTCACACCCTGCATGCGGTACACCTCCTGCACCTCGTCCACCAAGTACTCTTGTACCCGGGTAGGACCTTGGATGTCGAGGATATCGCCTGGAGCGATCGAACCATCGCTGAGCGGAGCACCAGCCTTGATGAAGTCGTTCTCCTGCACGAGGATGTGCTTGCTCAACGGCACCAAGTAATACTTCTTCTCACCGGTGCGGCTTTCTACGATGATCTCGCGGTTACCACGCTTGATCTTGCCGTAGGAGATGATACCGTCGATCTCGCTCACCACAGCAGGGTTGCTGGGGTTACGGGCTTCGAACAGTTCGGTCACACGCGGCAGACCACCGGTGATGTCACCACCCTTGCCGGAGCTACGCGGGATCTTCACCAGCACGTCGCCGGCTTCGATCTTCTTGCCGTCCTCCACGATGATGTGCGCACCCACGGGCAGGCTGTAGCTCTTCAGCTCCTCCTTGCCTTTGGGGTCCATGATCTTGATGGTCGGGTTCTTCCGCTTGTCGCGGCTCTCCACGATCACCTTCTCGGCGAAACCGGTCTGTTCGTCGATCTCCTCGCGGTAGGTCGCGTTCTCCTCGATGCTCTCGAACTCCACCTTACCGGCGAGTTCGGAGATGATCACCGCGTTGTACGGATCCCAGATGCAGATGAGGTCGTTCTTCTTCACGGCCTTGCCACCCTTGTTGTAGATCATGGCGCCGTATGGGATGTTGCTCGTGGTGAGCACGATCCCGGTGTTGGCGTCCACGATACGCATCTCGGTGCTGCGGCTGATGACCACTTCGGCGTCCTCGCCTTTGCGGTCCTTCTTGGCAACGGTGCGCAACTCGTCGATCTCGAGGATACCGTCGTACTTCGCACGGATCTCGCTCTCTTCCGTGATCTTACCGGCCACACCACCCACGTGGAAGGTACGGAGGGTAAGCTGTGTACCTGGTTCACCGATGGATTGGGCGGCGATCACACCGACCGCCTCACCGCGCTGGACCATGCGGCCTGTAGCGAGGTTACGGCCATAGCACTTGCCGCACACACCTTGTTTCTGCTCACAAGTGAGTACGCTGCGGATCTCCACTTCCTCGATCGGGCTGTTGGCGATCGCTTTGGCGATGTCCTCGTTGATCTGTTCGCCGCTGCTCACCAACAAGTCACCGGTCTGCGGATGGTACACATCATGTACCGCGCAACGCCCAAGTACACGGTCGTACAGCGATTCGACGACCTCTTCGTTCTTCTTCAAGGCAGTGGCCACCAGACCGCGCAAGGTGCCGCAATCCTCATTGGTGATCACCACATCCTGAGCCACGTCCACAAGACGACGGGTGAGGTAACCGGCATCAGCCGTTTTCAGAGCGGTATCCGCCAGACCCTTACGGGCACCGTGGGTACTGATGAAGTACTCGAGGATTGATAGACCCTCCTTGAAGTTCGAGAGGATGGGGTTCTCGATGATGTCCTGTCCGCCGCCACCGCCGCTCTTCTGCGGTTTGGCCATCAGACCACGCATACCGCTGAGCTGACGGATCTGCTCCTTGGAACCACGGGCACCGGAATCCATCATCATGTAGATGGAATTGAAGCCCTGGCGATCGGTCTTGATCCGCTCCATCAAGGTGAACGTCACCTTGCTGTTCGTGTGTGTCCAGATATCGATGGTCTGGTTGTACCGCTCGTTGTTGGTGATCAGACCCATATTGTAGTTGCCTGTCACCTCGTCCACCTCCTTCTGGGCGGCGTTCACCAGCTTGTCCTTCTCGGGCGGAATGACCACGTCATCCAGGTTGAAGCTCAAGCCACCGCGGAACGCGCTCATGAAGCCCAAGTCCTTGATATCGTCCAAGAACTGCGCGGCACGGGCCGTACCGGTCTCCTTCACCACCAGACCGATGATGTCGCGGAGGGCTTTTTTCGTGAGTACTTCATTGATGAAGCCCACTTCCTTCGGCACCACCTCGTTGAAGAGGGTGCGACCGCAGGTGGTCTCGATCATGTGGGTCTTGCCGTTGATGTCGCTCCAACGCAGTTTGATCCACGTGTGGAGGTCCACCTGACCTTCGTTGAACGCGATGATCACCTCTTCGGGGCTGTAGAAGGCACGACCTTCACCCTTCATGGTGCGCTCGGCATCGGTCTTGCGCCCCTTGGTGATGTAGTACAGACCAAGCACCATGTCCTGGCTCGGTACCGCGATCGGTGCGCCGTTGGCCGGGTTCAAGATGTTGTGGCTGGCCAGCATCAGCAGCTGTGCTTCCAAGATAGCGGCGTTGCCCAAGGGCACGTGCACGGCCATCTGGTCACCGTCGAAGTCAGCGTTGAACGCCGTACAAACGAGCGGGTGGAGTTGGATAGCCTTGCCTTCGATCAGCTTGGGCTGGAAGGCTTGGATACCGAGGCGGTGCAGGGTCGGTGCACGGTTGAGGAGCACCGGATGGCCCTTCAACACGTTCTCCAGGATGTCCCACACCACAGGCTCCTTCTTGTCCACGATCTTCTTCGCGCTCTTCACAGTCTTCACGATACCGCGCTCGATGAGCTTGCGGATGATGAACGGCTTGAAGAGTTCGGCGGCCATGTCCTTCGGCAGACCGCACTCGTGCAGTTTCATTTCAGGACCTACGACGATCACGGAACGTGCGCTGTAGTCCACACGTTTACCGAGAAGGTTCTGACGGAAGCGGCCCTGTTTGCCCTTGAGCGAATCGCTCAACGACTTCAGCGGACGGTTGCTTTCACTCTTCACAGCGCTGCTCTTGCGGCTGTTGTCGAACAAGCTGTCCACCGCCTCTTGAAGCATGCGCTTCTCGTTGCGCAGGATCACCTCCGGTGCCTTGATCTCCATCAAACGCTTTAGGCGGTTGTTACGGATGATCACACGGCGATACAGGTCGTTCAAGTCGCTGGTGGCGAAACGGCCGCCGTCCAGTGGAACGAGCGGACGCAGTTCGGGGGGGATCACAGGGACCACCTTCACGATCATCCACTCCGGATTGTTGCTGCGGCGGCTGATGGCGTCGCGGAAAGCTTCCACCACGTTCAGGCGCTTCAACGCCTCGTTCTTACGCTGTTGGCTCGTTTCCGTGTTGGCCTTGTGGCGCAGGTCGTAGCTCAACGTGTCCAAGTCGAGACGCTTCAGCAGGTCGTGCAGCGCATCCGCACCCATCTTGGCGATGAACTTGTTCGGGTCGCTGTCATCCAGGTGCTGGTTCTCCTTGCCCATGGCCTCCAGGATGTCCAGGTACTCCTCTTCCGTCAGGAAGTCGAGGTACTGCACAGCGTTCCCTTCCTTGTTCACGGCCGTGCCGGCTTGGATCACCACGTACCGCTCGTAGTAGATGATCTGGTCGAGCTTCTTGGTGGGCAGGCCCAGCAGGTAGCCGATCTTGTTCGGAAGACTGCGGAAATACCAGATGTGGGCCACAGGCACCACCAACTGGATGTGGCCCATGCGCTCACGGCGCACCTTCTTCTCGGTCACTTCCACACCGCAGCGATCGCAAACGATCCCTTTGTATCGGATGCGCTTGTACTTGCCGCAGTGGCATTCGAAGTCCTTCACAGGACCGAAGATGCGCTCGCAGAAGAGGCCATCACGCTCCGGCTTGTAGGTCCGGTAGTTGATCGTCTCCGGCTTGATCACCTCACCATGGCTGCGCTCGAGGATCTGCTCGGGGCTGGCCAGGCTGATGACGATCTTGTTGAAGTTGCTGTTCAGCTTCACTTCCTTCTTCATGTTCTCGCGTTGCTTGCTAGCGTTCGACGTTCAGTTGCTCACCGGGTTGATCACTCGAGGGAAACGTTCAGGGCCAGGCCACGCAGTTCGTGGAGCAGCACGTTGAACGATTCCGGGATACCCGGGGTCGGAAGGGGCTCGCCCTTCACGATGGCCTCGTAGGCCTTGGCACGGCCGATCACGTCATCGCTCTTCACGGTGAGGATCTCCTGCAGGATGTTAGCGGCACCGAAGGCCTCCAACGCCCATACTTCCATTTCACCGAAGCGCTGACCACCGAACTGGGCCTTACCACCGAGCGGCTGCTGAGTGATCAGGCTGTAAGGTCCGATGGAACGTGCGTGCATCTTGTCGTCCACCATGTGTGCGAGCTTGATCATGTAGATCACGCCCACGGTCGCAGGTTGGTCGAAGCGCACTCCCGTGCCGCCGTCGATCAGGTAGGTCTTACCGTTGCGGGGGATACCAGCCTCATCGGTCTCGGCATTGATCTGGTCGTGCGTGGCCCCGTCGAAGATCGGCGTGGCATACTTACGACCCAGTTTCTTACCGGCCCAGCCGAGTACGGTCTCGTAGATCTGGCCCAGGTTCATACGGCTTGGTACACCCAGCGGGTTCAACACGATGTCCACCGGAGTGCCATCCTCTAGGAACGGCATGTCGGCGTCGCGCACGATCTTGGCTACGATACCCTTGTTACCGTGGCGGCCGGCCATCTTGTCGCCCACCGTCAGCTTACGCTTGGCAGCCACATACACCTTGGCCAGTTTCACGATACCAGTGGGCAATTCGTCGCCGATGCTCACCTGGAACTTCTTGCGCTTATACACGCCACTGATGTCGCTGTGGCGGATGTTGTAGTTGTGGATCAGCTGGCGCACCAGTTCGTTCGTCTTCTTGTCCGCGGTCCACTCGGTGGGGTCCACGGTGATGAAGTCGATCGCCTGCAGCACCTTCGCGCTGAATTTCACGCCTTTCTTGATCTGCTCTTCCTTGTACTTGTTGAAGACACCGTTGCTGGACTGGCCATCAACGAGCTTCATCAACTTCTCGATCAGGAGGTTCTTCAAGGTACCGAGGTCCTTGTCCTGCTCCTTGTCGATCTGTTCGAGCACACCCTTCTCGTTGCCTTTCGCCTTCTTGTCCTTCACCGCGCGGCTGAAGAGCTTCTTGTCGATGACCACACCCTTCGTACTGGGCGGGGCCTTCAACGAAGCGTCCTTCACATCGCCGGCCTTGTCACCGAAGATGGCGCGCAGCAGCTTCTCTTCAGGGGAAGGATCGGTCTCCCCTTTCGGCGTGATCTTGCCGATGAGGATATCCCCTTCCTTGATCTCCGCACCCACGCGGATCAGACCGTTCTCGTCGAGGTCCTTAGTGGCCTCTTCGGAAACGTTCGGGATGTCGGCGGTGAGTTCCTCCAGGCCGCGCTTGGTGTCGCGTACCTCCATGATGTACTCATCGATGTGGATGGAGGTGAAGATGTCCTCCGAGGCCACGCGCTCGCTGATCACGATGGCATCCTCGAAGTTGTAGCCCTTCCACGGCATGAACGCCACCTGCAGGTTGCGGCCGATGGCGAGTTCGCCATCCTGCGTGCCGTAGCCCTCGCAAAGGGTCTGGCCTTCCGTCACCTTCTCGCCCTTGCGCACGATCGGGCGCAGGTTCATGCAGGTGCTCTGGTTGGTCTTCAGGAATTTGGTGAGCTTGTACTCCTTCTCATCACCATCGAAGCTCACGGTGCGCTCGTCCTCGGAACGCTTGTATTCGATGACGATCTTGTCGCTGTCCACCGACTTCACCACACCATCTCCTTCGGCTACGAGCAGGACACGGCTATCGCGAGCGACGAGCTCCTCCAGACCGGTACCCACGAACGGCGCCTCGGGGCGCAGCAGGGGCACAGCCTGACGCATCATGTTCGAACCCATCAGCGCGCGGTTCGCATCGTTGTGCTCCAAGAAGGGGATCAACGATGCCGCGATCGAGGCGATCTGGTTCGGTGCCACGTCCATCAAGTGCAGCTCCTTGGGCTCCACCACAGGGAAGTCACCCATCAAACGCGCTTTCACGCGGTTGCCGGTGAATTCACCCTTCTCGTTCACCTGAGCGTTCGCCTGCGCGATCATCAGGTTATCCTCCTCCTCGGCGCTCAGGTAGGTCACCTCGGCCTTGATGTCGACTTTACCGTCCTTCACGGTACGGTAAGGCGTCTCGATGAAGCCCAGATTATTGATCTTCGAGTATACGCAGAGCGAGCTGATAAGACCGATGTTCGGTCCTTCAGGTGTCTCGATGGTGCACAGACGTCCGTAGTGCGTGTAGTGTACGTCACGCACCTCGAAACCGGCGCGCTCGCGGCTCAGACCACCGGGTCCAAGCGCCGACATGCGGCGCTTGTGGGTGATTTCGCTGAGCGGGTTGGTCTGGTCCATGAACTGGCTCAACTGGTTCGTTCCGAAGAACGAGTTGATCACCGAGCTCAGGGTCTTGGCGTTGATCAGGTCGGTGGGTGTGAACACCTCGTTGTCGCGCACATTCATGCGCTCGCGGATGGTGCGGGCCATACGCGCCAGACCCACGCCGAACTGGGCGTGCAGCTGTTCACCCACGGTGCGCACGCGACGGTTGCTCAAGTGGTCGATATCGTCCACATCGGCCTTCACGTTCACCAGCTCGATCAGGTACTTGATGATGAAGATGATGTCCTCCTTCGTCAGTACACGAACACTGAGTTCGCTCTCCAGACCGAGTTTCTTGTTGATGCGGTAGCGGCCCACCTCACCGAGGTCGTAACGCTGTTCGCTGAAGAACAACTTGTCGATCACACCGCGAGCGGTCTCCAGATCGGGTGGTTCGGCGTTCCGCAGCTGACGGTAGATCACCTCCACGGCCTCCTTCTCGGAGTTCGAGGTATCTTTCTGTAGTGTGTTGTAGATCAGCGCGAAATCGGCCGCGTTGATACCAGCCTTGTGCAGGATCACGGTCTTCGCACCGCTTTCCACGATCTGGTCCACATGGTGCTCTTCGATGATCGTCTCACGGTCGATCATCACCTCGTTCCGCTCGATAGACACCACTTCACCGGTATCCTCGTCCACGAAGTCCTCCACCCAGGTCTTCAGCACACGGGCGGCCAGCTTGCGGCCCACGGCCTCCTTCAGGTTGGCCTTTGTCACCTTGATCTCGTCGGCCAGGCCGAAGATCTCCAGGATCTGCTTGTCGCTCTCGTACCCGATGGCACGCAGCAAAGTGGTCACCGGCAACTTCTTCTTACGGTCGATGTACGCGTACATCACACCGTTGATGTCCGTGGCGAACTCGATCCACGAACCCTTGAAGGGGATGACGCGGGCGCTGTACAGCTTGGTGCCGTTGGCGTGGCGGCTTTGGCCAAAGAACACGCCCGGGCTGCGGTGCAGCTGGCTCACGACAACACGCTCGGCACCGTTCACCACGAACGAGCCTTTGGGGGTCATGTAGGGGATCTGGCCCAGGTACACGTCCTGTACGATGGTCTCGAAGTCCTCGTGCTCGGGATCCGTGCAGTACAGTTTCAGTTTGGCCTTCAGGGGCACACTGTAGGTCAACCCGCGCTCAATGCACTCGTCGATGCTGTAGCGTGGCGGGTCGATGAAGTAGTCCAGGAATTCCAGCACGAACTGGTTGCGCGTGTCCGTGATGGGGAAGTTCTCACTGAACACCTTGAAGAGGCCTTCGCTCTGGCGGTGTTCGGGGAGGGTCTCGATCTGGAAGAAGTCTTCAAAACTCTTCAGTTGGATATCGAGGAAATCGGGATAGTCGATCGACAGCGGGCTGGAGCCGAAATCGATGCGCTTGCTTTTCTTGGAACTGGTCTTCGCCTGGGCCATGTGTGCGGGATAAGGAAGAACGAGTACGCCGTGGGAACGTCGGATCCACTTTCACCTTGCCGGACCCCCGAACCGGATCAATCGTTCGGAAGTGCGTGTGCCTGCCTTGCCGGCAGGCCTGGATCACAGAACAGCCGGAAAGGCCCGCCGTGGGGCCTCTCCGTGCTGCTGTGACGCTAGCGCGTATGGGGTCTTACTTGACCTCAACCTCTGCGCCGGCTTCCGTCAGTTGCTGCTTCAGGCTCTCAGCGTCTTCTTTCGATACGCCTTCCTTCAGCGGCTTCGGAGCGCCGTCAACGAGGTCTTTTGCTTCTTTCAGTCCCAGACCGGTGAGTTCTTTCACCAGTTTCACGACCGCCAGTTTGTTCTGACCGCCGGACTTCAGGATCACATCGAAGGAGGTCTTCGCTGCGGCGGCATCGCCACCACCTGCAGCTGCACCACCAGCGGCCACGGCTACTGCAGCGGCTGCGGGTTCGATCTTGTACTCTTCCTTCAGGTATTGAGCGAGTTCGTTCACCTCTTTCACGGTGAGGCCTACGAGCTGATCGCCCAAGGATTTGATGTCTGCCATTTTTCGGGTTTGTTACTTGTGTTCGGGGAAGCGGACTGTGCGTAACGCGTTTGTTGGAGCGACAGGGGTCGCTCTCGGTGTCTGGTCTTAAGCGGCGCGCTCTTCGAGGGTTTTGAGCAGGCCGGCGATCTTCTGGCCACCGCTGCCTTGCAGGCCGCTGATGACGTTCTTGATCGGGCTTTGGAGCAGGCCGATGATCTCGCCGATGAGCTCTTCGCGACCCTTCAGGTTGCTGAGCATCACAAGTTGGTCATCGCCTACGAAAACCGCCTCATCGATCCATGCGCTCTTCAGCGCTGGTTTGGTATCGTCCTTCTTGCGGACGCTCTGGATCAACTTGGCCGGTGCATTGCCCTTCTCCGCGAGGAGCACGGAGGTTTGGCCTACCAGTGTGGGGATCACCCCGCTGTAGTCCTTGCCTTCGATGCTTTCCATCGCCTTGCGAAGGAGGGTGTTCTTCACCACTTTCATGCGGATACCGCCCTGGTGGCAGGCACGACGCAGGTTACTGGTGGCCTCGGCGGTCATGCCGGAGGTGTCGGCGAGGTAGATCACGTTGGTGGACTTGATGTCCTCCACCAGCTCGGCGATCGCTTGGTCTTTCTCGATACGGGTTGCCATGGTTGTCGCTGGGTTTAGGATCAAGCTTGCACGGTGCGGGTATCCACCTGCACGCCGGGGCTCATGGTACTGCTGATGCTGATGCTCTTGATGTAGGCTCCTTTGGCGGTGCTGGGCTTCAGCTTCACCAAGGTCTGCAGGATCTCATGCGCGTTCTCGCTGAGCTTCTGCGCATCGAAGGAGGCCTTGCCGATCACCGCGTGGATGATACCGGCCTTGTCCACCTTGAAGTCGATCTTACCGGCCTTCACTTCCTTCGTAGCCTTGGCCACGTCCATGGTCACGGTTCCGGTCTTCGGGTTCGGCATAAGGCCACGGGGACCGAGCACACGGCCCAGGGCACCCACTTTGGCCATCACGGCTGGCGTGCAGATGATCACATCCACGTTCGTCCAACCGCCTTTGATCTTCTCGATGTAGTCGTCCAGACCGGCCATATCGGCACCGGCGGCGAGGGCCTCCTCGCACTTGGCGGGATCGGCCAGCACCAGTACGCTCACCGTACGACCCGTGCCATGCGGCAGGCTAACGGTTCCGCGCACCATTTCAGTGCTCTTCTTGGGGTCCACACCCAGACGAACGGCGATGTCCACTGTGCCGTCAAACTTGGTGTTGCTCACCTGCTTCACGATCTGTGTCGCTTCCTGCAGGCTGTAGATCTTGCTGGCGTCGAATTTCGCCAGTGCGGCTTTGCGCTTCTTGGTCAAGGTTGCCATGGTAGCGGGGATCAGAAGGGTTTATCGCCAGTTACGGTAACACCCATGCTGCGGGCCGTACCGGCCACCATGCTCATGGCGCTCTCCAGGGTGAAGCAGTTCAGGTCGGGCATCTTGTCCTCGGCGATCGCTTTCACCTGGTCCCAAGAGATGCTACCCACCTTATTGCTGTGGGGCACACCGCTGCCACCTTTGATCTTGGCGGCTTCGATGATCTGCACCGCTGCGGGCGGTGTCTTGATCACGAAGTCGAACGACTTGTCGGCGTACACGGTGATCACCGCTGGCAGCACTTTGCCTGGTTTGTCCTGCGTGCGAGCATTGAACTGCTTGCAGAACTCCATGATGTTCACACCCTTGGCACCCAGTGCCGGACCCACGGGGGGTGAGGGGTTGGCGGCTCCGCCTTTGATCTGCAGCTTGATAAGGGCTGCTACTTCCTTGGCCATTGTTCTTGGTTTTTGTCCTTGATAACGTCCACTTTCGGTGGACTCGGACGGTTATTTTCTTCTTTCTTGGTCGGTGCTTGGTCGACGCGAACGTCTCCCCTACACCTCCTTTTCCACTTGCATGAAGCTCAGTTCGAGCGGTGTCTTCCGCCCGAAGATCTTCACCATCACTTTCAGTTTCTTCTTCTCCTCGTTGATCTCCTCGATCACGCCGTTGAAGCCATTGAAGGGACCATCGATCACCTTCACGCCTTCGCCCACGTGGTAGGGGTTGAAATTCGTTTCCACGTTCTCGGCCAGTTCATCCACCGTGCCGAGGATCCGGTTCACCTCGCTTTGGCGCAAGGGAACGGGGTCTCCCCCTTTCTCCGCACCCAGGAAGCCGATCACGTTGGGCAGGTTCTTGATGCTGTGCGCGATCTCGCCGGTGAGGTCGGCCTCCATGAGCACATAGCCGGGGAAGAAGTTGCGCTCCTTGCTCACCTTCTTACCATCGCGGATCTGGTAGAATTTCTCCGTGGGGATGAGCACCTGCGAGATGTAAGCACCCATGCTCTTGGAGCGGGACACTTCCAGATCGATGGTCTCCTTCACCTTCTTCTCCTTACCGGAGATGGCGCGGACCACGTACCACTTCTTACCAGTTTCAGCCATGATCTACGCGCCGATGAGTTTGTAGATGAAACCGAGCATGCCCTTCCAGAATCCGTTGTTGTTCATGTTCTGCACACCGAAGATGTAGTCCATGAGGAACACGATGAAGGAAAGGAGAAGCGCCGCTACCAGCACGATGATGGCACTGCTCTGGAGTTCCTTCCAGGTAGGCCAGCTAACCTTGTTCACGAGCTCGTTGTAGCTCTCGCTCAGGTATGTCTTGAAGCTTGCCATCGTTCTGTCGTTCGGGTCGCTGTTGGCACGGGTGGCAGGAATCGAACCCGCAGCCTAAGGTTTTGGAGACCTTCGCTCTACCAATTGAGCTACACCCGTAGAGTTCCTTTAGTTTGGTTCTCTTTTCGGCGGCGAAGGCCGTCCCACATTCCTGCGGGACGGCCTGCCACCTGTTGGTTCTATGGATCTTACTTGATGATCTCGGTCACCTGGCCGGCACCCACCGTTCGGCCACCCTCACGGATAGCGAAACGGAGGCCCTTGTCCATAGCGATCGGCACGATCAGCTTCACGGTGATGCTCACGTTGTCACCGGGCATGATCATCTCACGGCCAGCTTCCATCGTGATCTCGCCCGTTACGTCCGTGGTGCGGAAGTAGAACTGTGGGCGGTACTTGTTGTGGAACGGGGTGTGACGACCACCTTCTTCCTTCTTC
>Ga0116158_10001728_pt1 | contig 19567 bp, 12 predicted proteins | sample AD_UKC052_MetaG_FD_89883 | JGI IMG/M metagenome (GOLD analysis project Ga0116158, IMG submission 89883) | Active sludge microbial communities of municipal wastewater-treating anaerobic digesters from USA - AD_UKC052_MetaG | ecosystem: Engineered > Bioreactor > Anaerobic > Digestate | place: USA... | reverse complement strand
GTACCGGCTGGGCGTCGCGGCCGACGCTGATTACGAGAGCGGCGGCACCAGCTCAAGCCTCCAGACGCTGGGCAGCCGCATCAACACGCATCTCTATTTTGAACCGCCTGTTTACGCGGGCACGCAGGCCGCATTGCTACCTGCCCTTGACGACGACCTGCGCGCGGGGTACCCGGCCGTTGTCGCGATTCCCGGCCACGCCATCGTGGCGGACGGCTTGCTGAACGACAACGGAACCGTGTCATACCACATCAACTACGGCTGGGGCGGCGACAATAACGGCTGGTGGTCGGCCAACGGCGTGCCCGGCGGCGCGATCGCCTACGGCTGCACCGCCATCCGCCCCATGCTGATGGCGTTTCCCGCCGCGCAGACGGCGCAGGCTGCCGCCGGCGAGCCAGCAACCCTTGAATGGCTGTTGCCGGTGCGCCGCGAACAAGAAGCCTCGCGCCTGCTGCTCCAGCGGCTGACACCGCAGATCGGAGGCTGGAGTTCCGGCGCGGAAACCCTGGACCATACCGAAGCGAACGGCTGGCAACTCAGCGCCTCCGGCCGCTCCGGCTCGTGCTGGTTCGCCGGTCCGAACGGCTACAAAGCGCTGACGCTCACCGACGTTTTTGTCCCCGATGCCTCGGCCGCGCTCACCTTCTGGCTGCAATACCGGCTGGGCACGGCAACGTTCCGAGTTGCGGTCTCCAGCGACGGTGGCGAGAGCTACACGTCCCTGTTCGAACGGAACAACAATTATCCGCTGAATTGGCAGTCTCACTCGGTCGGGCTCGGCGCGTATGCCGGACAGCAGATCCGCATCCGGTTCGAATTGACCAGCGGATCGTACTACACGGACAGTGGCGGCGTCTGGCTCGACGACCTCAGCGTCGCCTCCAGCACCTGGTCGCGCTGGCTGCCGCTCGCGGAGGACGCGACGCTCGCCTCGCGCCGGTTTTCCGAACAGCGGACGGTGTTCGACGCCTGCGCCGATTTCTCCGTCTTCGAGGTGACCTCCACATCGACCTACAAGGAGTATCCGGAGCTGGAGGGGCAGCCCGTCCATTACACGGTTCTCACGAACCTGCTGGAGGTCGGCAGTTACACCTTGGCGACGGTCGTCGAAGACACCGGCTCGGCGACACACGCGCGTTCTCCGTCGTTCACCCTGAATGTCGTGGCGCGTTTCAATCACCGGACCGATCCCGGCGGGACCGTCACGCTGACCGGTTACAACGGCAGCGCCGAACGGCTGGAGATCCCGTCGGAATGGGCGGGCCTGCCGGTCGCAGGCCTCGCGTCCAACGCGTTTGTCGACACCCCGGTCGTTTCTGTGATCCTTCCCGCCTCGCTCACGGTGATTGAAACCGGTGCCTTCGACGGCGCGGACGCACTGCAAAGGCTGTTTTTCTCGGGTGACGCGCCGTCCGCCGCCGCCGATGCGCTCGCCGGCTCGACGGCAACCGTTTACTATCTGCCGGGAACGTCCGGCTGGTCCGCCAGCTTCGGCGGGCGTCAGGCTCTGCTGTGGAACCCCGCGGCGGCAGACGATGCCGCGTTCGGATTTCTGGACGGCCTCTTCGGTTTCACACTGACCGGCACGGCGCTGATCCCGGTACGCGTTCAGGCGACCACCAACCTTCGTTCCGCCGTTTGGTCCTCGGTCACCAACACGGCGATCGGCGCCGCCGGAACGGTCGATGTCCGCGATCCGGAGTCGACTGCCCATGCGGCGCGCTTCTATCGTTTCGTGTGGCCCTAAGCGCGGCGAAAACTGAATGAGGTAAAACACATGGATAAACCGATCAAACGTCTCTTGTTATTATGCGCCGCGACTTCGTTCGCCTTCTGCGGCCCGGGGTGCTCGGCCTTTCTCGCTCGTCAACCCAGATCGTCAACGTGTCGTGCGTCCCGCCGGATGCCATAGTGACGGTCAACGGACACCGTGTCACCTCGCCCGCGCAGGTTCAGGGCTGACCTCGCCGTCGCCTGCCCGGCTGGGGCCGGCACCCCAACCCGGCCGCTCTGCTACGATATCCTGGCTGCGCCTTGACTGTGCCGAATAGAGTACGCTATTATGTACAAAAAGGAATCACGTATGAAGCGCATTGACTTGAATACGGGGATTATTCCCTTGTCCGAGTTCCGGGCAAACGCGACCCAATGTGTGGCGCAAGTCCGCGAGACACGCCGCCCGATGGTCATTACGCAGCACGGAAAGTCGGCATCGGTTCTCATGGATGTCGGGGAGTACGAAAAGCTGATGGACAGCCTTGAGCTTCTGCAAGACATTCAGACGGCTGAAGGCCAGATTGATCAGGGACTAACGATCTCCCACACACAAGCCAAGAGACAGCTCCTGGCGAGGGTGCGGGCATGAAACTCGTTTGGGCACCCGTCGCCCTCAACCAAGCCGAGGAGATCGCCGATTTCATCGCTGCCGACAACCCCAACGCGGCAGAGAAATGGCTTTCTGGCCTTTTCGTAGCGACTGAGCGACTGGCAGACTATCCCGAATCCGGGCGGCCTGTTCCAGAAATTCGGCGCCCCGAAATCCGGGAGATCGTGTATGGCGAATACCGAATCATCTATCGAGTCCGAACTGCGACTGTCGCGCTATTGACTGTCAGACACGGACGACGGTTACTGTCTGAAAACGATCTCGGTTAATCAACGGATGCGCATCGGACGTATAAGTTGCATTTACGATGGAACGGCGCTGCTCCCTGTGAGTGTGCAAGCCTCCACCAACCTTCGTTCCGCCGTTTGGTCCTCGGTCACCAACACGGCGATCGGCGCCGCCGGAACGGTTGATGTCCGCGATCCGGAGTCGGCCGACCATGCGGCGCGCTTCTATCGGTTCGTGTGGCCCTAAGCGCGCGCGGCGGCGTGACCGGTTTGCTTACCGGCCCGCTTCTTCGGGGAATTGGGGGGCATCCGCCGTGTCCGGCACGACACGGCAGCGCGCTTTGACTGGGCGGCCCTGATCACTGACCGTTCTACACGCAGGCCCTAAACGCGATCACGTTCGCCGCCGGCGTCTCCGCCAGAAGGTGCCCGTGGTCGGGCATCCAACCGCCCGACCCTATTGCGCCTGGACTTGATCTCCCAAAAGAACCACCAACAGAACTGCCATGCGCCCATACTCGCCGTTTTATCTATTCCTGCCTTGTCCAATTCTTGGCCGGGGAGTATCATGACACAATTAACTTGATCGTCTTGGGGTAGGCGTTGGCGCGGCATGTGCAATCGGTTTTTCTGCAACCGTCGCCTGAGTGACTTTTTGTGAGTTGTTATGTCCACTGTATTGTCGAATATCCGTGATAATCACACGCGCGGAGCCGTGGCCGATTTTCTCCGCGAAAAGATTAAAGACGGTTCGCATCTCTCCGTCGTTTCCGCCTATTTCACGATCTACGCCTATGACGCGCTCAAAGAAACCTTGGACCGTATCGGTCACCTTGATTTCCTGTTCGGCGAGCCCACCTTTGTGAACCGCCTTGATCCGAGCAAGACCGAGAAAAAGGCGTTCATTATCGACGCGGCCGGTTTAGAACTCGCCAACAGGATCCAGCAGAAGCGCGTCGCCAAGGAGTGCGCCGAGTGGATTGAGCTCAAAGTGGACATCAAGACCATCAAGCAGTCAAACCTTCTGCACGGCAAGATGTATCACATTGCCAACCAAGGCGTCGAAGATGCCATTCTCGGCAGCTCCAACTTCACCGTGTATGGCCTCGGTCTCGGCAACGGCGGCAACAACATCGAGCTAAACCTCATAGTAGACGGCAATCGTGATCGTCAGGAGCTCAAGCAGTGGTTCAATGACCTTTGGACAAGCGGGACGCTGGTGAAGGATGTCAAGCAAGACGTTCTTCAGTATTTGCGCAAACTATACTGCAACCACTCGCCGCAGTTTATCTACTACCTCACCTTGTTCCACCTCTTCCGTGATTTCCTCGACGGCACCCGTGACCTTGACGATGACCTGCGGCGTGTGGCGCTCCCGGACACCCGTATCTGGCGGACTCTTTTCTCGTTCCAGAAGGACGGGGCAAAAGCTGCCATCAACAAGATACTCTCCCTCAACGGATGCGTTCTAGCCGACAGTGTGGGCTTAGGCAAGACGTTCACGGCTTTGGCTGTTATCAAATACTTCGAGCTACGTAATGAGCGCGTATTGGTCCTCTGCCCCAAGAAACTCAATAGAAACTGGACCGTCTATCGCTCCAACAGCACCCTCAACCCGTTCGCGGATGACCGGTTTCGTTTTGACGTTCTGCATCACACGGACCTTTCGCGCGATAAGGGCGTGTCAAACGGCATTTCTCTGACAGATCTCAACTGGGGTGCCTACGACCTGGTGGTCATCGATGAATCCCACAATTTCCGCAACAACAAGCTCGCCACCCAGCGGCCGGGCGACACCAAGCAGCGCCGCAGCCGTTACCAGCGCCTGATGGAAGACATCATCTCAAAGGGCGTCCGCACAAAAGTCCTGCTGCTCTCCGCCACCCCGGTCAACAACCAGTTGGCTGACCTGCGCAACCAAATCTCATTTATCGCCGGGGCCGATGTCGCCCGCAACGCAGAGGCCGATGCCGCCTTCGCATCGAACCTCGAGATCGTCTCGGTGAAAGATACGATGCAGAAGGCTCAGACGCACTTCACGAACTGGGCCAAGCGCCCGCCCGAACAGCGCAAGACCCGCGAGCTGATCGCCGCGATCGGCGGGGATTTCTTCAAGCTGTTGGACGGCCTCAGTATCGCACGCTCCCGCCGCCAGATCGCCTCTTACTATTCGGGCGAGATGAAGCAACTCGGCGGTTTTCCGAAGCGCCCCGCGCCCAAGGCGATACACGCCCCCATTGATCTCGAATCGCGCTTTCTCTCTTTTGAGCAGCTTGACGTGGAGATCAGCGCCTTGCGACTGGCGCTTTATCACCCGACCAGTTTTCTCCGTGACGACCTTCCCGAGAATCTCCGCACCGCCTATCAGGACAAGATCTTGGGAGGTTTCACTCAGGAAGGCCGCGAAAAGATTCTCGTCGCCATGATGAAGGTCAATCTCCTCAAACGCCTGGAAAGCTCCGTGGATTCCTTCCGCCTGACGATGAAGCGCACCGTCGACAAGATCAACCGGCTTGAAGAGCGCATCACGGCCTTTGAAAAGCATCTGGACGAAAATAGCGAGATCGATTACGACACGCTCACACCCGACCAGTTTGAAGATCCCGATTTTGACGAGGATGACTTCACCATCGGCGGACGCCGCCGCATCCATCTTGCCCATCTGGATCTGCCCCGGTGGCTGAAGCAGGTCCGCGATGACCGCACGCAGCTCCAGTTCCTTCTGGAGAAAACCCAATCCGTAACCGCCAAGCGCGACGGCAAGCTCGCCGAGTTGAAAAACCTTATCGAGGCCAAGGTCACCCATCCCACCACCAACCGCGACGGCAAGGCCAACCGCAAAGTTCTGGTCTTCACCGCCTTCGCCGATACAGCCCGTTACCTGTACGAGCATCTCGGCCCATGGGCGCGCCAAAACCTCGCGATCCACACCGCCCTCGTGTGTGGCGACGGCACGAACGCCTCTTCCCTCGGCAGCTCCGATTATGACGATATTCTGACCAACTTCGCGCCTATCGCCAAACGCAGGCCCGAGCAACGCGCCCACTTTATCAACCAGACCGAGGAGATCGACCTGCTCATTGCCACCGACTGCATCAGCGAGGGCCAGAACCTGCAGGACTGCGACCTCCTCATCAATTACGACATCCACTGGAACCCCGTCCGCATCATCCAGCGCTTCGGCCGCATCGACCGTATCGGCTCGCGCAACGACGCCGTTCAGCTCGTCAACTTCTGGCCCGTGGCCGACCTCGACCGCTACCTCAACGTCAAATACCGCGTCGAAGCCCGCATGGCCCTCGTGGATCTGGCCGCCTCACAGACCGACAACCTGCTGGACACGACTCAGCTCGAAGACCTGATCAAGGATGACCTCCTTTTCCGCGACCGCCAACTCAAACGCTTGAAGGATGAGGTTCTCGATCTCGAAGACCTGGACGGCTCCGTCTCGCTCACCGACTTCTCCCTCGACGAGTTCCGTCTCGACCTCCTGCGCTACCTCGAAGCCAACCGGGCCGAACTGGAGGAAGCCGGCGAAGGCCTCTATGCTGTTGTTCCCCCCAAGGCGGATGTGCCTGCGGCCCGTCCGGGTGCGCTCTTCTGCCTGCGTCACAAGGTGGGGCAGACATTCCTGTCTGCCAAGAGCACTTCCACGCAGCAGGCAAGAATGGCTGCTCCACCCTCACACACGCTCAACCCCTTGTCTCCGTATTACCTCGTCTTTGTTCATGACGACGGCACGGTCCGCTACAGCTTCGCGCAGCCCAAAGAAACCATGCTCCTGCTACGCGACCTCGCCGCGGGCGAACCCGTCGCCTTCGAGAAGCTCTGTGACCTCTTCGACGCCCGCACTCAAGACGGTGCGGACATGTCCCATTACGACGGTCTGCTGCGGAAGGCGCTCGCCTCCATCGAACACACCTTCCAGAAACGCGCCGCCGCAAACCTGCTTTCCAGCCGCAGCGCCGTGCTCCCATCCTCTGCCGAGGTGCCGACAAAGGACGGAGCCGACTTCGATCTTGTCACCTGGATGGTGATCCTGAGCCCGGAAGGAAACGGCTGACCATGAACACGCTCCAACTCATCCAGCGGCAGGCGTTGAACATACCCATGACCGCCTCATGGTACCTGACCGACATCGGGCGCGCCCAAGGTCTTCAGGATCTTTTCACACGCCAAGCGCCGCAACGCCTCAAAGTTCTCAGAGAATACGCCATCGCGCAGAGTGCCGTCTCCTCCAACCGCATCGAGGGCGTGGAGATCGACAAATCCCGCATCGGCACGGTTGTCTTCGGACACCCCGCCCTCAAGGATCGCGATGAAGAAGAGGTCGCGGGCTATCGTGATGCCTTGAATCTCATCCACAAGCGCGGTGTGAATCTGACCGTCTCGGAGGAGACCATTCTCACCCTCCACAAGCTTAGCCGCGGCGAAATCTGGGACGCCGGCCAGTACAAGGACAAGCCGGTCGACATCATCGAGCGTCTGCCCAACGGCGACCAGCGCGTCCGCTTCCGCAGCGTGTCGCCCTCCGAAACGCCGGTCTTCACCCGCAAGCTCGTGGAGCTGTGGGCCGATCAGATCCGCGAGCGCAACATCTCACCGCTTATCCTGTTGGCCGCCTTCAATCTCGACTTCCTCTGCATCCACCCCTTCCGCGACGGCAACGGCCGGGTATCCCGCCTGCTCCTTCTGCTCACCTGCTATCACGCCGGTATCGACGTCGGGCACTATGTCAGCCTCGAACGCCTGATCGAGGAAAACAAGGAACGCTACTACGAGACCCTCCAGCTCAGCTCCAAGGGTTGGCACGAGGGCAAGCACGATCCGTGGCCTTACATCGGCTTCCTGCTTTTCATCATCAAGAAGGCTTACGACGAGTTTGAGGTGCGCGCCGGCCAGATCGCCGCACCGCGCGGCGAAAAGACGTCTCTTATCGAAGCCGCTATCCGTCAGCAGTCGGGCGACTTCGGCGTTTCAGACCTTCAGAACGTATGCCCCAGCGTCGGCGTCGATCTGATCCGCAAAGTCTTGAAGCGGCTGAAGGGGGCAAGCGTTGAATGCCTCGGTCGCGGCCAGTCCGCCCGCTGGCGCAAGCTGAATTAGGTACTACCCATTGAATTGGGTACTGAATTAGGTAATTAACTTCAGAACTTCCTCCTATGCCTGAACGCACCGACCAACGCGACGCCATCGCCGCCGCCCTCGCGGCCTTCGCCGCCCGCCCGCTTGCGGACGCCGCCCGCGGCCTCTTCGCCGCCCTCGGCTACGCCTCCGACCGCCGCGTGCCGCTCGCCACGCCCAAAGCCTTCCTCGGCCAGTTCGACGCCGCCGGCCGCCTCACCGACCGCGAGCGCGAAACCCTCCAGCGCCTCGCCTCGCTCCACCTGCTCTTTCAGTTCACCGACGCCGAACTCACCTCCACCGGCGACCTTTTCGACGATCCCGCCGCCGTTCAAACCACCCAGATCCACTCCTATCTCTTCTTCGCCGCCGAGCTGCCCGACGGTCACTACACCCGCACCGACCTCTCGGCCGTGGCCCGCGCCCTCAACAAACCGCTGCCCATGCCCGCCCTGCTGCTGCTGAAGCACGGCGACACCGTATCGCTCGCAATCATCCACCGCCGCCTCAACAAGCGCGACGCCGAGCGGGACGTGCTCGGAAAAGCGACGCTCATCAAGGACATCCGCTTCGAGGAGCCCATCCGCGCCCACCTCGAGATCCTCAACGACTTCGCCCTCGCGAACCTCGGAGCCGACTTCGGCGTCTCCAATTTCGTCGCCCTTCACACCGCCTGGCAGCGGCGACTCGGCTCCTACGCCCTCTCCAACGACTTCTACCGCGAGATTGCCGACTGGTATTTCTGGGCGCATCACCTCGTGGACAACGGCACAATCCGCCTGCCGCAGCACTGCGACACGGAACAGGAGAAATCCCTCTTCCTCATCCGGCTGCTCACCCGCGTCATCTTCTGCTGGTTCTTGGTCGAAAAGCGCCTGATCCCCGCCGACCTCTTCCGCGACCGCCCGCTCAAGAAACTCATCAAGGATTTCAAGGGCGGATCTCCTCAACGTGGCGCAGACATTCCTGTCTGCGATCTGTCTTCCACCTATTACCACGCCGTTCTCCAGAACCTCTTCTTCGGCACGCTCAACATGCCCGGTGACCTGCGCGGCTTCCGCGAAAAGAAGAAAGGCGGCCAGCGCTACGACCCCAACTACGGCATCACCAACCTCTGGCGCTACGAGACCGACTTCCTCAATCCCGCCGACTGGCTAAAGCTGGCGGAAAGCATCCCGTTCCTCAACGGCGGCCTGTTCGACTGCCTCGATGACAAGAGCGGCAAGAAGCAGGACAACTTCATTCTCGACGGTTTTTCAGACAATCCCGACCTCGCCTGCCGCCTGCCCAACGACCTGTTCTTCGGCCCCGAGCGCACCGTCGACCTCTCCAAGGACTACGGCGAGGAGGACAAGCGCACGGCCCGTTCCAAACGCGCCAAGGTGCGCGGCCTCATCGAGATCCTCTCCCGCTACAAGTTCACCATCGAGGAGAACACCCCGCTCGAAGAGGAAATCGCCCTCGACCCCGAACTGCTCGGCAAGGTCTTCGAAAACCTCCTCGCCTCCTACAACGAGGACACCCAGACCACCGCCCGCAAGGCCCTCGGCGCGTTCTACACCCCGCGCGAGATCGTCACCTACATGGTGGACGAGGCCCTCAAGTCCTACCTCACCACCCAGGTGCCCAAGGTCAAGGGTACGCTCGACAACCTCTTTTCCAATGCCGCCAATCCCAAGGACATCAAGCCCGACCTGCGCGACGCCCTCATCGCCGCCATCGGCCGCGTGAAAATCCTCGATCCCGCCTGCGGCTCCGGCGCGTTCCCCATGGGCGCGTTGCACCGCCTGGTGGATCTCCTGCAGAAGCTCGACCCCAACAACGAATTGTGGAAACGCGACCGCCTGGCCGAGGCCGAGCGCTACTGCCAGGTCTTGGAAGAGACCGGAGCGCCCAAGGAAGAGATCGCCGCCTGCCACGCCCGTATCGAGGACATCACAAAATCCTTCGACACCCGCTTTCACGCCCTCGACTTCGCCCGCAAGCTCTACCTCATCGAGAACGGCATCTACGGCGTGGACATCCAGCCCGTCGCCGTCCAGATCGCCAAACTGCGCTTCTTCATCTCCCTGGTGGTCGACCAGAAGGTGGACATAAAGGCTACCAACCTCGGCGTCCGTCCGCTGCCCAACCTCGAAACCCGGCTCGTAGCTGCAGACACCCTTGTTCCGCTAAAAATGCAGCTCAAACAGGGTGACATTTTCGACAACTTATCTGATGCGTCCCGCAAACTAGAAGCCTTGAGGAACGAACTCAAACGCATCCGCCACGAGCACTTCAACGCCCGTGATCCGAGCCGCAAACGCCACTGGCGCGACGAAGACCAGCGTGTGCGCGAGTCCATGCGTGGTCTTCTGATCAAGACAGGCATTCCCTCAAAAATGGCCACGGCAATGTCAGAATGGGATCCCTATGACCAAAACACCTTTGCCACCTTCTTCGATTCTGAGTGGATGTTCGGCCTGCCCGTAGGCAAGTTCCGCGTGCAGCGCAACGCCCCGTCCACACTCCTCGGCAACCTCGCCCTTGTCAACGACGCCGGCGGCCAGATGGAATTCGCTGAGTCAGGCGTGCAAGAAATTGAAAGCGGTTTCGACATCGTGATCGGCAACCCACCCTACATCCGCATCCAAACACTCAAAAAGAAAGATCCAAAGCTTGTCGAATTCTATAAGGATGAATACGAAAGCGCGGCCAAAGGCAACTACGACCTTTACGTTGTCTTCATCGAGGCTGGGCTCCGCCTCCTGAAATCCGATGGGAACCTCGCATACATATGTCCTCACAAATTCTTTAATGCTCAATATGGCGAACCAGTTCGAGAACTCATAGCTAAAGGGCACTATTTGCAGCATGTCGTTCACTTTGGAGATCAACAAGTCTTTCCGGGGGCAACCAATTATGTTTGTTTGCTCTTCTTAACCAAGATTGGAACTTCAACTTGCCGCTACGTCAAAGCTACAGATCTTGGTGAATGGTTAAAAACTTTTCACGGAACATATGGCAACATTTCAACTGACAGCATATCCGGCGGCGAGTGGCATTTTTCCGTGGGCAATGAAGGTCGGGTCTTTGCTGACCTTGACAAACATTCAATTCGTTTGAGAGATGTTACGAAAAGGATTTTCCAAGGGATCATTCCCGGTGCAGATAAAGTTTACGCACTGAAACTGATCAAAACAAACCTTAGTTTAGCAACTTGTTGGTCATCCGAACTTCGATTAGAAGTTCAGATTGAATCAGCACTGTTAAAACCACTCGTGAGTGGAAGTCATGTGGCACCATATGTACTGACACTCGATGGAACACACGTTATATATCCTTACAAACAGACCGCCGGTGAGACCTCTCTTATTAGCCCAGAGGCTCTTGCGAAGAAATATCCTTATGCGCTTGCATATTTTGAAAAAGTCCGAGCGGTTCTGGATTTGCGTGACGGTGGGGCGGCAGCGGGCTCCGAGTGGTATCGTTATATTCGAACCCAGAATATCGGCCTGCAGCTTTTACCGAAAATCGCAGTTCCGCGCTTGGTAAACAAACTGAAGGCCGCCCCTGATTTTAATGGGGAAGTTTGCCTGGACAATGTGGATGTCGGAGGTATTTTAGTTGACGATGCATCAGGCATATCGAATTTAACATTACTAGGGCTTTTAAACAGTAGTGTTCTCAATTTCTATTTTCTTAAAATTGCAGCTCCATACCGTGGTGGCTATTACTCTGCTAATCGTCAATTTATTGAACCGTTGCCAATTGTTGTCCCGCAAAAATGCGATATACACACTTTTGATGATTACGTCGCTACCTGTCAGGAAGCAAATCGGATTATCGCAAATAGCGTCTCAGACCAATCCTCTCGTGATCCGCTGATGCTGGCCTATTTCGAGCAGATTCTAAACGGGATGGTCTATGAGCTGTACTTTCCAGAGGAGGTACACGCGGCCGGTCTGCACCTGTTCGACGCAGTGGCAAAGGCTAAGCTGCCCGCCATCGAGACCATCCCGGAAGAAGACCGCCTGCCGCGTCTCCGCACCCTGTTCGAGACCCTTTACGACGGTACCCACCCCCTCCGCATCGCGCTCGACAAACTCCAAACGCTCGACACTGTGCGCATCATCGAGGGCAAGGCAACATGACCGCCCCTGTCGCACAAGCCACGCTCTTTCCTGACGCTGACGGTGTCGATGAAAAAACCACGCGGTCGCTGCTCGATCATTTGCTGACCGAGTCCAAGCTGTACAAGACCGGTGACGCCTACAAAGCACTGCTGGCGTTCATTGTCAGAATGAGGAACTTCGCGCCGTTCAACGCCATGCTGATCCATATCCAGAAGCCGGGCATCCGGTTCGCCGCATCGGCTCACGACTGGGCCTTCCGGTTTGGCCGCAGCCCGAAGCAGGACGCGCGGCCTTTGTTGATCCTGCGGCCCTTCGGCCCGGTCGCGCTGGTGTATGACATTGCTGACACCGAAGGCAGAGAATTGCCTGAGTCTGTGCTGCACGCCTTCATCGCGAAAGGTCCGGTCCAGGATTCCGACATCACCCGTTATAGGAACATGATGGCCAACAGGAAAATCTCTTGCACGCTGTTCGACGGCGGCGACGGCAATGCCGGCTCGATACGGTGTGAACGTATCGGCCCGAAACCCGACTATTACCGGTATTATGAAATGGCGGTGAACAGAAACCACTCCGCAGCGGTCAAATTCTCGACCATCGCACACGAGCTGGCTCACCTTCTTCTCGGGCATTTGGGCAAAGACGCTCACCTGAATATCCCGGATCGGAGGGGCCGGACACTTGATCAGAGAGAAATCGAAGCCGAGTCGGTCGCTTATCTCATCTGCAAACGGAACGGCTGCGACTGTAATTCCGAAGCCTACATCGACGCCTATCTCAAGACGCACACCACCGTCGACGATCTTGAGATCTACCAGATCATGCGGGCGGCCGGACAGATCGAAGCCCTCCTCGGTCTCACCGCACATACCCGGTATGAAAAGCCTAGTTCCGTATCGCAGCCGTCTCTCGATTCGACACCGACACAGGCAATGCTTCTAAAGGAGCACACGCATGGCCCTCTACGAAATGACCCCCAGTGCCTTCCGCCCGATTGACGAAACGTCGTTCGCCGACATCCACGTCGGGGAGCGCGCCAACCCAGCCGCCGACATTGCGGCACTGGCGGCTGAGCTTGACCGCTCGGTCTCCGGGCTTTACGGTCTCGCGGTTCCGGAAACCTTGCTTACCGGGCCGCGTCTTCGGGCTCGGGGGCCGGCAGTGCCGACCAGCCTCCGCCCAACGCTTTGTACACGCGGATCAGATGCTCGCTGATTGCGCCCTCGCTGAGCGTGACCGTCTCCTCAAAGGTCAAGAGCGAACGCTGAGCGTCAAGCACACCGTTAAAATCCGCGAGGCCGTTCGTGTACTGATTCTGCGCCAGTTCGACCGCATCGCGCGCCGCGCGGACCGCTTTGCGCAGCGCCTCGCACCGCGCGAATTCGCGGCCATACGCCGCCAGCGCATCGCGCAGTTCGCGCACCGCCTCCAAAACAGCCTGCTCATAGGCCGCCAGCGCCTGTTCCTGCAGCGCGTTCTGCACCTCGATATTGGCGCGGATCGAACCGCCGCGGAAAACCGGCCAGACGACCGAAGGGCTGATTCCGAAAAAGCGGCTGCCGGATTCGAGAAAGGTCCCCTCTTCGAGCGATTCGAGACCGACCGAACCCGTTAGCCGGAAGGTCGGATACCGGTCCGCCTCGGCCACGCCGATACGGGCCGTCTGCGCCGCCAGCCGCCGTTCAGCGGCGCGCACATCCGGGCGGCGGCGCAGCAGGTCGGCCGGGATGCCCATCACCACACGCGGCGCTGCGGCAGGGATCGGTGCGACAGCCGTCAGGGCGGCATCCAGCTCACCCGGCATCGTGCCGGTCAGCACCGCCAGCGCGTTCAGCGCGGCTTCCTCATCGCTCAGCAAGCCGGGAATCGTGGCGCGTGTGCGTTCGAGGTTGTAGCGCGCCTGCTCGACGGCCAGCGCATCGCTGATGCCGGCCTTGGCGCGGGAATCCACCAGATCAAGCGTGTCGGCCTGCACCGTGAGATTGGTGCGGGCGACCGCCAGCCGCTGGCGCACGGTTTGAAGCTGCGTGTAGGCGCGCGCTGTTTCTGCCGCCACACTCACCCAGATCTGTTCCAGCGTGGCCACGTTGGCGTCAAATTCTGCCTGCGCGGCCTCGATGGCACGGCGCCGACGTCCGAAGAGATCGAGTTCCCAAGAGGCATCGAAGCCCGCCGTGTAAAAATCGCCCTCGCCCGGCGCACCCGCGTTGTCACTGTTGCGGAACCGGCGGTAGGCACCTGCGGCATCCACCTCCGGCAAGAGTCCGGCGCGGCTGATGCCCAGACGGGCGCGCGCCTCACGCACGCTGGCGATGCCGCCCAGCAGCGTGCGGTTCGCGCACAGTGCGCGGTCAACCAGTTGGGTCAGAGCCGGATCGCCGAACACGGTCCACCATGCGGCAGCCTCCGCACTGTCAATGGCAGCGCCGTCGATCGCCTGCGGCAACGGCGCGGCGGGCAGCATCCTCTCGGGTGCCTGATAATCCGGACCGGCGGCACGGCACCCCAGCATCAGCGACAGCAGCACGGCCACGCCGACCGCAGAGCGTACCGAGGGCTTCTGGCCAAGCCGCAAAACACCTTTGATCCATTCGCGCCACGTCTGGAAAAAGGCGTACAGGCCGGGCACCAGGATGATGCCGAACACCGTCGCGGCGATCATCCCCGAGAGGGTCGTGACGCCGATCGCGCGCCGACTGGCTGCGCCGGCGCCGGTTGCGTAGACCATCGGCAGCACGCCCAGCACAAAGGTCAGCGCCGTCATCAGCACCGCGCGGTAACGCTGCCCCGCGCCCTCGGCCGCCGCAGCCACGATCGCTTCGCCCTCCTCACGCTTTGCCTTGGAAAATTCGACGATCAGAATCGCGTTCTTGCTGGCAAGCGCGATCAGCAGGATCAGGCCGAGCTGCGCGTAGATGCTCAACGACATGTCCAACAACTTCAAGCCGTAGAGCGCACCAGCCATCGCTACGAAAATCGAGAACATCACCGGCATCGGGATTGTCCAGCTCTCGTACTGCGCCACCAGAAACAGGTAACCGAAGACCAGCGCCGCGATCATGAGCAGCACCGTCTGGCCCGACGCGCGCTGTTCCTGAAAGCTCAGTCCCGACCACTCGAACGCATACTCTTTGGACAACGTCCGTTTGGCCAGTTCGTCGATCCGCGCCATCACATCGCCGCTGCTCGCGCCCGGCACAAGCTGGGCCGTGATGCCTGCACTCGGGAAGAGGTTGTACCGCGGATAGAGCCGTGGCGCGATCAGGCTTTCCAATGAAACCAGACTGCCCAAGGGCACCATCGCGCCGCGCGAGCTGCGCACATACAGCTTCAGCGCGTCCTCCGGCATGCGGCGGCCCGACCAATCGGACTGGATGATCACTTGGTTAACCTGCGTGTCCAGATTGACGTCGTTCACATAGTACGAGCCGAAATAGTTCTGCAAGGTGGCAAACACCTTGGCGACCGGCACCTCCAGCATCTCGCACTTGAGGCGGTCCACGTTCATGCGGACCGAAGGTGTCTTGGCCGTAAAGCCGCTGAAGGCGAAGAGCACGCCCGGCACGCGGTTGATCTCGCCCAGGAACTGCTGAAGCACCGCATCGAGCTTGGCGGGGTCGCTGTCCGTCAGGGCCTGCAAGCGAATGTCGAGTCCTGAGTTCGCGCCCAAGCCCGGGATGGAAGGCGGCATGAAGAAGTTGACTTCGGCCCCGGTGATGGTGGCGCATTTGCCGCGGATCGTGTTCATGATCGCGGCCGCCTGGAGATCGGGCGCATGGCGCTCCGCCCAGTGTGTCAGCCCGATGATCACGAAGCCCACGCTTTCGGCGCGTCCGCCCATCATGCTGAAGCCGGTGATCGCCTGCACGAACTGCACGCCCGGCACAGCGCGGGCGACGTCGCTGACCGCGTGCATGACCTCTTCGGTCCGCGCTTTGGCAGCGCCTTCCGGCAGCCGCACATCCGCAAACACCACACCTTGGTCCTCATCCGGCAGGAAGGAGGTCGGCGTCTGCTTGAACCACACCCACGTCAACAGCATCGTGCCGACCAACAGCAGGGCGGTCAGCGCGAGTCGACGCGCCAAAAACACGGAGAGCGAGACATACCCGCTACGGCTGCGGTTTAACACCGCATTGAACCAGCCGAAAGGTCCGCTCCGGTGCATCTTGGGCGGATTCAGCATCGTCGCGCAAATCGCAGGACTGAGGGTCAGCGCGTTGAGCGTCGAGAAGCAGATCGCGACCGACATCGTCACGGCGAACTGCTGGTAGACCTTGCCGGTGATGCCGGGGATGAACGCCACCGGGACGAAGATCGCGAGCAGCACCAGCGTCGTGGCGATCACGGCACCGGTCACCTCGCGCATGGTCTCTTTGGTGGCGGTTTTACGATCCATGCCGCGCGTTTCCATCAGATACTGCACCCGCTCCACCACCACGATCGCATCATCGACGATCGACCCGATCGCCAGCACCAGTCCGAAGAGTGTCAGCGTGTTGATGCTGTAACCGAAGGCCTTCATCACCGCGAAGGTGGCGAACAACGAAACCGGGATGGTAACCATCGGGACCAGTGTCGCGCGCCAGTCTTGAAGGAAAAGATAACAGACAAACACGACCAGCACGAAGGTCAGAAACAGCGTGGAGACAATTTCTTCAATACTCGACCGCACAAACTTGGTGGCATCATACGCGGTCAGCATCTCCATGTCGTCCGGCATGCGCTCGCGCAGACGCTTCAACTCACGCTGCACCCCGTCCATCGCTTCGATGGCGTTACTGCCGGGCTTCTGGGCGACGGCGATCGATACGGAATCGGCACCGTTGTAGATGCTGCTGAAACCGTAATTATTCTCGCCCAGTTCCACCTTCGCCACATCTTTGAGCCGCACCACCCCGCCCTGCTCTTCGGTGCGGACGATGATCTCTTGGAAATCTTCCGGGTGGTTCAAACGGCCCTGCGTCTGGAGCGTCAGCACCTGCTTGATCTCGCCCGGATTGGGAGAAACGCCAGCCGAGCCCAGAGCAGCTTGGACATTTTGATTCCGAATCGCCTCGATCACCGAGTCGGCGCCCAACCCCAGCGCCGCTAACCGCTCGGCGTCAAGCCACACGCGCATGCTGCGCTTGGGGCCGTACACATCAGCGGCGCCGACCCCCGGGATGCGCGCCAGCACGTTTTTTACATGGTTGTAAACATAGTCCGAAAGCGCCAGCCGATCAAAGGACCCCTTCGGAGACCGCAAAGTCAAAAAACCCAGCATGTCCGAAGAGCGCGTGTACACCGAGACACCCTGTTTGGTGACCTCTTCAGGCAGCCGCGGCGTAGCCTGCTGCACGCGGTTCTGCACCTTGACCATATCGAGGTCCAGATTGGTGCCGATTTCAAAGGTTACGGTCATGTTGTAGTTGCCGGAATCGTCGCAGTCCGAGGCCATGTACAGCATGTCGTCCACGCCGTTGACCTCCTCCTCCAGCGGGATCGCGACCGTGTTGGCCAGGTCATTGGCGTTGGCGCCCGGATAGCGCGTCCGCACCGACACCTGGGGCGGCGTCACCTGAGGGTATTGCGTGATCGGCAGCGTCTTGACCGCCAGGGCACCGGCAAGGGTCAGCACGATCGAGATGACCAGCGCAAACCTGGGGCGTTCGATAAAGACATCCGAGATCATTTGCGGTCAGCCTCCTTCGCGGGCGCGAGCGTCACCGGCTGGTCGTGAACGACCTTCTGAGTCCCCTGCACCACCACGCGTTCGCCCGTCTTGACGCCAGACCGGACAGCCACCCGGCCATCCGCTTTCGCGCCAATGGAAACCGGACGTCGCTGCGCGATCCCCGCCTCATTGACCACATAGACAAAGTGTCCCTCGCGATCCGTCAGCAGCGCCTCTTGCGGCACGACAGGCGATTTCGGTGCGTTGGCGAGATCCACCAGCACGGTGACATAACCGTCCGGCACCAGCAAGCCGTGCGCGTTGGGAAACCGCGCGCGCACCGACAGCGTCGCCGTGTCGGCCGACATCGTGTTATCCTCGTAATCACGCGCCCCCACCACGTCGGGCACGGTACCGGTGGGCAGACGGAAGCGGATACGTAACGCATCCTGCACACGCTCCGTCCCAAAATTCTCGATCGCTTTGAGATAGTCTTTATCCGTGACGGAAAACGCGATGCGGATGGGATCCACCTGTACGATCCGCACCAAGGCCCCCAAAGAAGGCGACACGTAGTCGCCCACGTTCGCGACGGTCCGTCCGACACGCCCGGCGATCGGGGCGATGATACGCGTGTGCTTGAGGTCGATTTCCGCCAGCGCCAAATTGGCCACCGCCTGCTTGACCGCCGCGCGTCCCTGCGCGACGTCGCTGCGCGCGGTGTCGAGGTCCGCCTGTGTGATGGCGCGCGCGTCCGATCGTTCCAGACGGTTGAGATAGCGTTCGGCACGGTCGAGCGCTGCCTCGGCCTGGCCGATCTCTGCTTTGCGTACCGCAACCCGCGCCTCGTACTGCTCGGCATCGATGGTGAAAAGCAAGTCACCCGGCTTGACCAGTGCGCCCTCTTTAAAATGCACCTGCTCGACATAGCCGCCGATCTGCGCGCGCAGCTCGACATCCTGAATCGGCTCGACCCTGCCGATATAGGCATTGGGCGGATTCACTTCTGCCTCCTCAACGGCCTGAACCTCGACCAGCGGCGGCCCGCCCGCTCCGCCCATCATAGCCATCATCGGCGGCCCGCCGGCCGGCTTTTGCGGCACCAAGGCACGCGCCATCCACCCCAACCATAACAGACAGACGTCCGTCACCAGCCAGCCCATGACCTTAGCCACGGGATGCTCACGCTTGGCCGCTTTCGCTCTCTCCAACTCTTCGCTCATACACGGGAACCTTTCTCACTCAAAAAATCAACTTTTCACGACATTCAAAACTGCTTGAAAACCCAACCGAAGCGCACTTTCGAGATCAGTCTCCAAACAATGCGAAATTTCATGCTCCAACAAACCCAGCCAGATGACCATGACCACCGACGACACCGTCACAAGATCCGCGTCGGGGCGGATCACGCCCGTGCGCCGCATGCTTTCCAGCGCCGAAAAAACGATGGCGTAGGGCATGGTCGACACATTACGTATCCGCTGGTGCACCGGCACGAATTTAGAGGAGGACCAGTCAAGCCGCCGCACCATCAGGAAGAAACGCCGGTTAGCCGGCGAGTCGATGATCAAACGCGCACGCTGCACGAAATAGGCGGTCAACGCCTCCAGCGAATCCAAAGAGGCGGGATGAGACAGCGTGCGCGCCAACTGGACGGTGTGCCGTTCGGTCATGAACACGACAAGCTCGGCAAGCAGGTCGGGCTTGCTCTTGAAATGCCAATAGACCGCGCCCTTGGTTAGGCCGATACGCTGCGCCACGTCTGCGAATGTCGTGCATTCATACCCGTTCTCCACGAACAGTTTGAGCGCAGCCTTCATGATCCGCAGCCGCGTCTTTTCTGCTTCGGCCTTGGTTTTTCGCGCCATTCGCACACCTCCCTCATACAAATGGTGGCGTATTATACATACCTGCGGGTAGGTATGCAAGGCAGAAAACAGACAGATAACCGGTGCTGCGTTGCGTCCTCGACCGCGAGCGCCTCCAAAGCCCAGATGAGCGGATAGAGGCGCTCGTGGTACCAGAGCCGGGAGAAATAGAGCCCGATGGGCGACGG
>Ga0116158_10001722_pt1 | contig 19600 bp, 16 predicted proteins | sample AD_UKC052_MetaG_FD_89883 | JGI IMG/M metagenome (GOLD analysis project Ga0116158, IMG submission 89883) | Active sludge microbial communities of municipal wastewater-treating anaerobic digesters from USA - AD_UKC052_MetaG | ecosystem: Engineered > Bioreactor > Anaerobic > Digestate | place: USA... | reverse complement strand
TGTGTACACGAGCATTCACGGTTCGGGCATAAAACTGGTACCTGGCATCCTGGCACGTTTTGGGTTTAAAAATGTAACCATTGTGGAGGAACAGGCGGTACCCGATGGCAATTTTCCAACAGTAAAAAGCCCCAACCCCGAGGAAAAGGATGCGATGAACCTTGGCATGGAAAAAGCAAAGGAGATTGACGCTGATATTTTGCTGGGAACCGACCCGGATGCTGACCGGGTGGGTATTGCCATTAAGGATAATAATGGCAATTGGGTGCTGATGAACGGAAACCAGACCGCCGTGCTCGCTTTCAATTACATGATAGAAGCCCGTAAGGTAAAAGGCATTGCGCAACCCAACGATATGGTGATAAAAACGATTGTAACCAGCGATATGATCAACCGGTTTGCTACCGCCAATGATGTGGCCTGCTACGACGTACTTACCGGTTTTAAATACATCAGCGAATTGATCCGCGAAAAAACCGGTACCGAAAACTACATTATTGGTGGCGAGGAAAGTTATGGCCTGATGATTGGCGACCAAGTTCGCGATAAGGATGCGGTAAGCGCCGTTGCCTTGCTTTGCGAAATGGCTGCATACGAAAAGGATAAAGGTCGCAGTCTGTATCAAAAGCTTCTCGATTTGTATGTGGAATATGGTTGTTTCCAGGAACACCTGATTTCCATTACCAAAAAGGGGATGAACGGGCAAAAGGAAATTGCTGAAATGATGGAAGGTTTCCGGAACAATCCACCGAAGGTGTTGGGTGGCGTAGGTGTGAAAACCCTGCTTGATTACCAGTTGCAAACCGGTACCAACCTTGCCGATGGTTCAACCTTTACCATTGACCTGCCAAAAAGCAATGTATTGCAATTTGTATTGGAGGATGGCAGCAAGGTAAGCGCCCGCCCGAGCGGTACCGAACCCAAAATCAAATTTTACTTTAGTGTAAATGCCCCACTTGATCATGCAGACCACTATGATGGTGTAAAGGCCGGGTTGGATGCAAGGATACAAGCAATGATCGGGGATATGGATCTTTAATTTTTGAATTGATACTTTTTATAAACAGCCCGTGTAAAATACCCGGGCTGTTTTTCTTTTGTTGCCATTCCTGCTGCGGTTATCTTGCATCCCTAATTCCACCATGAAAAAGCATTGTGAAGATACCCTGAGGCAACAGGCATTGCGGAAGCATTTGGTTCAGATTGTGCGCGACAAGGGCATTAAAGATGAGCGTGTACTTGAAGCCATGATGAAGGTTCCGCGCCATTGTTTTATGGACAACGCCCTCGACCATATTGCCTATGAAGACCGGGCCTTTCCCATTGCTGCCGGACAAACCATTTCGCAACCCTATACTGTTGCTTATCAAACAGAATTACTACAGCTAAAGCCCTATGAAAAAGTACTGGAAATAGGAACCGGTAGCGTGTACCAGGCCACCATTCTTGCCGAATTAAGGGCACAGGTATTTACCATTGAACGTCAGAAGGAATTATTCAATGAACGCGAAAAGAACTACCCATTTTCCGGCAAATATCCCATGCTGAAGTTTTTTTATGGCGATGGGTTTAAAGGCTTGCCCACTTTTGCCCCTTTTGATAAAATTCTGGTAACTGCGGCCGCTCCGTATATACCCCAACCCCTGATTGATCAGTTGAAACCGGGTGGTTACCTCGTTATTCCTGTAGATGAGGGAAATGCGCAACGCATGAAGCGAATTACCAAAAATGGTGATGGCAGTACCTCTGAAGAGGTTTTTTCGCTATTTCATTTTGTACCAATGGTAGAAGGGAAAAATTCCAGGTAAATAAGAAATAAATAACAGCAGAATAAGGAATAAGAAAGGCAAAAAAACTCCGGATTCTAAGGACACTCTTTTTATCCTTTGAACCCGGAGCTACAAACTTCCTTATTTTTTATTTCCTGTTCCTTATTTGCATTGGCCTACATACCATTCATTCCTTCCCTCATCCCTTCAGCTTCACCTTTCATATTCTTACGTTTGAAAAGGCTTGCATCCATTTTACCGAAACGCCAGTTGAACTGCAGGCGAAGTACCTGCGGATCGCGGCGGCGGCTTAAGTTCTGAACGAAGAAATCACTGTTGGTAGTGGCATCATAAATACGGGTGCGGAACACATCGCTCATGCTCAGTGTAAGGCTTCCTGCGTAGCCCTGGCCACTTTTGTTTTTAATGATATCGCGGCGGATGCTCAGGTCCATACCATAATTGGGGTTTACATAACCGTTGCTGCCAGCGGCCTGTGTACCACCATACATACCACGCATTCCGCCACCACCACCAACGGGTAATACGGTTTTGCTCTGGTAATCGCCATTGGCCTGAACCACCCAATTGTTCTTTTTACCAATTTTCTGGGTAATGGTCATTTTGCCGTAGAAGCTTGTCTGACTGTTGTTGAGGTCCTGCTCAATGTTTTCGCTGTTAACGGTTGCATTGTACACATTCAGGTTGGTAATCAGATCGAGTTTTTTATTGATCTTGTTGGTGCCTGTTATTTCAAAACCATAACGGGTGCTGCTTTGAGCATTAACATAGGTATTGTAAATAACACTGTCTTTTGAAACAGGATTAAGGTCTTTATACTGGTAAGGCGAAATAAGATCGGTAGTGTATTTCAAATACGCCGAGGCAAGTATACTATGGTTGTTATTGAACTGATAGGAATAATTGGTTTCGAGGCTGTTGGTAAATTCAGGCTTCAGTTCCGGGTTGCCCACACGCAGGTTAAGCGGATCTGTATAATCCACAAACGGCATCAGCTGGAAGAAGTTGGGACGGTTGATACGGCGCGAATAGTTAAACTGAAGATCGCTTTTGTCATTAAGTTTATAGCTTGCAAATGCACTGGGGAATAGTGAAAGCGGGAATTCAACGCTGAACTCATCTTTTGTATCGGTGAGTATGCCATCGTAATTGGAGCTTTCCACCCTCAGGCCAAGGTTGTAGCCAAAACGGCCACCTTCTTTATTGCGCCCGGTTACAATACCATAAGCGGCGAATACCCTGTCGGTAAATTCATAATTGGCGCTGATACTTGGTACAATAACAAAATCATTTTGATTATAGTCATAGATGTAGTTGTCGTTGTTTGCCTCAAAAGTGCGGATCTGCGCCCTTAATCCTCCTTCAAACTTGGTGGTTTTGGTAATGGGGTTTACATAGTCAAGCTGTGCAACACCGTACATGCTTCCACCGCCACCATCGGTTAACTGACGGGTAGGCCTTTCAGCAGGTATTCCATTGGCATTATACATCTGGTTGATGAAATTGGATTGGCCTGAGTTTTTACTATCATTAAAGTTGATATCGGAAGTAAGTTCATGCCCGGGTTTGGCAAAATTATGCTTGAAGCCAAGGGTTGCACCAAGATTCTGGAACATACGGTCCTGTTCGGATATACGTGCACCTGTCCATGTTTTAATGGGGTTATAGAAGGTATCATAGCGCATTTTATTGGTTTCTTCATTATCGAAAGAACCCTTAAAAAGGTTGAAAGTCAGCGACAAGGTATTCCTGTTATCAATCAGGTAATCAATGCCGGCACGGCCAAAAGCAAAATATCCGCCACCCTCACTTTCAATATCCTGAACAATGGTTGACGCCGGTGTAGTTTGGTTGCCTGTGTAAGCCGTTTTAATATCGGACCAACTCAGCGATTTGCGCATATTATAATTAGCTGATATATTGGTCACTACTTTCCCCTTCCGGATACTGATGTCGCCACCACCGTTGGGCATTCCCCTGCTGTCAATGCCAGCCCTGAGCGAACCATTGTAGCCTGGCTTTTTGTTCTTTTTTAATATTACATTCAGTATAGCTGCACCACCACCGCTTGCATCATATTTGGCAGATGGATTTGTAATTAATTCAACACTTAAAATTTCATCGGCCGGAATTTGGTCCAACGTTAGGGTAGTTGGTCTGCCATCCACAAAAAGGGTGGGGGATTGATTACGCACGGTTACATTTCCGTCCACATCCACATTAATGGTTGGAATCTGACGCATAATGTCTGTAGCAGTATTTCCGGATGCAGAAAGGCTTTTGTCAACGTTAAATGTCCTGCGGTCAATGCCGAGTTGCATAAGGGGCTTTGATCCTGTTACTACCACATTCTGCAGTTCCTTTGCATCCATTTCAAGTTTAATGTTGCCGAGGTCTTTGTCGCCAATATTCATCATGGCGCTCATATCGTCACCAAAAACACTTTTCATTATTGCCATCATATTGGCATTACCGCCACCTGCAGCGGGCGACTTTGTTTTATTTGAGCTGTCGGATTTTGATTGCTGTTGCTTCTGGGCATTCATTTGCATGAAGGCTTTGGCAAGCTTGTCCTGTTGTTCTTTGGTTAAAAAGCTTATTTTTTGCTCATAAGGCTTAAAACCAATTGCCGAAATAACCAGTTTGTAATCACCCATAACCGGCACATTTTCGAGGCTGAAATTACCATTGTTGGGTGTTAGTTGGCCCGTAAGAACAGTATCAACCAATTTGCGCTGCGCCATATTGAACTTTGAACTAACCAATTGAATGGATGCGGCCGGAATAGGCTTTCCGCCTGCTGCGTCAACTATTTTGCCATAAAATCGGCCATTCTGACCCATGCCGGCACCCATTCCGCCACCACCCATGCCGGGAGGCTGTGCCATAAGTGAGATTGAAAACAGGCAAAAAATGGTTAAAAGTGTGAAAGTGAATTTATTCATACTGTATATTTTATTTATTCCGTTTATAGGGTTTGTCATGAAATTGTCATTTTGATTAGGAATAGTAAGACAAATTATAAACGAAATGGTTTGACGCCATATCATTATTTTGCCTTGCAAAGGGATTGTTAAAGAAGATAATAGTGGGGATTATTGGGTAAAAAGGGTAATGCCAACCTGTAAAAGTCCAATCAGGAAACCAATAACGCCACCAATGATTTCAACGAACCTGAACTCTTTTGACATAATCTGGTACAACAGGCTTTCAAGTTTGTCGCTCGAAAAATTGATCACCTTTTCGGTTACAATGCGTTCAAGATCAAGGTCTTCCTCAAGTTGCCGGGCATACTTTTTCATTAGGGTTGGAAAAAGCTGGTTCATTTCTTCCAGGAAAACAGCCTTAAGTTTCACAATGGTTTTTTCCCCGATAAATGCACTGATAATGGGCATTTCGGAGGCAAGTTTATTTCGGAGAAAATGATCGAGGTGCTCTTCCACTATCGGCGAAAGCTTGCTCAGATTTTCGCCGGCGGTGAGCTGTGCTTCAATTTCGGCGAAGGAAAGCAGTTCCTGCCCCACCAATTTACCGAGCTTTTCCGCAAACTGCTGCTGCCGCTTGGGAAAAATGCCATGAACGGTAAATCCGAGGATTTTTACCGGATTACGGGGATGAAAAAGCATTTTTATGGCGAGTAAATTGGTAATCCAACCAATAAATGCCGAAATAAATGGTATGAGTAGTAACCAGAAATTCATGTTTCTTATATTTAAAGATAAAGGCTGTTCCAAAAAGTCGCAAAACGACCCCGGGACAGCCTTTTAACTTTGAAAGTGGGAGAATGAGGGGATTCGAACCCCCGGCCTCCAGAGCCACAATCTGGCGCTCTAACCGACTGAGCTACAATCTCCATTTTTTCGAAAGGATTGCAAAGATAAGGCCGGAATTGAAATTTTTGCCAAAAATTCTTTAACTCCTGGCTCACACCGGGCTGCCAAATGGGTTGCAAATGGTCTTTACCGGTTAATTTTCGGCATTATTCCACCGCTTATCCAATTTGTATTGTTAATTCACTATACATTTTACCGGGTATATATTTTTTTAATGTAGGTTTGAATTTTGATGCCGAAAATTTTGGAATATATGATGAACAGGAGAGTATTGCCCTTTGTGGTAGTAGCGGTTTTGGTAATGGTTTTTGTGTTTGCCAAATCCTGGGGTTCAGGAAAAACAGAACCCTCAACCAGGTTTGAAAAAATCCTGACTGTTGTTGCCGAATTACTGGAACAAGGTCATTTCAGCCCAAAAAAGCTCGATGATGAGTTTTCGAAAAAGGTTTTTGAGAGCTATCTTGGACAAATAGATGGTGACAAATCTTTTTTTCTAAAATCAAACGTAGCTGAATTGCGGAAGCTGGATACGCAGGTAGATAATGAAATGCGCACAGGTAAAACAACCATTGTACCCGCATTTGACAAAGTATTTACCGAGCGTATGAAAGTTGTTGAAGGTTTTTACAAAGAAATCCTTGAGCAGCCTTTTGATTTTTCGAAGGAAGAAAAGCTGCAACTTGACAGCGATAAGCGTGATTATGCGGCAAATGATAAGGAACTGAAGGAATACTGGCGCAAGCGTTTGAAGTTTATGACCCTTGAACGTTATGCTGAAGCCATTGAAACCCGTGAAAAAAATAAGGATAGCGCCAATTTTGTAATTAAGGATGATGCTACCCTTGAAAAGGAAAGCCGTGACCGGGTCCGCAAAATATGGGATCGTAATTTCGACAGGATCCGTCGAAGCTTTACCCTCGATGATAAATTTAATATGTATATCAATGCCATCAGCGAAACGATGGATCCGCATACCCAGTTTTTTCCTCCTGTTGAACGCCGGGGCTTTGATGAAGCAATGAGCGGCCGTTTTTTTGGAATAGGTGCACAGCTTGTGGAACAGGATGGTACTATAAAAATTGCAAGTGTCATTTCCGGCAGCCCTGCCTGGAAAAGCGGGGAGATTCATGTAAATGATGTTATTTTAAAAGTTGGGCAGGGGGCGCAGGAAGCAGTAGATGTAACCGGTTTTGAAACCACCGATGCCGTAAAACTCATTCGTGGTCAGAAAGGCACCGAAGTAAGGCTTACGCTTCGTAAGACAGATGGCACCATTAAAATTGTATCTATAATCCGCGACGAAATTGTAACGGATGATACTTACGCCCGCAGCGCAATTATTCAAAAGGATAACAGGATCGGGTATATCTACCTGCCTGAGTTTTACGCCAACTTTGAGGACCCGAATGGTGCACGGTGCGCCCGCGATGTGGCTGTTGAAATAAAAAAGCTGAAGGAAGCAAAGGTTGACGGCATCGTTATGGACTTGCGTTACAATGGTGGAGGTTCGTTGCAGGATGTTATTCAAATGGTAGGATTGTTTATTGAAGACGGCCCGGTGGTTCAGGTAAAAGATAAGGATGGTGAAGCAAGCGTTTACCGCGACCGCGATAAGGGTATTTTATATGATGGCCCGCTTGTAGTGATGATCAATGAATACAGCGCCTCCGCTTCTGAAATATTTGCTGCGGCCATTCAGGATTACGGCAGGGGAATTGTAATTGGTACGCCAAGTTATGGCAAGGGAACCGTTCAGCGGCAGGTTGGCCTTGATCCAAACGGTGGATTCTTTACCCAGAATTCTGAGTTGGGTTCCCTGAAGCTGACCTTGCAGAAATTTTACCGGATCAATGGTGGTTCGACACAATTAAAGGGTGTGACCCCAAACATTTTACTGCCGGATAATTTTGAATTTACAGAGAACCGCGAAAAGGATGAGCCCAATGCTTTACCCTGGGATGAAATTGCCCTTGCACCTTTTAAGCCCTGGCATAGCGGTAATGATATTAAGGCTATAGAAAAGGATTTTCAGCCAAGGATTGATAATAACGAGGTGTTTAAGCAAATCAGGAATAACGCCAAATGGCTTAGTGACCGCAGCGATGACGAAGCGGTTCTTACCCTGGCAAGCTATAAAGCCACACAGCAAAAAATACGTGCCGTGGTAAAACAATCCGATTCTTTACAAACCCTGAAGCAACCCCTGAATATCAGCTTTATGGCTTCTGATGAAGAAAGGGTAAGCAAGATGGATAAGGATAAAGGTGACCGTTTCCGCCTTTGGCTCAAAAACCGCACTACGGATATTTATATAAATGAAACTGCCAATATTATGAACGATATTATTGTAAACGGCAGGCTGGCGCATAAATAGCCAAAAGGATTTGCGGCGAAAGCCACCTAACCTGTAAACGGTATGGACCATTTGATCCATACCGTTTATTTTTGTGGTTATTAAAGGACTTATATGTGGTTTCCTTTAATAGCGTCATTCTTACGCAGGAGGAATCCTGGTTCAAGAGCCGGTATTCCTCCTGAATCGGAATGACATGAATACAGTAAAACCAGAATCATGGATTACACTGCCTATCAATCAGGGATTAAAGACGTTATTTTTGGAGAAGGGGTAAAACTGGTGCACCCGGTAAACCTGTACGGATGCACCATTGGCAGCGGTGTTTTTATTGGGCCCTTTACCGAAATTCAGCGAAAGGTCTATATAGGTGATTTTACCAAAGTGCAGAGCCATAGTTTTATTTGCGAGCTGGTAACCATTGGCCACCATTGCTTTATTGGCCATGGAGTTATGTTTGTAAACGATTTGTTTTCGACCGGCGGTCCGGCGGGAGGTGATTCAAGCAAATGGAAGGCAACTTATATAGGCAATGAGGTAAGTATCGGCAGTAATGCAACTATACTGCCTGTTAGTATTTGCGATAAGGTAGTAATTGGCGCTGGTAGTGTGGTTACAAAAGATATTACCGAACCCGGCATATACGCAGGTAATCCTGCAAAATTGCTGAGGAGACTTTAAAAGTAAAGCCAGGTATTTAAAGGCTGATAATCTTTTTGCCGGCCGGTGCTTTTTTGCGGAGCAATATCACCTGCTGCCTGTTTTCAGGCAAAAACTCATCGGTATATGCAGCATTAATTTCTTCGGGGTTCATAAAGGATGCGGCAAGTTTACCGGTTGCTTCTTCATGCACAATTACCAGTATTTTTCCGGTTGGTTCTGATGCTGCTATGCCCGCGGCAAAGGAGGCCTGGTTTTGAGATTGCGCGGTTTCTTTATAGATGGTTTCCCTTATTTCATTATGAAGGGTAATGAGGCCCGCAACCTGTTCCCATTCTTTTTCATCAAGATCACCCATTAGCTCCAGCTTTTCCAGCAAAGCGGTAAATTGTTTCCAGGCCATTTCCATTTCCTGCATTCCGGTTTCTGCCTGCTGTTCGTCGGCCCAGTTAGCCGAAAGAACCAGTGAAGCCGGTGTAAATAAGGCGGTATTGCTTTCAGTTGTTTCCCTTCTTTCAGCGAGCAATTGTTCCATCAGAGCCACTTTTGTTTCGGTTTCCTGTTTGGCTTTTTCAATTACCGCTGACTTGTTTGCCGCTGCAGCAAGAATGGCCACCCTTGCTGCAAGAACCCTTTGTTTCCATGGTTTTGGAAGTTCCTGCAGGGTGGCGGTATTTGTCTTAAACCCCTGGATTGGTTTTACTTCAGAAAGTTGATCAGGATCATTTCTGACCCAGGTAGTTCCAAAAAATAAAACAATGGCCAAAACAGGGAACCCTATATTTTTCCAGGTAATGCTTTTTTTATGGTCATGTTGCCCTAGCAAACGGGTAATGCGGTTTAGCAGGAAGTTTTGGTGGCTGCCCTGTGCCTGAAGAGCCCAGGCCATATTTTGTCCTCTTTTTGCCACAGAAAGTAAGGCTTGTGCATATTGCAACGGGTTGTATTCAAACTGCATCACCAGGTCGTCGCAGGCATGTTCGCATTCCTTTTTCGCTTCACGGATCAGTTGCCGCATAAAGGGGTTGAAGTACAGGAGGATGCCAGCTATTTGCAATACCCATGCAGCGAGGTAATCGCCGCGCCTTATGTGGGCCAGTTCGTGCAACAGTATTGCCTGTAATTGTTCGGTGCTCAACCCGGTAAGGCATGAGGCAGGCAAAAGAATCACGGGTTTTAAAAATCCGAAAGTGGCTGGTGAAAAAGTTCCGGATATTTTAAGGATAACTTTTGTTTTTATTCCTAATAAACCGGCATATTTTTCAGTAAAAAGCCTCCATTCAACAGGCGCCTTCCTGAATCCGGTATTCATCATTTTTGAAGTAGCTTTCCATTGAAAATGCCCTTTAAGCGAAGCAAAAGCTAAAAGGCCAAGGTAAACGCACCCCAACCAGTACATAAACTGGTTAAAATAGATAGAAAACGAACCTGGCAAATTTTGGGTAACAGAGGCTGCAACCTGCCATTCGGCAGAAGGTTTGCCAAGAAAAACCGTATATAAAAACCATGAACTACCCAATAGGGAGAGTAAAAAGGCGAACCTGAACCTATCGGCAGGAGAAGGCAGGTAAACGGCTGCTGTTAGCTTGTATAAACCAAATAAAAGCGCCATTTGCCAAAAACTGCAAATAAAGCCATAACCAATTTGCGGTAATATTTCTTGAAGCCAGGTCATTTACTTCAGTTCAAACAAAAGCAGTTATTAAAATAGGATTATTTGTATTGTTTCAGCAATTGTTCAATTTTTTCAATTTCCTCTCTGGAAGGTTTGTGCCCGCCAAGGGCCTGCATCATTAGTTGCGAAGGCGAACCATCAAAAAGGGTATTCATCATTTTACCCAAAAACTGCTGCTGCGTTTTTTCTTTGCTGGCAAGTGCGAAATAAATATGGCTTTTGCCGCTGTCGTCCCTGCCTACCAGCCCTTTATCGTGCATAATCTGCATTAACTTCAGGGTAGTGGTATAACCAGCGTCCTTAAAGCCAGCCATTGCCTCATGTACTTTGCGTACGGTAGCATTTCCTTCGCTCCAGAGCACCTGAAGAATTTCAAGTTCGCTTTCGGTTGGTTTTATATATGGTTCTGTATTTGCCATGAGTTCCAAATTTGGTGCAATATACGATAGAATTCGTATGAAGATTGGATGAATGGATTTTTAACATTATGATTGGCGTTGAGAAGCGGAAACAGGCGGCCAAATGGCCGCTTACCAGGGGGGAAATGAAATGGCAGGGTTAATTCAGGGCGATACCTACCACAAATCCCAGCCAAAGCTTGTTCTGGTATATCCAGGATTTTTTGTCGGGCGTGAGCAGTGCGTCAAATCCGGCAGAAAGACCAAAGCTTACAAAGGTGGTTTCAACAAATGCGGCCAGGCCATATTGAAGGATCATTCCACTGTAATCATCGGCAACCAAACCGTTTGTGGAAAAGGGATTAACGGGTGTGGTGCCCATACCGGCAAATGCTCCCACGTCGAACCCCCGGCTGCTGATGGTTTTCCGGCAGTTTTGAAATGGGTCTTTTTTTGACCTGATGGTAAAATAATCCCAGCGCCACCCGCTGTAAAGTGCGGCATTGAAATCGGCAGTAAATTCTGAAGGACGGCCCTTCTGTCCGGGCCGGTATTTAAACAGGATGGAGGTTATATCAATATCCAGGCTTTGTTTATTGAAAGACCAGGGCAGTTTGCAAATGCTGTCGGCACCGGTAAGGTAAAGGGTGATGGCGGCCGGTAATTGCAGGGTATCGTTTTTTTTGATAAATACGCTGATTGAATCTTCCTGAACATCAAGATATGCTTTTTTGAATTTTTCAGTATCGCTTTTTACCGTGTAATACCCGCTGTCAAACCCATGTCTTGAGGATTGTTCAACCATACTGCAGGCGCTGCCAAAAAGCAACCAAAACCCAATTACCGGAATCCATAACCTGTTCATAAACCAATAAATTCAGTGGTTTGGCATGTGCGATACCAAACTGCTTAAAGTTACGGATTAATTGGGTTTTTTACTTAAATATGGCATTGGGCATGATGGATGAATAAGAAATATTGGCTATTTCAGAATGGAGTTATGTTACAGAATTAATTTTCTGCATTTGGTGGCATTATCTTAAATTTATGCACTAAAAATTTTCACATGAGCCACGATAAAGCGCTTGCGAACATGCTTGTAACTCCCGGAAAAAAAATGAAGCTGAAGGATTATAAAACCGAGATAAAGCAAAAGGGTATCACCAAAGAAGATGCGGTTAAACTAATGGAAGAAGGAATGGTGCATTTTAAAGAGATGCAGGATATGCTATATGCAGCCAAAAGCCATAGTGTGCTCATTATAATACAGGCTATGGATGCTGCCGGAAAAGACAGCGCTGTAAAACATGTTTTGAGCGGGTTGAATCCTGTTAGTGTAAAAGTACATTCCTACAAGGCGCCGAGCGAGGAGGAACGTGCACATGATTACCTGTGGCGGCATAACCTCGATTTGCCTGCAAGGGGTGAAATAGGCATATTTGTACGCAGCCATTATGAAAATGTACTTGCCTGCAAGGTGCATCCTGAATATGTGCTGGGAGAAAATATTCCGCACATCCAGGATGTTAAGGAGGTGGACAAGAAGTTTTTTGAGATGCGCTACCGGCAGATCAATGACTGGGAACGCCATTTATCGGAAAACGGCACCACCATCATCAAAGTTTTTTTGTATAACAGCAAGGATGAGCAGAAAAAGCAGTTTATGGAACGGCTCGATGATCCGGAGAAGAACTGGAAGTTTAACGTGGGCGACCTGAAGGATAGAGCCCTATGGGATAAATACATGGAAGCGTATGAGGCTATGTTTAACCACACAAGTACCGAATGGGCTCCCTGGCATATTATACCCGCCAACGACCGCTGGTTTTCGCGTATTGCTCTCGGTTCCATTATTTACCGCAGGTTTAAAACACTGAAACTGAAATACCCGGTGGTAAGCCCGGAGCAGAAGGCTAAGCTTGAGGAAGCGAGAAAGATTCTTGAAGCAGAGAAAGACTGATCAGGATTTAATATTTTTTTATTTAATATTTAATACTGCTTATTGCCAATTTGTAATTGCAAATTTTGTATCAGAGAGGGTGGAAAGCTAACCTGAAACGCGGGCATTTCAAGTTAGTCTTTTTCCGTTTCGCCATTAAGCCGGCAAAGTATAAGCCTGGTTTTCTTTTACAGATTTTCCCCTGCCAGCTTCTTTTTGGGCTCATGCATGGTTTGGGTGGGGTAGGCAAAGTCAATGCCCTCTGCAGCGAATTTCTTCAGAATCCCGAGGTAAATCGATTGCTGATGGTCCATGTGTATCAGGAAGTCGGGATTTTCTACAAAGTACACCACCTCAAAATTAAGGCTTGAACTTGCAAACGCCATCAGGTGCGCCCGGTCGAAGGTGATGAATTTCCTTCCTTCAATAATATTGCGGATCATGGCCGGTATTTGTTCGAGTTTTTCAGGAGTTGTATCATAGGTAACTGTAAGGGTAAATGCAACCCGCCTGCGCTCCAGCTGTTTGAAATTATGCACCCTCGCTCCGGTAAGGTTGGTATTTCCGATAATAATTAACTCACCCGTTAGTGAGCGTACCCTTGTTGTTTTCAGTCCAATTTTTTCAATGGTTCCCTTTTTATCGTCAACGGTAATGTAATCGCCTACTTCAAAGGGTTTATCAAAAAGGATTACAAAATAGCTGAAAAGGTCGCCGAGAATGGCCTGTGCAGCTAAGGCAATAGCAATACCGCCAATACCAAGGCCTGCAACAATCCCGGTTACGTTGTAGCCAAGATTGCTGAGGAGGAAAATAAGGGCAAGGCTCCAGATCAGTAATTTGATGATGGCCGAAAGCCCGCGGAGTTCTCTCTTTTTTGCTTCGGGGTCAGGTTGTTTGTTTGCATATCCTTCCAGTGAATGGCGGATGAGCCGCAAAATAATACGTACTGCAAACCAGGTAATAACGATTCCATATAGTACGTTGAGAATGTGATCAATTTTTTCCGAAAGGTTGAGGTAACGCATGGCCAGGTACAAAAAGCCAAGGTTAAAAATGGGTAACAGGTTTTGTTCAAGTACCGAAACCAGGAAGTCGTCAAGCGTACCTTCGGTTTTTTCGGCCCATTTACGCAGGTACTTTACCGTACCTTTCCGAATTAGGCGGATAAAAATGATGCCCGCTACAAAAACCGCAAGCGCAACAAGGTAGTTTTGTAATGTATTGCCGAAATAAACCCGTTGAAGCCCCTTTAATAATTCATCCATATGTGCAAAACTAGGTGATAATGGTGAAGGGTATTTTGTGGAAAATCAAAATTTTCAAACCTGCCTGTTGGCAGACAGGTTCCAGATTCCATACGTTCCCACTGCGCGGATACTCCAATTTCAAATCATTCTGTCAGGTATCCTCCCGCTCCATAAATTTCGCAATAAGGCGGTGAAAATGATGCGTTCCTGTTTCATGCTTTACTGAGTAGCGTCCATAGTTGTAAAACCTGGACCGGATGCCCTGCTGAACCCTTTCTACCACGGCCTCATCTTCGTATTCTGTGCTGTCCACATCGGCGCCGGCACCTTGTTGCAACTTTTCCGGTTTCCATACAAAAGAGTAAAAGCTAACTTTTGTAAGGTCGTTTTGCAGGGGCTCCACTACATTGAGTGAAAGGCCCCATGGGTAAAAGTTGAACATCAGGTTGGGGAAAACAAAATAGTAGTAAGCTGCTACGTTTTGGCCATATTCAGGTGAGTTTTCAGGAAGGTCGAAGCAATCTTCCCCCGATTTGGCAATGCCAAGTTGCAGGGAGCTGTATTCGTACAACTCGGTGCGGTAATTGCCAAAGTCGAGCGCCGCGTTGAGTGCAGGGTGTACAAATGGAATGTGAAAGCCCTCAAGGTAGTTTTCGCAGTACAGCGCCCAATGGGCCTTTACCTCATATGATTTGGAAAGGTCGGGGCGATAGGTAAAACTGTCCAAAGGCATCCAGTTCAGCCGTTGCTGCATCGGTCTGAAGTATTTTTCAAATGGAGAATTGCCACCGAGGCTGGTAAACAGGCTGCCGGCAAAGGATTGCAGTGGCAGGCTCGCCAGGTTATCTGAAGGGGCGGGAAAGTTTTGTACTTCTTTAAACTCAGGCATGCTTTTAAAGCTGCCATCCAGCCCAAACAGGCGGCCATGATAGGGACACCGGATATTGGCAGCGGAACAGGCTTCCTGCACAAGCAAGGCGCCGCGGTGGGTGCATACGTTGCTGATGCAGTGCGCCAGTCCCTGCGCATCCGTTGTCAGCAGCAGGGGTTCGTTCAGGTAGCCGGGCAGCAGGTTAACCGGGGTGCATTGACCGGGTTCGGCCCCAGGATTGCCACTGCAAAGCCATTGCCAGCTTTTTGCGAAGATTTTTTCCTTCGCTTCTTCGAAGAATTTTGGAGAAAGGTAAAAATCCTTTTGAAGGGTTTTGGCAAGGGAAATGTCTTCGTGTACCCAAAGATTTGTTTTCATAATGAAAATTCAGGTGGAAAAGTACGGGATTTGGTGGTTTAATTTCATCGTCACTGTCCGGTATATTCGCACCATCCATTTACTGGTTAAGTTATTGTAAACCAAGTTTTAATTTTATACCTATGAAAGCGCTCCTTTTCCTTTGTACCTTTTTAATAAATTTTACCCTTGTTGATCTTGAAAAAAGAACATTACTGGATGGTAAAATTGAAATGCTCGTTCCCACTCATTTTACAGAAATGCCCGGCGATATGCTGGTTAAAAAGTATCCCGGCAAAAGCCGCCCGAAATTTGTGCTTACCGATGAACGCGGCAAAACCAACCTCGCCTTCTCAGTTTTGGAGAACCCGGCGGACTCAACGGTGATAGATGACTACCTAAAAGCAATTGTTTCTTCCTATAAGCAAAACTTTCCAACGGCAAAATGGATTGGGAATGGCATAATGAGGATTGGCAATAAAAAGGCCGGTTTTTTGAAATTGGTTACTGATGGGCAGGATCAGAAAATATTCAACTTTGTATTTCTGACTGATTTGGAAGGAAAATTGCTGGTCGGAACCTTTAATTGCGTTGAAAAAGATATGGAAGAATGGCGCCCGATTGGGGAGCAAATGGTTGGTTCTATTGACTTTAAGTGAACTTCCTGTTTTATCACTGTTTTACCTTTTGAATGAAAAGTACTTTTATTTTTCCGGCATTTGTTTTCATATTCATTTTTATTGCCTGCGGCGATTCGGAAAAAAAGCATGATGGCCAAAGCGACCCAGGTATGGTGATGCAAGCTAATGAAAAACTCATGGATTTCAGGGGACCAACCAATTGGGAATATGGTGGCACACAACCTCGTTATAGCTCAATATTTAGTTACTATGCAAAAAATATTGCTATAGACTTTCGTCACAGAGAAGCTATTGTAAATCCTCCGAAAGCATTTATGTTGTTAGCTGTTAAGGATACGGCAAATGGGCTATACCTTGTTGCACGAGAGGATTTTTTAAATCGGTTTTCGGGTAATAACATAAAGATGATTTTTGATTCGGAAGAGGAGCAAGTATTTGGCTTCAGCACTGAGAAGGTGAATTACCTTGACGATACAATGACCGCATTATCTATACAAAAACCCTCATTCATTTTTGACCGTTTTAATCGTACCAATCATCTTGTTTTGAAGGCACAATTAGCAGATATTGGCCCCGTGGAATTGGTATTTATCACAAAGGGCTTTTTCTGGACCAGGTGAATCAACTTCTACATGTTTGAATGATGTCACTTAAATCAAATAGCAGTCTTCTGATAAATTCCTTCACAACCTAAGTTAACGCCGCCAAGTTGCTCCTCAGCTGAGCCTGCTTCCGCTTTAGCCAGCCATGCAAGAATAACAAAGTGTAAAGTGTATTCAGGATTAATCGAAATTTGTAAACCAGTATCAGTATTTGGCGCAACCCTATGGTATGCAGATGCTCCTGATAAACGCTACCTCCTCCATGCTAAAGGGCGTTCCATCTTGCCTTAAAATATCGTGAAACCACAAAGCTGGCTCGTTTACATTGGGCATTGGGGTTTTCCAGGCAAAAATGGTGTTGGATTTGCCGCTTACCAATCCCCAATTGATGGCACCTATATGCTCTTGTTTCAGCAGGGGCATAATAAGGTGAAACAGGCTTCCGCTTGGGCGGGCCATGTATTCGGTGCATATCAGCGGACGGCCGTATTTTTTTAGTGAATCTATCACCTGCTTGTGGTTGTCAACCCCGGTATAGTCATGGTAGGTAATCACATCCGAATGCGCCAATTGAAACCTGTTGTATTCAACGTAACCGGCATCATGGTTCCAAACCCCTACCGTTAGCGGTTGTGTGGGATTTACCTCTCTTGCCCATTCAAAAGCCTTTTTTACCAGGGGCAGGCCATCTGTTCCCTGCGCGTTGTTTCCGGGTTCATTGTACAGGTCCCACATCAGAATTCGTTCATCTTGCTTAAAACTGCCCATCACATCCTGAACATAGGCTTTCAGGGTATTTATGGTGTCAGGGTATTTTTGAAGCCTCGTTCCCGGGTCCTGCACCCAGCCCGAATTGTGCACACCCTGCTTTGGCGCTGGTTGTGGTCCCAACCGTGCTGTATCGTTCCAGCAGTCATCAAAAAATACCAAAATGGTCTTTAATCCATGCTCAGCCGCAATACGCAAATAAGTATTGAGCCTGTTTTTAAACCCGGCGGCATCCTCCGTCCACAACAAATGATGCAGGTACACCCGCATGGTATTAAAGCCGAGTTCTTTTGCCCAACCGAGTTCGCGGTTGATGGTGGTGGTATCGAAGGTATCTGCCTGCCACATTTCCAACTGGTTAATTGCAGTGCCTGGCAGGTAATTGCAGCCACAAAGCCATCCTTGCCTGCTGTACCATGCAAGGGCTATTTCATTTGTCCATGTTGTATTTGGCGATAAAACGGTATCCGACACAGGCGGCAAATCCCAAAAATCAGTCTCCATTGTTTTACCTTTTGTGCAAGCTTGTGTAAACGCGATTCCCGTAAATGATTGGGTTGCAATGTAGGGAAGCAGTGAAGAGTATCCTGTTAAAATTAAGCGGGTTCTAGCCCCTATGCATGTTCAGGCATTGTTCTAATCAGAATTTAGCATTTGTTACAATGAATATCAGGTTACATTTGATCACATTCGTATGATATAATTTTTAATGTTTTGATCAATTATCCTTTAAAACAAAAACAATGAAAGCTTTAACACAATTAAAATTTGCATGGTCAACATTGGTGCTGTTCTTTTTCAGCATCTCCCTGTATGCACAGGACAAAAATTTAGACGTTGATATAAATATTGGCAAACAAAGCCAATGGTACAGTAATCCTGTTTATTGGGTAATCGGCGGAGCAGTATTCATTTTGCTCCTTGTTTTATTGCTTCGTCAAAAGAAATAGGGCAAATTAGCCGTTGTTTCCAATTTTACCACAGTTGCTTACCAAAGTTAAACCTGGATAACTCCCATTACAACATCATTGGGCAGTTATTCGGGCTTGACCAACAACTTTGGACGAATGGCAAATTCTCACCCATTCACTATCAACTTATACCCCACCCCCCGGATATTTACGATTTTCAGGCTTTCATCTGCTTCCAGTTTCTTCCGAAGCTTGGATATAAACACATCAAGGGTACGGCCGGCATAATCCCCTTCATCGCCCCAAACGGCATTTAAAATGACCTCCCGTTCAATAGTAATGTTGGCAGAGTTGTGCAGCAGAAAAAGCAGGTCGGCTTCTTTGCCCGTCAACTCAACGGTTTCATGGTTAACCGAAAGGGTCATGTTTCTTTTGTCGAACTGGTAAGAACCGATATTAATTAATTCTGGATTTTCAACAGGGAGGATGCTTTTTTTCTTTTTCCTGAAAAACAAAATGGTAAAAAAAACCAACGAAGCAACGGGCAGCCCAATGGTAAAATATTTCAGGTTGCCAGTAGATTCGGAAAAGGAACCCACAAGTTTTTTATCTGCGGTTTTAGCGGGATGCAATTGATTTCCCGGTTCAAGTATGGTAATAAATACGGTGTAGCATGCTTTGGGCTGAACCCTGCCGGAACAGGGTACCAGTTCGGATTTAGCTGAAATTCCCATTTCATAGCTGTAAACTACTTCTTTGTTTTCACAGGCTTCCACTTCTACAAGGTATCTGTTTGCTATTGAGGTTTTCCTTACCACACTGTCAATCAATCCAACCAAATCATCGGGTGAAAACTGAAAGGGCGTTTGAAAGGTCAGTTTATATCGGTCTTCCTTTTTTTCAACGGGTAACACAAGCGAAATACTGTCGCCTGAGCGAAGCAGCATTTGGTGACCAACCATCCTCAGTGCAACAATAATATGCCTTTCCTGTACATAATCCTGTCCCCTTAGCTTTTGGCTGGGTGCAACCATTCCGCCAAAAAAAAGGACAACAATAAAAAAGTACCGGCTGGTCATTGTGCAAACCTACTGGATAATTGATTCATTCGTAAGGTTTTACGTTGCGTTTACACTAATTTACATTGCTTAACCCCACTTTTCAGCCCATGATGATAGTTTTATGGAAATTTAAAAATCATTACTATGAAACAACAATTTGTGTCCAGCCTCCTTGGGTTTTCCATGGTGCTGTTTTCATCCTGTATCGGGCAGGATAATATAATTCCCCTGCATGATTACGTGGTTTCAGACCAGCCCAATATTATTTCCCGGCATGATTCTGTGCAGGTAAAATATTCAAAGCCAATTATTCCCGCACAGTATCAACATATTTTTGGGTTAAACTACCAGAAATGGTTGTATCCGGCACCACAAATAGGGGAGTATGTGCGCAGGATATTTGAAGATAAAGGTGGCAACCTATGGTTTGGCACCAATGGCGAAGGGGTTGGCAGATTTGATGGTAAGCAGCTTTTTTACTATGCTACCTA
>Ga0116158_10001721_pt1 | contig 19601 bp, 15 predicted proteins | sample AD_UKC052_MetaG_FD_89883 | JGI IMG/M metagenome (GOLD analysis project Ga0116158, IMG submission 89883) | Active sludge microbial communities of municipal wastewater-treating anaerobic digesters from USA - AD_UKC052_MetaG | ecosystem: Engineered > Bioreactor > Anaerobic > Digestate | place: USA... | reverse complement strand
TCGAAAAAGACGAGGATTTTATCATGGCTAAAATAATCACTGATAATGAACAATTTACAAAATACTTAAATCTTAAACCCTTGACGCAAGCGGGCTAACAGAACTTGCGAAACTTGAATAATTTAATTCCGCCAACGGGTAAACCTAAGTAGCTTGAAGGACGGAAAGGTTTTAGTTGGTCGTGCACTAGGATCTGATGATAACGGACGTGGATTGGCTGCAGATATCGATGCAAGCCACCGTGGTTTTGAATTTTGGAGTTCAGCTTACGGAAATATTTTCGACTGCAAAGGAACATCCATTGGCACAAAACCATCATCTGCCAATTTCCGAGTATATTGGGATGGTGACCTTCAGGACGAATTGCTGGATGGCAACAAGATTGACAAATGGAATGGCAACGGAACCACAAGATTATTTACAGCCACTGGATCTTCTTCTATCAATGGGACCAAGTCTGTACCTAATTTATGTGCAGATATTTTAGGAGATTGGCGTGAAGAGGTAATCTGGTATAACAGTAGCAATCCTAGCGAGATTCGAATTTATACCACTACCATTGCTACCAAATATCGTTTATTCACATTAATGCACGATCCTGTCTATCGTTGCGCCATAGCTTGGCAGAACACAGCTTACAACCAACCTCCTCATCTTGGATTTTACATCGGTGATGGATTGCAGGATGTAAAGCAACCAGATATTTTTGTAACCGGAGAAACTCCAGTTCAAAAACCATCTCTGTCGATATCTAGTAAATCACAAACAGTATTCTCTGGTAATGCAATAGAGAATATCACTATCAGCTTTGGCGGAAGTGCAACAGGTGTTGAAATTGCAGAATTACCTGCAGGTCTTACCAAAACTGCAATTGCAAACGGCTTCACCATTTCAGGAACGTCAACAGAAAGCTGTACAATAACTGTTAAATCAGTTGGTGGAGAAGGTGATGCTGTAACAAAATCAATAAAAATCAACGTCATCAGCACTACTCTTAAGAAAGTTGCATACATAACAGACCCAGCAGCTGCAAACTACAAGAATGACACAAAGATTCTCAGCGCATTGAAAGGTTGTGAAGATTTATATGTAGTAGAAATAGATGCAAACCAAGCGACAGACCTCTCACAATATGATTTGATTGTGATTAGTGAAGTTGCAGGCTCAGGAGCCACTTTGATTCCTGCTTTGGAAGGTATCGACAAACCGATGCTCTCCATGAAAGTGCATGCCTATAAAGCAGGCGCATGGGATTGGGCAATCGAAGGATACGGAGATGACGCAGAGGCAACTACTATCGTAGTAAATAATGATATGCTGACACATCCTATGTTTAAAGATGTAACATTCACAAACGGCAATGAGGTTCAGATTCTTTCTGAAGTTGACACAAAAGGCTTGACTTACATGAATCCAGAATCATTCACTCAAGCTAGTGGCGAGATAAAAGGAATAGCATCCATTAAAGGCCTAACTGAGGTGAACATATTAGAAGCATCAGCTGGAAGTACAATTGCAGGAACTACGCTTAAAAACGATTTCATCCAAATTGGAATTAACAGCAGTTCCTATGCAAATGTGACAGACAATGGAGTTTCTATCATTAAGAATGCTTGCTATTATTTGTTAGGATCTGAAGAAACACAAGTTGAAGCTATACCGTCTGGCATCAGTACAAGCATAAGTGTATTTCCTAATCCAGTTGTAGACAGACTGAATATCAAGCTAAATGCATCTAGAGAGACTGAAATAAATGTAACTCTTACCAATATGATTGGTACTGAAGTCTTACATCTCTCAGAAACAATTAGTACAGGAAACAATACGATTTCTGTTGAAAGAAATTCAATTCCAGCAGGAACATATGTACTCGGAATCTGTACCACAGATGGCATTTTCCACCAATATGAGATTATAAGTTTCAAATAATAAGTATTTAATATTCATTCTGTTAATTTATAATTTTCAGTCAGATGCCTGTCTATGAGACATAGACAGGCATCTGCAAGTATAAAAGTTCATGTCTCTTGTATTTAAAAGATTAGGAGATAAACCACCTAATGGACCTATCGAAGTTTTTAAGATTTGCATGTTTCATTCACAGGATTTGTCGTAAGATAAGCTAAAAACAAATTCTGAACAATCGTTCGTTAAGAAATTAACGAACGATTACTTTTTTATAAGAAATTCGTTACTTTGCACTGCGATTTTGCACACGTAAAAAATCATAGATGAAATACCATATTTTGGCAGCAATAACAGCATTGATTTGGGGATCTACATTGATCTCTTCTAAGTTACTTTTGGATGCAGGGATGACGCCTGCAGAGATCATGATGTGCCGTTTTTTGCTGGGCTACCTCTTCCTCTGGATTCTATATCCCCGTACTCATCACATAAGAGATTGGCGGGATGAAGGGATATTCTGCCTGATGGGCCTTTTCGGAGGAACCGTCTATTTCTTGGCAGAAAACACTGCTCTCTATTATACACAAGCAACAAATGTGGCACTAATCTGTGCTACTGTACCTATTGTCACCGCAGTATTATCGCATTTTATCATAAAAAATGAGCGTTTGACCAACCGTTTCTTTGTTGGTTCCATCATTGCTTTTGCAGGTGTGGCATTAGTTGTATTGAACGGCAACTTCTATTTAAAGCTTAGTCCGAAAGGCGATATTCTAACCTTCGTTGCTGTACTCAGTTGGGCGTTGTACTGCGTATTCCAAAAACTATTGAGAGGAAAACACAACACTATCTTCATTACCCGAAACATCTTCTTTTACGGAATGTTGACGATGCTCCCCTACTTTCTCTTTGTTGAACCGTTTAAATTCACATTAGAAGGTTTTTCCAACCCCGTTATCTGGGGAAATCTCTGCTTTTTAGGATTGATAGCCTCCGCCATCTGTTACTACATTTGGAACCTTGCCATAAACCATATTGGCGTGGTAAAGACAAACAACTACGTTTACTTTCTCCCCTTGGTGACCATCATCGTAGCCAGTATCTTTTTGAAAGAACATATCACCATATTCTCCGCCATTGGTACAGCATTGATTATCGGAGGACTTTTATGGACAAGCAAAAAAAACATAAGCAAGAAACAACAATCATGAAAATACTTATTTTAAATGCAAGTCCGAGAAAACATGGACTGATTGCACAGATGCTAAACGAAATAGAACAGTCTCTTCCAGAAAGCTGCGAGGTAGACAACATCTACGTCAACGGACTAAGCGTACAACCTTGCATTGGCTGTATGAAATGCCGAACAGCACTCAACTGCTGTCTGCCGGAAGATGACGCACAACGCATACTTCAGAAAATCAAAGAGGCAGATGCCTTGGTAATCGGATCACCTTGTTATTGGGGAAACATGAACGGTTACCTGAAAGTTCTGTTCGACCGTATGGTTTACGGAATGATGGGAGAAAACAAAATTGGAATCCCCATTCCTTTGCACAAAGGTAAAAAAGCGGTCATTGTTACAACCTGCACCACTTTTTTCCCATTCAATATTCTTTTCAACCAAACCAGAGGTGTTGTCAAGTCTTTACGAGAGATTCTAAAATGGAGCGGATTTAAAGTAGTTGGCACCCTTGAAAAGGGAGGAACACACAAACATCATACACTTACAGAAAGGGAAATAAAAAAATGCAAAAAACTAGCAGCCAAAATCAGTTAGCATTACTTGACTTTCTATCTCAAAAAAGAATAAATCTATTCGAAATAGAAGAGCTTGTCAAAAGAATTAATGCGGATACATCCTTATTCCCTTTTCTGTACGAAGCCACCAAGAGTGAGGATGTTATTATCTCTTGGCATGCCTGGTGGACTTGCGAACATCTTGCACGAATTAACAAGTCTATTTTCTCTCCTTTAAAAGATGAATTGATCGAGCGTTTGGAAAATACGCAACACAAAGGTACAATAAGGCTTATTATCAATATCTTACTTTACTCCATTCCCGTTGAGAAACCGATTTCTGTACCCCTATTGAACTTCTGTTTGGACAATATGTTGTCATTGCAGATGCCAGTGTCTGTACAATCTTCCTGTATGAAGCTTGCGCATAAGCTCTGTCTTACAGAACCGGAATTACTGACCGAGTTCAATACACTTTTGGATAATGTAGAGTTGGAGTATTACACACCATCCATCCGTGCTTCTATCCGTAAAACACAGCACAAGAAAGGGGAGAAAAAAAGAGGCAAAATCAAATTTTAACCATTATTTAAATCATTCTATCTTTAATAAGAGTATCTTTGCGGTCGGCAAAGGGGGTGCCTAACTTCAGGCTGAGATCATACCCATTGAACCTGTGCAGGTAATGCTGCGAAGGGATTTTCAATTGATTATCTTCAATCAATTCTTACAAAATCACAACGATCTCAACTTTCAATACTCCCCCTTTCTGAATCAGAAGAGAGGAAGAATTTTCTTTTTCTATCAAGAACAAATGAAATTCTTCACATCTTCTTAACCAACTAATTATATAAAGATGTTTTCAGAAGAGTTAGAGAAGATCTCGTGGGATGAAACCACGAAAAATATTTATTCAAAAACAGACGCCGACGTTCGCCGTGCGTTAGCAAAAGAGCGTCTTACTGTAGACGATTTAATGGCTCTCATCTCACCAGCAGCAGAGCCATACTTGGAGACAATGGCCCAATTAAGCCAGAAGTACACTTTAGAACGTTTTGGAAAGACCATTTCCATGTTCATTCCTTTATATCTGACCAATTCATGTACCAACCACTGCGTTTATTGCGGATTTCACGCAAGCAATCCGATGAAACGTACCATTCTTACAGAAGAGGAGATTGTGAATGAATATAAAGCAATCAAGAAGCTAGCTCCATTTGAAAACATTCTTTTGGTTACTGGTGAGAATCCAGCAAAAGCAGGAATTCCTTACATAGCAAAAGCTCTTGATCTTGCAAAACCTTATTTCTCAAACTTAAAAGTGGAGGTAATGCCACTCTCTACCGAAGATTACAAAGAGCTCATAAAACATGGACTCAATGGCGTAATTTGTTTCCAAGAGACTTACAACAAAGCTAGATATAACGTATATCACCCTAAAGGTATGAAGGCAAACTTCGAATGGAGAGTAAACGGATTTGACCGTATGGGTCAGGCTGGCGTTCACTCTATCGGAATGGGTGCTTTGATTGGATTGGAAGACTGGCGTACAGATGTAACCATGATGGCCCACCATCTTACGTATTTAAAAAAGAATTATTGGAAGACAAAATACAGCATCAACTTCCCTAGAATGAGATATGCTGAGAACGGCGGTTTCCAACCTAATGTGATCATGAGCGACAAGGAATTGGCACAAGTAACGTTTGCCTTCCGTATCTTCGACCATGATGTTGATATCAGCTACTCCACAAGAGAGGGCGTATTCATTCGCAACCACATGGCTACGCTTGGTGTTACAACCATGAGTGCAGAGAGCCACGTTGAACCAGGAGGGTACCACTCTTATCCAGAGACGTTGGCTCAGTTTGATGTAACAGACAACAGAAAGGCATTTGAAGTTGTAGAGGCCCTTAAAGAGTCAGGAAGAGAACCTGTTTGGAAAGACTGGGACGAAGCTCTCAACTAAAAAACAAAAGGAAGAAGGCCTACAAATCAATGCCTTCTTCCTTTCACTTTTAAAAAGGGAAATATCTACTATTTATTCAAAATCTTATACTTCTTTATAACTCCTGATGGAGCAACACTCTGAAGGAATAATATAGGACAATCAACATTATCGAGCCTCAACTCATTTCTACCTTCATTTAGCAACACTACATCATTCAACAACACTCTACCCAACACGTCCGTTACAATCAACCGATAGGAGCCAGACTCATTCACATCAATCAACAAAGCACCATCTATCATCACCACACCATCTGACCGCAATAGCAATTGTTCTACATCCGTTTCTTTAGAGACAAATTTCACCTCAGGTGAATAAGATTCCACATCTTGTGCCTTGATAGAGAATCTTCCCTCGGAAACTAGGGTTGCAGGAACATTCCAAACATAAGACGTCTCCGTCTTTAATGAAGCCAACATCTGTTCTTCTGGCAACAATGCGAAATGGTTAACATTGATACATCCTGCAGAATCAATATATAATCTAAATTTATCAGAAGAGACCGTTCTAAACGATGCTTTATAGTCAGGACCTATAGACAATCCACTATCAACCGATGCCCAATTCTTCTCCACATAATCATAATATTGAATTTTGTAAGAAAGAATAGGACCACATCCATCGTATGATGTTTCGTCTATAATAGCACCACTAACCGGAACAACATATTCCAAATCATATTCAAGCCATTCATTCATATTTGTCTGAGCTCCCCAACGGTTACTCTTATCCGGATTCAAGGCATAAGTGTTTTTCCAGCTAAACAAGGAATCCTCCGTTGTCCATTCTGATGAAGATAAGACAGAGGCCACTTTAGCAGTTGGGCACCAATAAAAGCCTATCGAATCAGGAGTCTTTTTATTGTAAGTCCATTCTATCTGGCTAAGTCCTCCATTTTCCCAAACCACAGGATCAGAAGGATTGAGCCATACAGGAGCAGGAACTCTTGATGGAGCTAAAGCAACTGTCGTAATACTCATCGGAGGCAATACAATATCTGAAGTTGAGGAATATGAAGAAATCGTTTTACTCCAGATATTCTGGTCAGGAACCGTCTGTACGATAGTTCCTGTTTCTGGAACTTCACCTTTGAATGACAATGTGGTTGAATGTTTCACGCTTCCTTTATTTATTATAACAACAGATATATCCTCTCCGTCTGGGCTTTTGAAAGCTACAGAAACAATATCTCTGTTATTTGCAGATATTCCGATACAGATCCAACCTTTCTTCACGAACTTCGAAAAATGTCTTAATCCATGATATTCAGGTTGAACAGAGAAACCATTTGGGTAAGACCATGTGGAGTCAGGTTTGTCCACATTAACACAGCCAGTACCATCACCACCCCATAACAAGCTCCAATGGAAATAAGCTGTTATTCGGTTAAAATTAAAGCCATTTGCAATGGTCCACGCCATATGAACGGGGTCATAAATCGATTTTTCTCGTAACGAACTGTTTTCCGACATAAACATTGGTTTATCCGAATAATCACGGGCCAAGCCTTGCATGGACTCCACATAATCATCAGGATGACTATATCTATCATTTCCATTTACACCTGAATGGTAATAGTGGAAACAGTAAGCACCCAAGATGCTTTTATCCAACTTATCTGTATATTTCTGTGATTGGTTCCATCCAATTCCAAGCACATCAGGTCCTGTCAATTTCGGACGGTTAGCCAAATCTCCTAACATATAATTAACCGCACCTAATGCAGAGGCATAAGAAGCGACACCATCACTCTCTTCGGGATTGAGTATCATAGACTCATAAGTGGCATCCATATCTGGTTCATTCTGGATGCTTACATAATCAGGGAAAACGCCATAAGCCTGGTATCTCTCCAATGATTTTCGCCACCAATCACCATATTGCCAATAGAGGAATTTGCCATCATCACCTTTCCTCAAGGTACCTTTAATCCAATTGTCGGTTCCTGTCAACTTATCATTAGCCTTCAAACTTGCAGGAGCAGTCCAACATGCCATAATGACCAAGATATCATCGCCCATTCTTTGTTTTGCCTCACGAACCAACTCTGCTTGGCTCGACAAATCAGCATTCAGATCCTGTGCCCAATTACCAATACGGATAGCTGAGGTTCCTAAACCTTCAAATATAGTATCATAAATAGCTTGCTTAAATGGGTGATTTGTAAAATATTTTTCATAGAAAACGAGGTTACCACCCAAACCCTGAACCGTCTGATAGTTTTGTGTGGGATCTACAGAAACGGCAACATCACCCGCCTTCGCTATCAAAGATAACGAAACGAAAAATGCTACTAAACAGCAGGTTATTATTTGTTTTGTGCGCTTCATGGTTTATGTTTTGTTTCCTTTTTATTCTTCTACGAACCGCTAATTTATGTATTTTTTTGATAATATGTTCTGATTTTAGTCAAACAATATAGATTTTGCATTATTTTTTAATTAATCTACTAACTTTTGCCTTTTATAACATGATTTTTGAACACTTTGTCTTAAAAAAAGAGCATAAAAAAAGAGGGCAGCTAAAAGCTACCCTCTCCGTTTTTATTCATATTTAATGAATAATTATTTTGCTGTCTTAGTTACAGTAACTGTATAAGTTTTACTAGTATTACCAAGAGCTTCATCAGTTGTAATAGTACCTTTGTAACCAGTTTCAGTATCAAATGTACAACCTGTAGTTGTCATTGTAACAGTTGCTCCAACTTTTGGAGTAAATGCGGTGTTTCCTGAATTCTTTGCTGATTTGAACACAGTACCATCAAATACGATTTCGATAGCTTCTGCATTAGCGTTTGCCTCTGAAGCTTTATAAACTTTTTGGTCCTTGATAGAAATGTAAGATCCTACAGTTGTATTATCTGCACCACCGATCTGCAAAGTAAATGTCTTAACCTCACCACCTACATTAAATGTAACAGATGAGATGTTTCCATCACCATCAGTAACTGATAATTTGTAAGTGCCAATAGCAAGACCTTCAATTCTGAAAGCGTAAGCTGTTTCACCCTTAGCAGCTTCTGTCATTTGAGCAGACTGTTGTGCCATAGAATTTTCAGCACCACCTTTTACTGTGAACAAAGTGATTGATTCGATCTCAGCCTCAGCATTGATAGAACCTGTTGCTGCAGCACCTGCTTTGAATGCACCATTGTTATCTAATGTAATTTCTACAGTAGCATTATCCTCATCATCACTACAAGAAGTGAATGAGAAAGCTGCCATCAAAACAGCCAAAATAACTGATAAATTAAATACTTTCTTCATTTTAAAAAAACTTTTAGTTAAACAATAAATTATAGTTCTTATTTATTTTAAATGGTAAATAAATCTCATTTTAAAACCTTTTTTTCTATCCATACAATGGTATAAAACGAGTGCAAATATACAAAAAAATAGGAATGAGCAAACAAAAACTTCACAAAATGAGTTTTTGAAAATCTTTATACAAAATTTAAATCCTTAATTGATTTTGATTTTCAATAAATCCAAAACCACCATATAAATCAGAACGCCATATAAATCAGAAATATACAAAAAAAAGAAAATGGCGATAGAATATAAACGCTATCGCCATTTCAAAAAATATGAGAAAGTACTTATTATTTACTTCCGATTATTTTCTAAAGAAAGCCAAGTTCTCTTTATCGAATTCGTTGATGTACTTAAGATGTTTCTCAACCTCAGCCTCACCCATCAAAACAAATACATTTGCTGATTCGTGGAACAAATCCTTACGAGAAGAGTCAAGGATAAGAAGGTGACCCATAATAGTATACCCAGCCATTTCAACCAAATAACGAGCCAAGAAATCAAGAGACTCATTGTCTTTCAACTCAACAACACGGTTAACCGCTGCCTCGTATTTCTCTCTCATTGCCTTCAACTTATCTCTCAATCCGTTGAATGCAGGATTGATTTCGCGAGACTCGTAATCCTTCATCATATCCAAGTAGGTACCAGTTGTCACGTGGCGGATAGCAGCAACTACCTGCAACTGAGAAGTACCCTCATAGATGGTAAGGATACGTGCATCTCTGTAAAGACGCTCGCAAGTGTAATCCTTCATGAATCCAGAACCACCATGAACCTGGATACAATCGTAAGCATTCTGGTTAGCATACTCGCTAGCAAACATCTTCAATAATGGAGTGTAAGCGTCAGCAAGGTGCTGGTATTCTTTATATTCAGTTCTCTCCTCTTTAGAAAGAGCACGTTCGTTAGAGATAGCCTCGTATGACTTGTGAACATCAACGAAACGAGTTGTTTCATAAAGAAGTGAACGAGAAGCGTCCAATTTAGCCTTGATTGTAGAAAGAAGGCTGTATACAGCTGGGAAATCAATAATAGCCTTACCGAACTGACGACGATCCTTAGCGTATGCCAAAGCCTCATCGTAAGCTGCCTGTGAAAGTCCTACTGATTGAGCACCAACACCAAGACGAGCACCGTTCATCAAAGACATTACGTATTTGATCAATCCCATCTTTCTTGAACCAACCAACTTAGCCTTAGCGTTAGTGAAAACAAGCTCGCAAGTTGGAGATCCCTTGATACCTAATTTATTCTCGATACGACGAACCTTGATTGAGCTGTCTTTCAAGTTCTCACATACAAAATAAGAAAGACCACGACCATCAGTTGTACCTTCCTCAGAACGAGCAAGAACCAACTTGATTTGAGCATCACCGTTTGTAATGAAACGTTTTACACCGTTCAAGTACCACCATCCGTCTGCCTCGTTGTACTTAGCTTGAAGCATAACAGCCTGAAGGTCGGAACCCGCATCTGGCTCAGTCAAGTCCATAGAGCAAGTATCACCCTTGTTGATACGTGGAAGATACTCGTCCTTGATCTCCTGAGAAGCAAACTCATTGATAGTCTCAGCGCAATCCTGCAATCCCCAAATGTTTGCGAATCCAGCATCAGCACGAGAAACGATTTCAGCTGCCATAACGTAAGGAACCATGGAGAAATTCAAGCCTCCGTATTGGCGAGGTAATGACATTCCGTAGAGTCCTGCCTGAACCAACTTATCGTGGTTCTCTTGAGTTCCCTTAGCGTAGATAACACGGTTGTTCTCTACTTGAGGACCATCATGATCAACGTCTTTTGCATTTGGAGCTAAGACTTCGCCACAGATTTCACCTACAATTTCCAATACTTTGTCGTAATTGTCAATTGCATCATCGAAATCGTTAGCGGCATAATCATATTTATCTTTATCAGCGTAGTTACGCTCTTTCATGTCAACGATTTTCTTCATCAATGGATGAGAAAGTTGGATTTTCAATCCTTCGTTGTCTTTATAGAAATTAGCCATTTTCTGTTTTTGTTAAGCCCTGTCGCTTTCACGAAGGGGTTTATTGAATAAAATTCAGAGGGATTTTAGAGGTCACCTCTTCTATTTCAAATGAAAAACTGCGATTATTTTGAGTTCTTCTTGTAATATTTGATCATCTTAGGAACGATTTCCTCAACATTACCGTTGATAACGTAATCAGCGATTTTGTTGATTGGAGCGCTAGGGTCATTGTTGATAGAGATGATAACAGCACTATCCTGCATACCTGCGATGTGCTGGATTTGTCCAGAGATACCACAAGCAATGTACAACTTAGGGCGAACGGTTACACCAGTTTGTCCAATCTGACGGTCATGATCAACGAAACCAGCATCGACAGCAGCACGGCTAGCACCAACCTCAGCGTGAAGTTCTTTTGCCAACTCGAACAATTTATCGAAACCTTCTTTTGATCCAACACCGTAACCACCGGCAACAACGATAGAGGCACCTTTTAAATTATGCTTAGCCTTCTCTACATGACGGTCAATAACCTTCACTATATAGTCAGCATCAGAAACATAATCAGAAACCTTATGTTTGATAACCTCACCTTTGTACTTAGGATCAAGAATCTCCTTCTTCATCACACCCTCACGAACTGTAGCCATCTGTGGACGGTGTTCAGGGTTAACGATTGTTGCAACGATGTTACCACCGAATGCAGGACGGATTTGGTAAAGTTGTTGAGTATAGTGTTTGTCAACCATTTCACCAGCCTCGTTCTTAACCTTCATGTCGAAATCACCGATTTCAAGTTGAGTACAATCTGCTGTCAAACCACTCGTTAAGTAAGAAGAAACACGAGGGCCTAGGTCACGACCGATAACGGTAGCACCCATAAGGCAGATTTGAGGTTTCTCCTCTTCAAATAACTTCACTACAAGTGCTGTGTGAGGAAGGGTTGTATAAGGGAATAGACCCTTAGCGTCAAAGATATGAACTCTATCAACGCCATAAGGCATTACCTGAGACTCGATTCCATCGATATCTGCACCAGCGCAGACACACTCTAACTTAACACCTAACTCATTGGCCAATTTACGACCTTTTGTAAGGAGTTCCAAGCTTACATCAGCAACTGTCTTGCCTTCTAGCTCACAATATACAAATACGTTATTCATCTCTTTAATTAGCCAATTGTGTTGTTAGACAAAAGTTCTACGATAAGGCATTCAACATCAGCATCGCTGCATGACATAGAACAAGTATGCTTAGCTTGGAATACGATATTCTTAACAGCCTTTACATTTGTTGGAGAACCAGCCTTACCTACTTGATTAAGATCTGCATCGATATCTGCAGCACCCCATTGTTGAATATTTAAATAAGGTTTTTCTGCAACCATAGCTTCTGCTTCAGGAGTTGTACGCTCTGCTGGGCAAGATGCATTCTTATATTTCATAACACGTTTAGCATTACGAGGACGGCAAGGTGCAGCAGAACCATTAACTGTCACTACCATAGGCAATGGGCACTCAACTGTCTCAACACCACCGTCGATATGACGTCTTATTGTAGCAAGACCATCTTTGATGCTCAAAATCTCTTCAGCGTAAGTTACCTGAGGGAGATTCAACTTCTGAGCTACTTGAGGACCTACCTGTGCAGTATCTCCATCAATAGCCTGACGACCACCAAGTATAATATCGATTTTACCCAACTTCCTTAGAGCCTGAGATATAGTGTAACTTGTTGCAAGAGTATCCGCACCACCAAGACAACGGTCTGTAATTACGAATCCGTTATCTGCACCTCTGTATAAAGCCTCACGGATTACTTCTGCAGATTTCGGAAGTCCCATTGTTACAACTGAGATTGTAGAGCCCTCGAATTTGTCTTTCAAACGAAGAGCCTGCTCCAAGGCATTCAAATCTTCTGGGTTGAAGATTGCTGGAAGGGCTGCACGGTTCACAGTTCCCTCTGCCGTCATGGCGTCTTTCCCAACATTATGAGTGTCTGGTACTTGCTTCGCCAAAACTACGATTTTTAAACTCATGTTTAAACTTTTGATGATATGTTTATACTATTATTAATTCCATTCCTCATGGGTTTTCTCCGTCATGCGAATACATGTCATTAAAGAAAAACTAATCAACGGAACACTGCAAAATCCTTTTTCATGTTTTTTGCGTGGCAAAATTACTCAATATCTACAAAATTCAAAGTAAAAATGAACTAAAAAATGCACACTTTGTGTTTTTATGTGCACTTATTGACCAATAATCAACATTCATTAACTAAAAACATCATTTTGAATGATTTTTTGCGCCAAATCTTTTCAAAAAATCTAAAAACGACTTAAAAAATCATCTTAAAAGCTGTTTCAATTTTTTTGTTTGAGTTTTTGAGATAAACTTTAGAGACTTCTTAAAGATTTTGTGAGAAAGATAAAGAGCTATCTGACCAATAAAATCATCTAAAATCGGACAAAAACTCAGCCAAACATAATTCGGAAAGCCTCCTCTACTTTTTTAGCTTGAATAATTTCGATTTTCTGATTCTTTATGTTTAATGTCTTAAATTCTGGTATAATGATACGGTTAAAACCTAATTTCTCAGCTTCTGAGATTCTCTGTTCTATTCTATTGATTGCACGAATCTCTCCAGAAAGGCCAACCTCTCCTGCCAAGCAAGTCTGTCCGTCAATGGAAATATCCATGTTTGAAGAAAGCACTGCACAGATGATAGCCAAATCTATGGCCGGGTCATTCACCTTCAAACCTCCTGCTATATTCAGGTAGACATCTTTTTGAGCCAACTTAAAACCTACTCTCTTTTCTAAAACAGCCAACAACATATTTAACCTACGGATATCAAATCCGGTTGTGGAACGTTGTGGTGTACCGTATGCCGCCGTGCTGACCAACGCCTGCACCTCTATCAAGAAAGGACGAATACCCTCAATGGCTGCACCAATAGCCGTCCCGCTCAAACCCTCATGGTTTTGAGAAAGCAACATCTCCGAAGGATTGCTCACCTCTCTCAAACCATCTTGACGCATCTCAAAGATGCCCAATTCGGCTGTACTTCCAAATCGGTTTTTGATGGAACGAAGAATTCTATACATATAATGCTGATCACCCTCAAACTGAAGAACTGTATCGACAATATGCTCCAACACCTTAGGTCCAGCAATACTTCCTTCCTTATTAATATGTCCGACAAGAAGAACAGGGACTCCGCTCTCTTTCGCAAACTTCAGAATGGCAGCTGCACATTCACGCACCTGCGATACACTGCCCGGCGAAGATTCGATCACCTCCGTGCTAATAGTTTGAATGGAGTCGATAATCACCAAATCAGGATTTACATTCTTGATATGGACAAAAATCTGTTCCAGCGAAGTTTCACTTACAATATAACATTCAGGATTATCAAAACGAAGACGCTCTGCTCTCAACTTCAACTGTTTCAGGCTCTCCTCTCCCGAGACATAGAGCGTACGGCGACCTTTTATATTAAGCACAATCTGTAAAACTAGTGTTGACTTTCCGATGCCAGGCTCACCACCAATCAAAGTCAAAGAACCAGGCACTAATCCACCGCCCAAAACACGGTTAAATTCAACACTGCTTGTGTCACTGCGAGGTTCTTCCGCACTCTCAACATCACTGATCAAAACCGGTTTCGATTTCACCGATTCCGGCAAATAGCCAACCGTTGAACGAACGGATGAAGCCGTCTCCTTCCGAACAAGCTCCTCCACATAGGTGTTCCACTCTCCACAGCTAGGACATTTACCTACCCATTTTGGAGCTTCCGCACCACAGTTCTGACATACATATACAGATTTTACCTTTGCTGACATATCTATCTATAAAAAACCTTCTTATTATTTAAACGTTATGGTGGAAGCCTCTTCTCCAACCTCCAGCTTGATGTTTCTTCCTAAATAAAGAGCCAAATTACGAGTATCATGTCCAGACTGCAATCCATACATAACAGGAATATTCAATCCAGCTACTTTTTCGGAAATAATCTCCTCCAAGGTTTTATCAGAACCTTGAGTCATATTGATAAATTGTCCGATTACAATACCTTTAATATAATCAAGCTTTCCACTTAATTTAAGGTTTGTCAACATTCTGTCCACGGCATAGTTATCATCTCCTGTGTCTTCAATAAACAAAATGGCACCTTTTGCATTCAAGTCAAAAAGAGTTCCTCCTAAACTATATATCATAGAAAGATTACCACCAACCAAACGACCTTCAGCAGTTCCCTTTACACAATTATTATTGGTTGTAATAGAGATAGCATCAACTTCTCCGAACAAAGTTTTTCTCAGTTGTTCGTTAGACAGTTCATCTGTAAGGGATTTCACCATTGGTCCATGAACACTCTCAATTCCCATGTTATTCAAAGCGATCAACAATACTGAAACATCACTATAACCAATCACCCATTTCGGATTGTTGATCATTGGTTTTAAATCCATCAGATCCATAATCTGGGCACATCCATAACCTCCTCTTGCCGTAAAAATAGCCTTGACATTTGGATTGTCGATCATTTTCTGAAGGCCTTCTATTCTTTCTCCAACTGTTCCAGCATAGCGACCATCTTGTTTATATAGATTATCAGCTTCTACAACATTTAAACCCCATTTCTGAAGAACTGCCTTACCTACTGCCATTTCTAATTCATTAACATAATTCGAAGTAGCGCAAATAGCCACCGTATCACCTGCTTTCAAATAAGGAGCTCTGATATCTTCTGTGATTTCCTGTTGCTGAGAAAGAATAGTTGAATAATACTCCTTGTTATATATATTTTCGCTCTTATTCGTTACATACTGATTTGTAACATATTCATTTTCATAGGTAATATACTCCTTGGTACAAGAAGTAAAAGTTCCTAATAATAATAAATAGACTGATTTTCTTGTTGATATCATAAAGCTTTTATTTGATAGAAAGAGAACTCTATCCTACAAAAATGTCTCTTTGATGATTCTTAAACATAGACAAAGATAAAAGAAAGAAAAAAGCAAGGCTAATAAATATTCAAAAAAAACGAAACGCTTCATTAATCTGTAACATATTTTTTTGAAATAAATTCTTATCTTTGATAATGTGAAAACAAGGCTGCTAAAGCCTTTTAAATTTATAGATGATGACAAGACTCAATACTAGAAAAAGAGATAAAAAGAAAGATTTCGAAAACATGAAATCTTCGCACAAAAATGGACAATTACGAAAGAAAGACATTCTAAGAAGTGTTGTTGAATTATTCCAAAAGGAACCCGATAAATTCTTTAACTACAAACAAGTTTCTGCTCAAGTAGGATTAAAAACGATGGCACAGAAACAGCAACTAGTGACCATGCTCACCAAACTAGTTGACGAAGATTTCTTATTGGAACCTACGATAGGAAAATATAAATACAACGGAAGGAACGGTTCTATTGTTGGTACGTTGGAAAGAAAGAAAGGCGGCAAAATTTACCTTATACCAGAAGATGGAGGGGATGAAATCTTCATCTTGGATAAGTACATGAACAAAGCAATTGTAGGCGACAAGGTAAGAGTCAGACTTTTTGCTAAAAGGCATAACCAAGCCGACCTGGAAGGCCAAGTAGTGGAGGTGATTCAACGCGCCCACAACACATTTGTAGGCAAACTGCAAGTCTCCAAAGACTATGCTTTCCTCTGCCTTGAGAACCGCATGCTGAACAACGATATATTTATTCCAAAAGATAAAATAAACGGAGGAAAAAACGGAGACAAGGCTGTTGTAAGAATAACAGATTGGCCTGACCGCGACAGAAACCCTGTTGGAGAAGTCCTCGAGATACTAGGTTCTGTGGGCGATAATAACGCCGAAATGAACGCCATCCTTGTTGAATTTGGATTACCCTACTCTTATCCTAAAGAGATTGAGGATTTTGCTAACACAATACCTGATGAAATCAGCAAAGATGAAATCGCAAAACGTATCGATTGTAGGGAGACAACCACTTTTACCATCGACCCTAAAGATGCAAAAGACTTCGACGATGCCCTTTCAATCCGTAAGCTAAGCAACGGCAACTGGGAGATTGGCGTACACATTGCTGATGTGACCCATTATGTAAACGTTGGCGATTTGATTAACATCGAGGCAGAAAAGAGAGCAACTTCCATCTACCTTGTAGATAGAACAATCCCAATGTTGCCAGAACGCCTTTCTAACCAAATATGCTCTTTACGCCCTGACGAAGACAAGCTTTGCCACACCGTTCTCTTTGAGATGAACGACGATGCAACGGTTATCAATTATAAGATAGCTCATACGGTGATTCGTTCCGACCGTAGATTCACTTACGAAGAAGCACAGGATATCATTGAGAAGAAAGAAGGCGATCTCTGTACCGAGCTTCTCACACTCGATGCTTTAGCAAAGAAGTTGAGAGAAGAGCGATTTAAGAATGGAGCCATTGCCTTTGAACGCTCTGAAGTAAAATTCGAAATCGACGAGAAAGGAAAACCAATCAGCGTCTATTTCAAAGAATCCAAGGATGCAAACAAACTGATTGAGGAATTCATGCTATTGGCCAACAAGACAGTGGCAAAACATATAGGCAAAACAGAGGGCAAAACAAAACCAAAGACCTTTGTTTACCGTATACACGATTTGCCAGATCCTGATAAACTTGCCAACTTATCAGCATTCATAAGCCGTTTCGGTTATAAGGTCAAGACAATAGGAAAGAACAAAGAGGTATCTACTTCCATCAACAACCTATTGGACGAGGTTCAAGGAAAGAAGGAGCAGAACTTGATCGAGACTATCACCATCCGTTCTATGGCAAAAGCCATTTACTCTACCGATAACATAGGTCACTACGGATTGGCATTCGAGTTCTATACTCACTTCACCTCCCCTATCCGTCGTTATCCGGACATGATGGTTCACCGTCTGTTGGACCGTTATGCAGAGGGTGGCAACAGTGCAAACAGAGATATGTTCGAAGAACTCTGCCAGCACAGTTCTGAAATGGAACAAATAGCAGCCAACGCCGAACGTGCTTCTGTGAAGTACAAACAAGTTGAGTTTATGAGCGATAAGATCGGTAAGATTTATGATGGCGTTATCTCCGGCATTCAAGAATGGGGTATCTATGTTGAATTATTAGAAAACAAATGCGAAGGTATGGTTCCTATTCGCGATTTGGATGATGATTTCTATATATTCGACGAGAAAGAATATTGCTTGATTGGCCGCAAGCACAAACAGAAATACCAGTTGGGCGACGAGGTCGTTGTTCGTATCGCAAAAGCAAACCTCGAAAAGAAACAACTCGACTTTGAACTTATTGAAAAGAAATTGTCATAGAAGTTATTTCTTTTTTTGATAAACTTTTTTGCACAAAAAACAATGTGGTTTTCGTTGATTCTTTGAGTGTTTTCCCATTTCTAACGATTTCATTCGTCAGATAGCTCACTATCTTTCTCGAAAAATCCCTAAAATGGTCAATTTTCATCTCAAATAATCTAACGATAAAATTATAAAAGCTTCGTAATTAAAGGAAGGCAAGTAAACACTCTTTCTCTTAATTATAACTTATACATCAACTATTATGAAGATTACAAAAAGCATTTATTTCTGCCTTCTGGTCGTTCTTTTGTCTGGATGCGGAAACAACAAAAACGATTGGGGGAATATGCGTCTCTCAGGAAAAGTGAAACAGATCATCGAACTTCAATATATTGCTGAGATGAAATTCGGCAAACCTGAGAAGGGAGACCTTTACAGAGAAGATGGTTGGGATCAGATATTCGTATTCAACGACAAAGGTTACTTTGAGAAGATAACTCAAATGAATCAGGTAAGTGATGAAGTTGGTTACTCTGAATACAAGTACGACAAAAATAACAGATTGACTTTGGTGTCAGCTTACGATGCAGAGGGTGGAATAAGCGACAAGGCCACCTACACTTACGACAAAGACAACAGATTGACCCAAATCATCTCATTCAACAACACTGATAATATCACAGGTTCTACTCTTTACGAGTATAACAAGGATATTGTCACCATATCTTCCTACAGTGCTAGAGGTGCTCTTAAAAACAAAGCTGTTCAAAAAATGAGCAGTAAAAATTTCCCTAGCGAAACGAAAGTTTATGGACCCGAAAACAACCTGGTCAATCACAGAAAAGAGAAATACAATAGCGACGGATTATTAGAGAGCTTGATCGTTTTCTTTCCAGAAGACGGTTCTGTCATCATGAACATTAAGTTGAAATATGATGACAAAGGTAATCTAATCAAAAAAGAGGGAACTGATGAAAACGGGCAACCCTTTCTTCCAACCCGTTATGAATACAAATTTGATGAGAAGGGCAACTGGGTAGAGAAGATCGAATACGAAGGAGACAAACCTACATTCATCACAGAAAGACAAATCGAATATTTCAAATAAAAACATATATAGTCAGGCAATCTGTTCATAGTTATGCCTGACTATATGGCATTCTTACAAACAATATGTGGAAAAATCGGAGCATGCTGTTACACATGGCATGATTAATAATATGTTATAAATTGAGCATTTTATCCAAAAAGGCATAACTGATAATCAATGCTTTAGCCAAGCAGCTTTTGCGCTTGT
>Ga0116158_10001719_pt1 | contig 19608 bp, 14 predicted proteins | sample AD_UKC052_MetaG_FD_89883 | JGI IMG/M metagenome (GOLD analysis project Ga0116158, IMG submission 89883) | Active sludge microbial communities of municipal wastewater-treating anaerobic digesters from USA - AD_UKC052_MetaG | ecosystem: Engineered > Bioreactor > Anaerobic > Digestate | place: USA... | reverse complement strand
GCAAAACTAAGATAATTCCATCCTCCTTTCTACTTTTGCACCCCAAGTTTTTTCTATCCTCCTGAAAGCCTTACGCTTAAATTTGAAAAAAATCTGTTCGCTCCACGAAAAACCCCATTCTGAACCAAAATGAAGCGGTTTTTCGAACTCTTTTATCTCTACTTCGGCTTTTTTATTTTCGGCATCGCCATGCTGATCGTGTTCCCGATTGTGGGACTGGCACAGCTTCTGCCCTCACGGAAACTTCGGGAAACCATCAAACTCTGGTGCATGAAATTCTGGGCCTCGTCCTTTTACACATTTGGCATCTGGTTTTACCACAAAGGCACCATTGAGGCACAGGAACAATGGCCTAAAGGATCGCTCATCATTGTGGCCAACCACAATTCTCTGCTCGACACACCGGCTTTGTATTTAATGCTGAAACGGTTTGCCCTCCCGCTGGCCAAAATCGAACTGACCAAGGCCCCAGTTTTCGGGCATCTCTGTTCCTGGATTACCCTGGCCGTAGACCGGAAAAGTGCCGAGAGCCGTAAAAAAGCCATGACAGACATGACCCAATACCTGGCAGACAGTGGCTCACTGGTGATTTTCCCGGAAGGAAAAACCAATAAGTCTGACAAACCCCTTCAACCATTTGAGCCGGGGGCCTTCCGCTTAAGTTTTGAATCGGGTGTTCCTCTGGTTCCGGTTCTGGTCCGCAATTCACGCTATTGTCTGGCGGCCACCAAACCGATGACGCTCCGTCCCGGAATTGTGACCACCGAGCCCGGACCTGTTTTCAATCCGGCACAATATCCGGACGCACTGTCCTTTCAAAAGGCAGTGGTGAACTGGTACGAAGTGAAACTGGGAATGGCCTGTTAATATTTTCGTATTGCAATTATTGCGAAAAATGTGAGCACCTTTTGTGTGAAACATTTTGTGTTATTATTTTAAAACACCTTTTTTTCAACACATCTGACTCAAAAAAAATCCGCCTTGCCAGCGGATTCATTTTCTATCCTTTCGCCAGAATCATCCGGCTTATCTTTTCATCCAGAGCCAGTTGTTCTTTCAAAGCATCGAGTCCGGCAAATTTCATCTCTTCCCGGATCGGACTCACAAACTCCAGTGTGAGTGTCTTGCCATACAAATCTCCTTCAAAGTCAAATAGGTGCGATTCTATTTTGTGATGGAGGCCGTCAACCGTCGGACGGAATCCAATGTTGGTCATTGAACCATATTTCTTCCCGTCGACTATCGCCCATGTCGCGTAAACTCCGTCTGCCGGAACAAGTTTACTGGTTTCCGAAACATCCAGATTGGCAGTGGGATAACCAAGCAACCGCCCTCGTTGGTCGCCCATTACGACGGTGCCGGACAGGGCATAGTTCCGGCCTAAAAACTGCGCAGCGGTTTCAATCAGATGATGCTGAAGCGAATACCGGATTTTGGTGGAACTGATGGCAATGTCTTCTATCTCCTGCTTTCCGATTTCGAGCACATCAAATCCGAGTTCTTTTCCAGCTTCTTTGAGGTAACCCACATTACCCAGACGATTCAACCCAAACCGGTGATCATAACCGATGATGATTTTCCTGGTCTGAAGTTTTTCGGACAGAATCTCTTTCACAAATTTCTCATGAGTGATCCGTGAGAAGGCATAATTGAATGGAATCACCAGCATGTAATCAATTCCCTGGCTGGCGACGATTCCTGCCTTTTCTTCAAGGGTAGTCAGGATTTTCAACCTCTCCCCTTTCTCCGGCAACACATGCCGGGGATGTGGCCAGTACGTGAGCAAAACGGAAGGCATTCCCATTTCCTTTGCTTCATTAACCACCTGCTTCAGGATCTTTTGATGTCCCAGATGGACACCATCAAACATCCCGTCCGTTACGACGGAGCCTGCAAGTGCAGGGATTTCATCCAGATTGTGAATCAGCTCCATTAATTCAGACTCGAAATATCAAACGACTGAACCGTTTCCACAAAATGTTTCACTTTCATCGGGTCTGTATCGGGATATACTCCGTGTCCGAGATTGGCGATATACCGCTGTGAACCAAAGGATTTGATCATGGCTCTGGTTTCTTTGGCAATAAAATCGTGGCTTCCGTACAAAACGCAAGGGTCCAGATTTCCCTGCAATGTTTTGTTTCCGACCAATGCTCTGCTTTCCTGCGGATCCATGTTCCAGTCGGTACCGATAACCTGGCAGTTCAATGCAGCCATGCTTTTCCGTGCATAAAAAGCGCCTTTCCCGAATAAAGTCACCGGTACTTCATTTATGGCATCCGCAATTTGCTTCATATAAGGAATCGAAAATTCTTCGTACGCCTGGGGTGATAAAATACCGGCCCAGGAATCAAAAACCTGAACCAGATCGGCACCGGCGGCGACCTGTCCTTTTAAATAGTCGATGGTGGAATCGGTTATTTTCTGAAGAAGCATGTGAGCGGCCTCCGGCTCCGAAAACAACAGTTTTTTCGATTTGCTGAAGGTTTTGGAACCGCCTCCTTCCACCATATAGCAAAGCATGGTGAATGGTGCACCAGCAAATCCGATCAACGGAACCCGTCCGTTCAGGGCTTTTTTCGTGATGCGGATGGCTTCGATGGTGTACTGAAAATCATTTTCAGCTGTACCGATCCGAAGGTTTTTGATGTCGTTTATGGTTTCTATGGTTTTCGGGAAAAAGGGACCTCTCTTCTCTTCCATTTCATATGTGAGGCCCATTCCTTCTGCAACCACCAGAATATCTGAAAATATGATGGCAGCATCCACACCCAGAATATCGACGGGCTGAATGGTGACTTCTGCCGCTCTTTCCGGTGTTTCAACCAGTTCCTTAAATCCGGATAAAGACGCTCTCACTGCTCTGTATTCCGGAAGAATCCTCCCTGCCTGACGCATTAACCAGACCGGTACTCTTTCGGTCTTTTCGCCCCTCGCTGCTCTCAGGAGCAGATCGTTTTTTAACATCATGGCACAAAACTAATGCTTGTTCGCAAAAGGATCGTTTCCATCTGCAAAAAGCCATTGCTGGACGCAGAATGGTATTTCTCTAATAGCGTGGTTATGAAATCTTTTCAATTGAATTTCAATCCATTTTGCTAAAACAGAAAAAATAAATTCCTTTGGCTCCACGCAAACAAACCATACTAAAAAATGAAAACACTGGTAGCCATTCTAAAAATTCTGTTTGGAGTGATTCTCCTTATTCTGGTCATCACCTTTTTTCTTCCATCAAAAATTCATGTTGAACGAACCGGATTGGTGAAATCGTCTCCTGAAACAACGTATCAGCTGATCAATAACCTGGAAGACTGGAACAAATGGTCGCCCTGGCACAGGCTTGATCCCAATATGAAAATTACATACGGTGCATCCAAAGAAGGGAAAGGTTCATTTTACGAATGGAAATCTGCAGACGATCAGGTTGGGAACGGAAAATTGACCATTTCGGAAGCCAAACCGGTTGAATACATCAAAACCGAAATGAACTTCATGGACAACGGAACCGCAACCGGGGAATTTTTCCTTCGTCCGGTTGAAGGCGGTACGGAAGTGAAATGGACGATGGACTCAGACATGGGAATGAATCCAATTGGTAAAATCATGGGACTGTTTATGGATAAATGGGTTGGTGGAGACTATGAAAAAGGCCTTCATTATCTGGATTCTGTTTCTCAGTTACAAAAACCAGCTACAACCAAAATGGATCTGGAGTTGAGTCGTGTGGAAGCGATGAAACTGATGCTCATCAAAGGCACAGCGACAGAAGCTGAAATTGGCAAAGTGCTGGAAGGAATTTTCGGTAAACTGGGAGAACTGGCCGTAAAAGAAGGTCTGACTATTTCCGGTGTTCCTGTTGCGTTTTATGAAGACCCTGCTAACGGCTCCTACACCTTCGAAGCCGGATTTCCAATCAGCAGTAAGCCAGCCAAGGCACTTCCAGCGGACGTTATCTACAAGGAAACACCTGCCAGTGAAGCAGCTGTTTGCCATTTTACAGGTGATCCGAAAATCACTCCGGAGGCTTACCAGAAACTAATCGGGTATATCAAAGAGAAAGGCAAAACGATGGCAGGTGGTCCGATGGAAAAGTATCTTTCTGATGGAGACCAAAATTCGAAAGATATGGTGATCGACATTATCTGGCCGGTTCAATAGGTTGAAAACAAATGATTTCAGAAGCCCGTTCTTAGTGACGGGCTTTTTTATTTCCTTTTTTGGCAGGAATGATTCTTCTTGTCATCAACTTTTCTATTTTGCTTAACCTTTCTCCAACCAGAAACAACCAATGAAGAAACGATTACAGATTGTATTCACTTTCCTTTCTCTTCTGGCATCCCATTCAATATTCGGGCAGCTGGAATTTATTGAAAACAAGGGCCAGTGGCCGGTTTCTTATGGTTTGAAAGCGAAACTCACGCATGGAGAATTCTGGCTTTCGGGTAACAAAGCCGCCTTTGTGTTAACTGATTTTGGGACCGGAGAAACCGATCCTAAAAAACATGTCCACGCAGATCCGGAAAAAGCACGCCATCATTTCTATACGATGGAATTTGTTGGCTCTTCCAAACAAGCAACACTCACAGGCGAAGTCCGAAAAAGTCATTACCACAACTATTTCGTTTCAAAAAACCCGAAAGACTGGCACTCCCATGTGGCACTTTTTGAAGCTGCTCGTCAACAAAACCTGTATCCAGGGATTGATTTGTTCTGGAAAGAAGAAAAAGGGAATCTGAAGTATCAGTTTGAACTCAGAAAAGGGGCCAGTCCGTCCGCCATTGCCATTCAATATTCCGGTCTGGATAAAATCAGTCTGATCAACGGAAATCTGGTCCTGAAAACCAGTATAGGGATCATTACCGAAAAGAAACCGGTGGCCTGGCAGGAAATCAACGGACGGAAAATTCCGGTATCCTGCCTGTTTGAAATCAAAAACGGAAATAAAGTAGGATTCCGCTTCCCTCAGGGATACAATCACAATGCTCCACTGATTATTGACCCGGTACTGGTATTCTCGAGTTTCTCAGGTTCAAGAAGCGATAACTGGGGAATGACCGCTACCTACGGTGAAAACGGAACAGCCTACGCTGGTGGTATCTGCCTCGGAACCAAATTTCCCACAACGCCCGGTGCTTACTCATCTCATTTTTCAGGTGACAGCACAGGCACAAACATTTATGCAACATACGACATCAGCATCCTGAAATTCAGCGGAAACGGTAGCCAATTGTTGTACGCCACTTATTTGGGCGGCAGTGAGGCAGAATCGCCTTCGTCCATGGTGGTGGATAAAAACAACAATCTGGTCATTCTTGGTGTGACGGGTTCAAATGACTATCCGGCCACTTCCGGTGCATTTGATGAAAGCTTCAACGGCGGTCAGAATGTTGCACCATACGGACCAGGAGAAAGCATCGTTCGGTTCCGGACAGGATCAGACATCGTGATTACCAAGTTTTCTCCGGATGGTTCACAATTGATCGGATCCACATTTTTCGGTGGCGCATTGAATGACGGGATCATCACCCTATCTGCTCCAGGAACCAGTGCCCTGGTAAAAAACTACGGAGATGCTTTCCGGGGAGAAATTGCAGTGGATACGGCCGGCCGGATCTACATTGCTTCGCACACCCAAAGCACCAATTTCCCGGTCGTTCAGGCCATTCAAACGACGAAATCCGGCAGCTTCGACGGTATTTGTGCAAGACTAAGTCCGACATTAACAAACCTGGAATTTTCTACATTTCTGGGCGGAAACGGTGACGATGGAGCGTACTCGCTTCAGGTAAGCAACGAGGGGAAAATCTTTGTCAGCGGGGGTACCACCAGCACCAATTTCAGAACAACCACCGGAACCATTAAACCAACATTTGGTGGAACAGTAGACGGATTTGTATGTTCATTCACGCCTGGTCTTGGTCTCGCCGGCTATAGGGGTACCTACATTGGCACCAACAACTATGACCAGGCTTATTTTATACAACGGGACATCAAAGGAAATGTCTATTTATTTGGCCAGACACTTGGTAATTACCCGGTTACTGCCAATGTTTATTCCAACGCAAACAGCAGCCAGTTTATCCACAGTCTCAATGCCACCCTGGACACCACCCGGTTTTCAACTGTTTTCGGTACGGGACAATTAGAGACAAACATTTCTCCGACTGCCTTTCTTGTGGACGATTGCGGCCAGATTTATTGCTCTGGCTGGGGAGGAAGCACCAACAACATTGGTGGCTATTCGAATGGCTTTACCGCGGGTATGCCTACAACACCTGGCGCCTACAGCCGGAACTCAGACGGCTCTGATTTTTACATTATGGTTCTGGCTAAAAATGCTCAGTCGCTGAGTTTTGCGACCTATTTTGGCGATACAGCCAATAATGGAAACGGAGACCATGTTGACGGTGGGACCAGTCGGTTCGACAAACGAGGAATTGTGTACCAATCTGTTTGTGCCGGATGCGGTGCGCAATCCAGTTTCCCGACTACTCCGGGTGTGGTTTCAAACACCAACCGCTCGAACAATTGCAACAACGCTTTGTTCAAATATGACTTCTCTCTTCTCAAAGCAAGGTATCAGCCATCTGCTTTGCAAGGCTGTGCTCCTTTGGCTGTAGATTTCAATTCACAATCAGTATTTGCCAGCAGCTATCAATGGGACTTCCAGGATGGGCCGATTGTCACGACAAGTTTTGATACCATCCGGCATGTCTTTGATTCGGCTGGTACCTACCAGGTAAAACTGCTGGCCATCAATCCGGAAGCCTGCCCGGGAACAGATTCCATTACCCGGACAATCGTAGTTCAGGATGTTCCTGCGTTTGAAGGAGACAGCATCAGTTTTTGTTCTTTGAACGATACCCTCAGTCTTCCCACTCTTCCATCCGGAACGTACAGCTGGAGCTGGGTTCCTTCACAGTTTCTTGATACTGATTTTATGCCATCGGTTAAGGTGCAGGCTCCCAACCAGTCGGTTGTGTATGAGGCCACAGTATCCAGTTCATTGGGATGCCGGAAGAAAGCCTTGTTTAAAGTTTCCAACGGTGTACTGGCGGCAAAAGCAAAAGCAGATACGCTTCGGGGCTGCAAACCGTTGACCATTCAGTTCCAGTCGGGAAGTTATCAGGCAAAAAAAATCAGTTGGCATTTTGGTGATGGAGATTCGACCCTGAACCTGGCACCGGATAGTATACAATCCCACACATTTTTAAATGCAGGTATTTATAAGGTTCGGTTGAAAGCTGAAAACGACACCACCTGCCGGAAGGAATCGTATGATTCACTGGTCGTGCAGGTGCATGAACTGCCCTATTTTGGAGATACCCTGATCCGCTATTGTGAAGATGGAGCCGTCGTAGTTAAAGCTGCTACCAACAAAGGAGTAAAATTTGCCTGGAGTCCCGCCAATGTACTGAATGATTCCACGTTGGCTCAGCCTCAGATGGATGTGGCAGTTGCACAGGTATTTTCGCTCACGATTGTCGATTCCAATCAGTGTTCCGCCTCCGCAAAAATCGACCTGAGAGATGGTCGGCTTAAAGCGAATCTTGCTCTCACGAGCCAGAGTTTTTGTACACCAGTTAATCTGACGCTCATCAATTCCTCCTTGCATGCTCAGAAAAGCCGTTACATCTGGGACGGTGATTCTACCGAAACAACTGGTACAGATGTTATTCCACTTACCATCACAGAAAGCGGGATCACCCGAATTCGTCTCAAAGTTCTAAGCGATACTGCCTGTCGTGCATTCGACGAAACTTTTCAGGAAATCACCCTGGGAGGAATAAAACCTCAGATTCCCATCAACCAGACATTCTGCCCTGGTAATCCATTTCAGGTTTTGGCTGTCAAAAAGCCTGGCTATTCCTACAGCTGGCCGCCTTATGCTCAACCAGGTACCGATTCATCAAAGGTTACTCTTAATCTGGCGAATGACTCTCTGCATTTTGTGATTGGGCTGGCTGATTCGTTCCAATGCCCCGGCAACCAGGAGGTATTTCTATCTCCAGCCAAACCAAAAGCTGAATTTTCACCGGGTTCAAAATTCAATCCCTGCTTCGATATTCTGGACTACCAGCTCAATGCCATTGATCTTCAGGGAACCAATTATTTCTGGACAGTGGATACAACCACAGGTCTGGCAGGGAAATCGATCAAATATCGTTTTCCAGCAAGAGGAACTTATCCAGTACAGTTGATTGCCGATCAAAATGGTTGCCGTGATACCACTTCAGGAACAGTGGTTGTAAATGATCCCTTATTGAACCTGAAAGCTGATTTTGAATTTGTAAAATCATACGACAACTGTCAGGTACTTCCTGGCATTAAAGTAAAGAACACGACCATAGGTGCCGACCAAACCATATGGTCATGGGAAGGAAATGTTTCATTTGACAGAGAACCAACCATTGTGGTCAGAGACCCTATGCATCTTATTCTAAAGCTTTCCGCCTACCAGGGACTTTGTTTGACTGAAACGACAAAAGAAATTGACCTTCAATTTATTACTCCACCCAATATGATTACACGGAATCAGGATGGTGTCAATGATGTCTTTGAGATAGTCAATCTGCCGCCGAACTCAAAAATCGTGATCAGAAACCGCTGGGGCCAGCTGGTGTTTTCATCCGATGACTACCAGAACAACTGGTCTCCACCTGCAGATTTTGGAACCGGATTTTATGAAATGACCCTACCGAACGGGCAATCCTGTAAATCCTGGCTGAAAGTAGCCGAGAATTAGGATGAACTTCCCAATTCCTGAAGGCTTGAAAACAAAACCTGTTCAATTGAGATTGTGAGAAGGAATTTGAAGGGAAACAAGTTGTAGTTTTGCTGACATGGATGAGGAAAAGAGAGTTGCTATAATTGTTGCGGCAGGAAGCGGAAGCAGAATGGGAAGTGCTCTTCCCAAACAATTTCATGAACTGGCCGGAATCCCGCTGGCCATACATCCAGGTCTGAAATTCAGGCAGTTTGATCCAACAATTGAGCTGGTCTATGTTATTTCCATCGGTTCAGCTCAGATTTGGGAGAATCTGCTTCAAACCTATTTTCCTACCGGAGGCTGGCGTTTGTGTATGGGGGGCAAAACACGTTACGAATCGGTTCAGAACGGTGTAAATAGCATCACAAACCCAGATGCCTGGGTGGCTATCCACGATGGGGCCCGTCCCTTTATTGAAAAGGTCCAACTGAATGAAGCCTTCCTCCAGGCAAAACAACTTGGAAATGCAGTATTTGCTGCTCCTGCGAAAGACTCGCTCCGACAGACATTGGATGATGGTACAAGCCGGTTTGTTGACAGGAGCCAGTACTATTGCGTTCAGACACCTCAGATTTTCAGGCAGAGAGATTTATTGCCGGTGTATCAACAGGCTCCGGATGCTCTTTTTACCGATGATGCCACTGTAATGGAGCTGGCTGGCTACCGGATTCATCTTTTCCCGGGACCTTATGAAAACATCAAAGTAACCACACCGGAAGACTGGATTCTGGCAGAACGAATTCTTGAGAAAACCGGTAGGCCGGAATCCCATCTGTGAATCTGAATCCCACTTCACTTCTGGCAGAAGATTTTATCAAAACGAAAGACCGCGATCCGGCAGCCCAGACCTGGATTATTCTTCAACTGGCAATTCCAGTAGTATTGAGCCAGGTAAGTCATACACTTGTTGGACTGGCTGATACCATAATGGTTGGGCAAACCGGAAATGTGACGGCACTTGCAGCCTCGGCATTGGCAAATAATATTTTCTCCCTCGCCATCGTATTTGCTCTGGGCATCTCCTACGTTCTTACCCCAAAAATCTCTGAGTATTTTGCTCAAAAAGAAATAGCAACCTGCAAGTCACTGCTGGTAAACAGTCTGTTGAACAACCTCCTGTGGGCCGTTCTGATTTCGGTTGTTTTGGGATTGCTTCTCCCCTTTTCTGTTTTTCTGGAACAGCCTGAAAACGTAATGGATCAGGCACTTCCATTTTTCAAGCTTCAGATCTGGAGCCTTCCCGGAATCATGCTTTTTCAGACGTTCCGTCAGTTTTATGATGGTTTAGGCAATACAAAACCGGGAATGGTGGTCAGCATCGCAGCCAATCTTCTGAACGTTTTCATGAATTATCTACTCATTTTCGGAAACTGGGGCTGTCCGGAGTTGGGTTTGTATGGAGCCGGTATTTCCAACCTGGTTGCCCGTTGGATAATGGGTTTTGGAATGGCGGGCTATTTCTACTTCAGTCAATCGGGCTCACAGTGGAAAGATAGTTTTCAGATTTCCAACATCCGGTATCCTGCTTTTAGGTTATTAAACAAGCTTGGTCTGCCTGTTGCCTTTCAGTTCCTGTTCGAAGTGGGTGCCTTCAGTTTTACAGCACTTCTGGTAGGAAGGATGGGAGAATCTGCCCTTGCTTCACACCAGATTGTGATTACACTGGCATCTGTCACGTATATGATGGCAAGCGGATTATCTTCTGCTGCATCCATTCGTGTGGGGCATTTTTTCGGGCTCAAAGACAAGAAAATGATCCTGCTTTCTGGTATACGTTCTTTTCAGATTGTGTCGGTTTTCATGTTTTGCACCGCTATATTGTTCCTGTTTTTCCGAAATGATATTCCCATGCTGTTTATCCGAAATCAAACAGTGGCCGACACCGGTGCAGAACTTCTGATCATTGCCGGTTTCTTTCAATTGAGTGATGGTATTCAGGTAATCGGACTCGGTTGCCTGAGAGGATTGTCGGATGTATTGGTCCCGACCATTATCACTATGTTTGCGTATTGGGTTGTGGCTATTCCGTTTGGCTATTATCTTGGCTTAACACTTCACATGGGGCCGGCTGGAACCTGGTGGGCTTTGTGTGCCGGGCTTTCGGTTTCAGCAATTTTTATGTTAATTCGTTTTTTATCTCTGAGCAAATCCCTTTTATTTTCAGAAAATGATGCACCAGCTTAACCCTGTTTACGGTTTTTTGAAACTCGCCTTTTTCTTATACTTCCTTAGCACAGCGGTGGTGTTCGGGCAGAGAAAAATTGTCAAAACCATCGCAGGAAGCACAGATCCGATCGATGGACCAAACCTTGCCACCTTATTCGGAAGCGCCTGGCAAATCAAAACAAGGGATACACTGGCTTTTATTTCTGACAACGATTATGGGGCCATCCGGCTGATAAACATTAAAAGAAGAACCATCAAAACCTTGCTCACCAACCAGCCCAAAGTAGCAGGTCTGGCATTGAGTAATACCGGAGATTCTGTTTTCTTTTCCACCAATGGAAACATGCTGAATATGTACCGCCGCAGTACCGGGCAGCTTTTTCATCTGGACACCCTTCCTGAAACGGAAATAGATGCCATTGAATGCAGCCGGAAAGGACAACTCATTATCGGCAGCGGTGGCGGGCACCGTGTTCTTCTCCGAAACATCAACGGAACATATACAGTACTTGCCGGAAAACTGGGAGTAGCCGGAACACTGGATGGACTGGACACCCTTGCACGATTCAACAAAATTTCCAGTTTACTTTTTAGTCACACAGAAGACACCATTTACATTTCCGATCGGTTTAACAGCAAAATCAGAAGGCTGATCCGGTCTACCCGGCAGGTAACCAGCCTTCCGGTGAATGGTTTGCTCGGACCCAGGCAACTGGCATTTACAAAAAGGAAGGATACTCTTCTGATTGCAAATTCATCCGGACATACAATTCACCGATATCCGATCAAAGCACTCGCCGGACAACTTTGGTGCGGTGCAGCTGCTACCCTGGGATATGTGGACGCTGCATTGACCACGAGCCGGTTTAATTTTCCAATGGGAATTGCACGCTGTGATTCCGGCTGGCTTGTCTGCGACAACACAAACCGGAGAATCCGGTTGATTTCATTCAAAGGCCAGGTCAAAACTTTCGCCGGAGCAGGTGTAATGAGCGACGGCCCTGGAGTGCTGAGCCGGTTCAATACACCCTATGATATTGTAAAACACCCCTTAAAAGACACCATTTACATTACAGACCAGAACAATCACTGCATCCGGATGATGGACCTGAGAACCAACATTATCACGACAGTGGCCGGAAACGGAACATCCGGAAATGTCAATGGTATTGGATCTGTGGCCCGGTTGAACAGACCAACGAATATGGCAATGAACACAAACGGAGATACGTTGTTTTTTGTGGAACCCTTTGCCAATAAAGTCAAAATGCTTCTCACCAAAACCAACGAAGTAAAATGGTTTGTCGGAAGCGACACAGCTGGATATGTTGACAAACCGGTTGGCAAATTTGCCCGGTTTAATAAACCACAGGACCTTTCAATTCACGATGGATACATGTACATCGCTGATGCCTTCAACCACAAAATCAGGCGAGTAAACCTGAAAACCTCGGCTGTAACCACTTATGCAGGTTCAACAGGCGGTTTTGCAGACGGCACGTTACTGGCGGCTAAATTTAACCGGCCCAGCACACTGGAATGGGTAGATAATCGTTTGTTCATCGGTGAAGATGCCGGTCTCCGGATCAGAGTGATTCACGAAGCAAACGGAACCGTAAAAAACTGGGCAGGCAGTGGCAACATCGGCACAATAGATGGTTTTGGCGCAGCCGCCCGATTCAGAGGAATTTTCAAGCTCTCGTATGACCAGGTGGACAAACGACTTTTTGTTGCAGGGTATCTCAACGAAGGTATTTGCCGTTATGTTCAAACCGACACCAACTGGGTAGGCACCTTTATCGATTCCATCGGTTTCCGCGATGGTGAATTCAACAAAGCAAAATTTACCGGACCATTGGGTTTCTGGGTTGATGCGGCCAATACAAGAATCCTTATGACGGATGCCAATAACCAACGGCTTCGGGAAATAAAATGGTATCCCAATACGGCTCCAACCTGCACTTTTGATACAACTTCCATTTCGGTCAGGGAAGAGGTTCTTTTTCCGAATATTGGCGGAGTGGCAACCAATGTTTCGGTCGGTATAACCAAAGGCGATACTTTGCAAACCTATAGCTTTTCCGTTTCAGGGTTGCCCCCAGGTAAAATTCAAACAGCATCCATCAACCCCAATGGAAGTCTGAAATTCCAGGGAATGCATGATTCTACAGGTATTGTGATGCTGAAAGTAATATTGAAAGACAATGGTGGAACTGGAGGAGGAGGGACTGACACCACTGTTTATTACAAAAAAGTGACCATCATAGGAGTAAATGATGGCCCCATCATCGAGGTTCGGAACGATACATCCTGGAACAATGCGCCACGAGTTTTCAATAATTTTTTCATTAAGCGAACACCCGGACCCAATGATGAAAACTTACAAAGCATTATAAGCCAATCCATTCAGGTAAATCTTCCGGAGTTATTTTCCGTTCAGCCGTTTATTGATTCTCTCAAGCTGAATTACACACCACTTCCAGGTGCAATAGGTGTAGTCAATGCATACCTCACCACAAAAGATAACGGAGGCACTTTTGCCAGTGGAGTTGACAGTACCATCACCCCTTTCACCATTACCATTGCCGATCTGGTTGGAATAAAATCAACTGTTCTGCAACACCTGATTGTGGTTCCAAATCCTGCCAGAGAATCCTTCCGAATACTCAATCTTCCGGCCGATTGCCCAAAAATTCAGCTTATCAACTCCCTTGGACAATTGGTAGCAGAATATCCTGTGGATCAAAGTCATCCGCAATGGAAAATTCCACCACACTTAAAAGGACTGTACCTCATAAAATCAACTGGGTCCATTCCAGGAACTTCTTCCATTCTGATCCAATAATTATTTTCCAATTCCATAAAGTGCTGTTCACTTCCCCTGAAAAGTCTGCCATATTTGCACCGAAATAATCTTTTATGAAAGCAGGTGTAATTGTATTTCCGGGTTCTAATTGTGATCAGGATCTGGTCGATGCATTGAAAATGAGCGGAGTTGGAAAAGTGGCGAAACTCTGGCACAAACAATCGGACCTGGAAGAATGCGATGCGATTTTTGTTCCGGGTGGATTTTCATATGGAGACTACCTTCGGTCTGGTGCCATTGCCCGGTTTTCACCTATTATGAAGGAAGTAACCCGATTCGCTGAAAAAGGTGGAACTGTAATGGGCATATGCAATGGCTTTCAAATACTTACAGAGGCAGGACTTTTACCGGGAGCACTTCTCCGAAATCAGAATCGTCTTTTTATCTGCGATTATGTATCGCTAAAAGTGGCCAGCAACCAATCAGCCATCACATCCAATCTGCCTCAAAATATGACTCTCCGGATACCGATTGCTCATGGTGAAGGAAGGTTTTATGCTCCTGCTGATGCTTTGAAAGAACTCGAAGACAACGATCAGGTATTGTTCCGGTATTCTGGTGAAGGAACCGGGTACAACCCCAACGGTTCATTGAATGACATCGCCGGCATCACCAACAAAAGCCGGAATGTTTTTGGTATGATGCCACACCCTGAGCGGGTGACGGATCCCAGACTGGGGCCACACGATGGAAAACGATTATTTGAGAATTTGATTGCCAGTCTCAATTAAAGAGAGTTGGCACCAAAGCTGAACTATTGACTACCAATGACGAAAACATTACAAACGATCCAGGAAATTCAGGAACCGATAACAGCGGAACTGGCATTGTTTGAAAAGAACTTCAAAGAACAGATCAGGAGCAAGATCTTTCTGCTCAATACCATCACCAATTACATTGTCAAGCGAAAAGGGAAGCAGATCCGGCCTATGTTCGTTTTCCTTTCAGCCATGGCCTGCGGTGGAATAACCGCGGCTTCTCACCGCGGAGCTGGGCTGATCGAATTGCTGCACACCGCCACTCTCGTACACGACGATGTGGTAGACGACAGTAATTACAGACGTGGATTTTTCAGCATCAACGCACTCTGGAAAAACAAAATTGCCGTCCTTGTTGGCGACTATCTGCTTTCGCGGGGGTTGTTGCTTTCGGTGGACAACGGCGATTTCAATCTTCTCAAACTGGTGTCAGAAGCAGTGAAAGAAATGAGCGAAGGAGAATTACTCCAGATCGAAAAGGCCCGTCGGCTCGACATTACCGAAGATGTGTATTACGACATCATTCGCCAGAAAACCGCCACTTTGATTGCCTCCTGTTGTGCAGTTGGTGCGGCATCTGCCGGATCTTCCCCGGAAACCATTCAACGGTTGAAAGAATTCGGAAGCCTTACCGGCATGGCATTTCAGATTAAAGACGATTTATTTGATTACGGTTCCGACGATGTGGGCAAACCACTGGGTATCGACATCAAAGAAAAAAAGATGACCCTGCCCCTCATTTTCGCATTGAACCAAAGTTCCTGGTGGGAAAAAAGGACCATCATCAATATCGTCAGAAACCAATCGGACAAACCCGATAAAGTACGGGAAGTGATCCAGTTTGTAAAAGAGAAAGGCGGGCTTGAATATGCCACAAACGTGATGAACGACTTCGCAAAAAAAGCGATTGACCTTTTGAGCGAACTTCCTGCCAGTCTGGCCCGCAACCATTTACAGGGTCTGGTCGAATTTACCATCAACCGAAAAAACTAAACTGTGGAGGACCAGAATTTCCGCAAACGCTCGATGAGTGAACTCAACCGCCTCAGCGAGGAAGCTATTTCACAGGAAACCAAATCCCCCTTTGTGTTTGTGCTCGATAGTATCCGGAGTCTCAATAATGTGGGTTCCGTTTTCCGGACGGCCGATTCTTTTTCTGCCACCCACATTTATTTATGTGGTGTGACCGGCACTCCTCCACACCGGGATATCAACAAAACAGCGTTGGGCGCCACCGAAACTGTTGCCTGGAGTCATTTTCCTTCCATTGAAAATTGTCTGGAAAAACTAAAAGAAGAAGGCTATTTCATCTATGCCATCGAACAAACCCATGGCAGTATCGATCTGCACCATATCCATTTTGAGGCTGACAAAAAATATGCATTTATCCTTGGAAATGAAGTTTCCGGTGTTTCAGACGAGGCCCTGGATCTGGTGGATGGAGTGATTGAAATTCCTCAGTTTGGCACAAAGCACTCCCTGAATGTTTCGGTGACGGCGGGCATTATTGCCTGGCACTATGTGAACCAGAAACTAAGTCAGAAGTAAAAAGTTAAAGGTCAAAAAAGTAGGTAGTAGCTGGAAATTTGGAATCAGGAGTTAGTATTCAGGAATCAGGAGCCAGGAGGAACGGGGCACCATCAGAGCCAAGCCTGAAATCAAGTAGAACCGAATTTTCTTCAATCTAAAAAGTTAGGGACCAGGAAAGGAAGTTGTATTCTGAATGGGCGAATTCCGAAGAATTGGGTCCAGGGAAAAAACCGATTAAAATGATATTTTGCTATTTGTTTCCAGAATCAAAAAAATCATTTATTGGTTACAATTTCCTTCGCAAAACTTTTGAAAAAAAAATGTTTTTGATTTTTGGAACCAGAATCAAAAAATAACAAAACTGGTTACAAAATCACGAGAATCATTTTGAGAAAAAATGAAGGGATTGAAGATTCATTGTGTTGGATTAAGTGTCGAATTCTAATTGCAGAAACCTGCACATTGATTTTCATTCCTTTTTCTGTCTGACATGCAAATTCAAGATTTGCCAACGCACGAACGCAGTCTGAAGACATACAACCAACATCGTTAAAAACGGTCAACGTTATTCAGGCATTGACAAACTCTTAACCCTTAACTCATAACCACCTCAAAAGCCGTACAAATACGTTTCCGTCAGATATTTGAGGCTGGCTTTTGTGGCATCGAGCGGACTTATTTTCGTTACCGGCGTCTCTTCGGTTTCCAACATGCACCAACCTTTGAAACCCGCTTTTTTTATGGCCGACAGTACGGCATCAAAATCGATCCGGTTGCCTTTCCCTAAAATCGTAAACTGATAATTGTATTCTTTCTTTCCCTGATGGCCGGGTTTCGGACTCATCACATCTTTCAACTGAAGGAGCCGTATTCTTTTTTTGTATTGCGCAATCGCCTTCGAAGGATCGCCACCCGCTTGTGCAAAATGTGCCACATCGAAATAAAGTCCCACGAGTTTTGGATTGGTTGCCGACATCAATCCATCCAGTTCCGAGGCTGTCTGGCAATATTGGTGCATCTGGTTTTGGAGAACCAATCTGACACCTTCCTTCTTCACCAATTCTCCCACAGCATTCAGACTTTCTGCCAGGCCTTTCATTTTATCGGAACCGGGAGGATAGGCATCCCGCTTTGGTGTGGTGACGGCCAGAAATTTTCCACCGATCGCTTTCACAAACCGGGCTTTCTGTACCATCAGTTCCAGAAACCGTTTATCACTGACGGCATCCCAGGGAATTTCACCTGACGACAAAACTGGAACCTTCAAATTGTTTTTCGCCAGTATGGCTTTGAGCTCCTGTGGCTTGTCCTTCCAGACTACAAATACATTGCTGCGGACGGATACTCCTTTTAGTTTTAGTGTGGCTGCATCTTCAAACCCTTTCAGATAATCGTCGCTCCATGCAGCAATGGCCACACCCCATTTTACTTTAGGCTTTGGCTTCCCGGAACCGGCGAAAACTGAAATCGAAAACAATGTCCATCCCAAAAGGACCAGGCACCAGGCCGGAATACATTTCTGTGTGTTCATGTGAGTGAGTTGGACAAAATCCGGATCAAATCCGTCCTTGAATCCATCGTTGGTTCAATAGTAGGGAATAATCAACAAAATTGCGAACCGCTGCTTCAAAGGCCGGGTGCCCAATAAATTCAGCTTCTTCGTTCAGGTTTTTAGATGCCTCATGGACTTCCAGAATTTTGGGAGAGATGATGCTGAATTCGTCCAGAAAACTGATCACTTTTGACAATACTTTATTGATATCAAGAGCGGGTTGCCTCCCGCCTCTTCCGGAAGAAACTCCTACGGAAGCAATCACTTTATCGTGAAACAAATGCCGGAAATCGGAGCCGCATATGCGGTCAAATAAGATGAGAAGTTCTGCATTGGCTGTCCAGTTGTATTCGGGACTGCATAGAAAAATAAGATCGGCTTTTTCCCATTCACTGATCAGCTTTTCCTGAAAGGGAGAAAGTGCATTTCGTTTAAAACTGCCTTTTCCAATGGTCGGAATATCAAATGCATCAAAATCCACCACTGTTACATGGTTTGTTTCCGGACGGGCCCGCAGAATTTTCAGAAAGTATTGACAAAAGCGAAACGTGAGGCTGTTCTGTCGTGGAGATGCGGAAACGATGAGGATGTTCATTTCTGATTAAACCGAAAGGCACTTGTTTGGTTTAATTCTGAAGATGATGGGTATCGTTTTCCAGCTCGATGGTCCAGTTTTGGCCGTCAAAAGAGAGAATGTATAAACAGAGATTGGAGTGCAGAAAGGTCTCCATTTCAGTGAGGCTTTTCTTCATCAAAAGACAGAGCAAAATCCTTAGGGCCCGTCCATGAATGCACATCAGGATAGTTTTAAAATCGGTCTGAAGGAGATCTTCAACCGCCAGTTTCATTCTGGAGGCAACCATATTGGGCGATTCTCCTTTATCAAACGACCGGTCCAGTAGTCCGGCTTTCCAGTCGCTGAGCATGGAATTGTAGATTTTCTGTTCCGAAGGATCGATGCGGGTCCCGTCTTTTACACCCCAGGAAATCTCATTCAGATTTTTCACCGGGTAATGTGGAACTCCTTTCCTGAGAAAACCATCCACACTTTGCCATGTCCGGATCAATGCGGATGTAAACACCGCATCAAATGGAATGTGACGATAAGCCATAAAAAAATCGGCTGCCTGTTGCATTCCGGTTTCGTTTAAGGGTGCATCAAGCCCACTGCCCTGAATAATATGATGTCGGTTGGGTTCTGTCTCTCCGTGCCGTATGATGTAAAGTTTTTTCACGTTCCGTCCGATCTTTCGTGGGCAAATCTACCTGCGAAAATCCGCTTATCCATAAGTTCTCCTATATTTGCGGCTCAATACTGGAAAAGCATATGTCAATGGAAATGGTCTCCTATCTGTTTTTTATCGGCCTTTTTGCCGCCACATTCATTGTGGGCAAATGGCTGGATAATTCAGACAAGGCTCGCAACTAATTTACGACTTACATAAAATCGTAAGGCTTCATTTTGAAGCCTTTTTTTTTGCCTGAAATTATGATCCTGCCCCTGGTAACGAACAGGGGATTCCGTCCTATAAGGAGATGGCAAAATTAGCGGACCAGCTCCGTCAGCGGGAAAATCTTTCCAACCCGAACGCCTTTTTCACTCATCTCAAGTATGGCGCATTCATTCAATGGATCGTGTTCGAAAAACAGTGTCCACTCTTCTTTCAAAGCCCTGTCAAAAAACCGGGTCTTGTCTGCCAGGGTTTCCAGCGGCCGCATGTCGTAACCCATAATATACGGCATTGGTACATGATGGACAGAAGGAAACAAGTCAGCACAAAACACAAGCTTCATCTTTTCGCTTTGAATAACAGGCAGAATCATGGCTTCGGTGTGTCCGTAGACCCGGAACAATTCCATCCAGGGCCAGGGAGAATTCTCGCCTTCGGGAAGGAAATTCAAAAGGCCCAGTTCCTGCATCGGAAGTAAATTCTCTTTCAGGAAACTGGCCTTTTCACGGGCATTC
>Ga0116158_10001717_pt1 | contig 19615 bp, 20 predicted proteins | sample AD_UKC052_MetaG_FD_89883 | JGI IMG/M metagenome (GOLD analysis project Ga0116158, IMG submission 89883) | Active sludge microbial communities of municipal wastewater-treating anaerobic digesters from USA - AD_UKC052_MetaG | ecosystem: Engineered > Bioreactor > Anaerobic > Digestate | place: USA... | reverse complement strand
TCGGGTGCTACGAGCGAACCCTTCTGCTCCACGTGCGTGCCCAGGTGCTTGCGCAGCACGTGGTGCAGCAGGTGCGTGGCGGTGTGGTTGCGTACGGTGAGGCCGCGGCGCTGCGTGTTCACCTGCGCGGTGAGCGGCTTGGTCACGTCCTTCGGGATCTCCTTCGTGAAGTGTACGATGAGCTGGTTCTCGCGCTTGGTGTCGATCACTTCCACCTGGTCCGCGCCTTGGATGAGCCAGCCCTGGTCGCCCACCTGGCCGCCGCCCTCCGCATAGAACGGTGTGCGGTCGAGCACGAGCTGGAACTGGTCGCCTCCTTTGCCGGAGACCTTGCGGTAGCGCAGGATGCGGGCCTCGGTGCTCAGTTCGTCGTAGCCGATGAAGGCGGTCTCGCCCTTGCCGAGCTCGACCCAATCACCGGTGGTGACGGCCGTGGCAGCGCGGGAGCGTTCCTTCTGCTTCTGCAATTCCGCATCGAAACCGGTCATGTCCACATCACGACCTTGTTCACGCGCCATCAACTGGGTGAGGTCGATCGGGAACCCGTACGTGTCGAAGAGCTCGAAGGCCTTGTCACCAGGTAGCACACCCTTGCTCTCGGCAAGCGCTTGCTCGATCCGTTTCGTGCCCTGCTCCAAGGTGCGCAGGAAGGCCTTCTCCTCCTCGAGCATCACGTTCTTCACGATATCATGCTGCTTCTTCAGCTCGGGGAACTGTTCGCCCATCTGATCGACGAGCAGCGGGACCAAGCCGTGCATGAAGGGCTCGTTGAAGCCCAGGAAGCTGTAGCCGTAGCGCACCGCGCGGCGCAGGATCCGACGGATCACATAGCCCGCGCCGGTGTTGCTGGGCAGCTGGCCGTCCGCGATGGCGAAGCTGATGGCACGCAGGTGATCAGCGATCACGCGCATGGCGATGTCGGCCTTCTCTTCTTTCCCGTACACCTTACCGCAGCGCTTCGCCAACTCCTGGATCAGCGGCTGGAAAACATCGGTGTCGTAGTTGCTGCGCTTGCCTTGCAACACCATGCACAGGCGCTCGAAGCCCATGCCGGTGTCCACGTGCTGGGCGGGCAGCGTCACCAACGAGCCATCGGCCTTGCGCTCGAACTGCATGAACACGTTGTTCCAGATCTCGATCACCTGCGGATGGTCGTTGTTCACCAGCTCGCGGCCGGGCTTCTGCGCCTTCTCCTCGGCGGTGCGTACGTCCACATGGATCTCGGTGCATGGCCCGCAGGGACCGGCGTCGCCCATTTCCCAGAAGTTGTCCTTCCGGCTGAAGGGCAGGACGCGGTCAGCAGGCATGAACTGCAACCAGAGGTCGCGCGTCTCGTCGTCGGCGGGCAGCTTGTCCTTGTCGTCGCCACCGAAGTAGGTCACATAGATGTTGTTCTTGTCGATGCCGTACACCTCGGTGAGCAGCTCCCAGGCCCACGCGATCGCCTCCTTCTTGAAGTAGTCGCCGAAGCTCCAGTTGCCGAGCATCTCGAACATCGTATGGTGGTACGTGTCGATGCCCACCTCTTCCAGGTCGTTGTGCTTACCGGAGACGCGCAGGCACTTCTGCGTGTCGGCGATGCGCTTGTGCTGCGCAGGCCGGTTGCCGAGGAAGAGGTCCTTGAACTGGTTCATGCCCGCGTTGGTGAACATGAGCGTGGGATCATCCTTCACCACCATGGGTGCGCTGGGCACGATGGTGTGGCCGTGCTTGGCGAAGTGATCGAGGAACTTCTGGCGGATCTGCTGGCTGGTGAGCATGGCGGAACGGGCTGGCTGCTTTCGGGTCGCGAAAGTACCGAAGTGCCGTGGTCCGGAAAGCGGAGAACAGCGGTTAACTTCGCCGTTCCCGTTCGCGGAAGCCATGGCCGAGCAGAAGTACCGCTTCAACCCGAAGACGCTCAATTTCGAGCGTATCCGGCTTTCCGCATGGCAGAAGACCAAACGGACGCTCTTAGCGCTAACACCGGGCCTGCTGGTAGGCATCATGGGCATTTTCCTGGTCTATCAGTTCGTGGACAGCCCGAAAGAGGCCCGGCTGCGCCGGGAGAACCAACAGTTGTTGCTTCAATATGAGCTGTTGAACAAGCACCTCGGCGAGGTGGAGACCGTACTAGGCGACGTACGCCGGAGGGATGACAACATCTACCGCGTCATCTTCGAAGCCGACCCCCTACCCGCAAGCATGCGCCAAGCCGGTGCCGGCGGTGTGGACCGCTACAAGGACCTGGGCGGATTCGCCAGCAGTGATGTGGTGGTTGGCACGAAGAAGCGGCTCGATGCATTGGCGCGACAACTCGTGGTGCAGTCCAAGAGTTTGGACGAAGTGGCTTCACTCGTGATGCGGAAGAAGGAGATGTTGGCGAGCATTCCGGCCATACAACCGATCCCGAACGAGGACCTGACAGCCACAGCCGGTGGCTACGGCATGCGGATCCATCCGATCCACAAGATCCCGAAATTCCATGCCGGCATGGACTTCACCTCCAAGCAGGGCACACCCATCTACGCCACCGGCGATGGCCGGGTGACCTTCGCTGACTATGCCACCAATGGCTACGGAATGCACGTGGTGGTGGACCACGGTTTCGATTATGAGACGCTCTACGCCCACTTGAGCGAGCTGAAAGTGCGCAACGGCCAACGGGTGAAACGCGGCGATGTGATCGGCCTCGTGGGCAATACCGGACTAAGCGCCGGACCACACCTGCACTACGAGGTACACAAGGGCGGCGAAGCGGTGGATCCCGCGAACTATTACTTCAACGACCTCTCTCCCGAAGAGTACGCACGGATGTTGGAACTATCGCGCAATGCTGGCCAGTCGCTTGACTGAGTACCTTCGCCGCGCGGAAACCGAAGAGAAGCGATGCCCTGGAAGGAGAAGACGATCGAGAAGCTCTACTGGTCCATCGGTGAAGTAGCCGAACAGCTCGGGGTGAACACCTCACTGATCCGTTATTGGGAGAAGGAGTTCGGAACCTTGAAGCCCAAGCGCACCGGCAAAGGCGATCGGCTGTACACGAAGAAGGACATCGAACAGCTGCAGCGCATCCAGCACCTGGTGAAGGAGAAGGGCTTCACCCTGCAAGGTGCCCGCGAACAGTTACGCAAGGCCGATCAGGCGGAAGTGGCCACGGTGCTCGACATCGATGTGCTGCGCGACCGCTTGTTGGAGATCCGCACGAAGTTGGTGGCGCTGCGTGATCAGTAAGGCCGACCCTCAGCAGCGTCTGCCGCCGATCAGATAATTCTTCACATAATCGTCGACCCCATCCTCCAAGGTGGTGAACGGTCGATCATAGCCGATACCGATCAGCTTGCGCATATCCGCTTCGGTGAAGTACTGGTATTTGTCCCGGATGTCGGCCGGTGTGTCCACGAAGGTGATGTTCTCCAGCTTACCCAGTGCGGCGAACGTGGCTCGAGCCAGGTCCAGGAAGGTGCGTGCCGTGCCGCTGCCGAGGTTGTAGAGACCGCTGTGCTTGCGCTGCTCCATCAAGAAGAGGCACACATTGCAGAGGTCCTTCACGTAGACGAAATCGCGGAGCTGTTCGCCATCCTTGAAATCCGGTCGGTGACTGCGGAAGAGCTTCATGCCCCCTGAGGCGCCGATCTGGTTGAAGGCATGGAAAACCACGCTCGCCATGCGGCCTTTGTGGTACTCGTTCGGTCCGTATACGTTGAAGAACTTCAGGCCCGCCCAGAAGAAGGGCTTGTCCTGCTGGGCTAACGCCCATTTGTCGAAGTCGTTCTTGCTGTCGCCATAGGGATTCAACGGCTGCAACCGGTGCGGGAGCGTATCGTCCGCATCGCTGTATCCCAGTTCACCACCACCGTAGGTAGCGGCCGAGGAAGCATACACGAGCGGTATGCCGTACTTCACACATGCCTTCCACATCCGCTGGCTATAATGCACGTTGAGCTCATCGAAGATCGAGCGATCGAACTCGGTGGTATCCGTACGCGCACCGAGGTGGAAGATGAACTGCACCAGCTTCTCGTTCTGGTCCAACCAGGTGAAGAATTCGCTTCGTTCCACCCTTGCCGTGAGCTTCTTCCCCTCGAGGTTCGGCGCCTTGTCCGCCCGGGAGAAGTCGTCCACGGCCACGATGTCCTGCCAACCTGCGCGCAGTAATTCGCCGATGAGTGCACTTCCGATGAAACCCGCTGCGCCGGTAACGATGATCATGCTGCAAAGGTAGGGGCGTGATCCCTGCTCTTGGGCCGGGGTGATACCCGCCCCTACCTTTGCACCCTCATGCCCACCGTACACATCACCCGCCGCGAGCGGTTCAGCGCTGCACACAAACTCAGTCGTCCGGATTGGACCCCGGAGAAGAACTATGCCACTTTCGGCAAGTGCTCCAACCCGAATTGGCACGGCCACAATTACGACCTGTGGGTGACGGTTAAAGGTGAGCCCAGCAATGAGACCGGCTTCGTGATCGACCTCTCCCACCTGGGACGGATCATGAAAGAACGCGTGATCGACCAGCTCGACCACAAGAACATCGATCTGGACGTGCCGTTCATGAAGGGCATCTACAGCAGCACGGAGAACCTGGCCGTTGCGATCTGGGAACAATTGGAAGGCCCGGTGAACGAACTGGGTGGTCGTTTGTTCTGCGTGAAGTTGCAGGAGACCGAGAACAACCACGTGGAATATTATGGCGAGTAAGAAAGCGGCAAAGCCCCAGGGAAAAGCCAAAGGCATCGAGCGCAGCCCGCACGGCGAAGGCTACGAGCGCATCGACCAGTACGACCAGGAACTGGTGAAGCGCATCAGCGACCATTACACGGATATCCTCAGTGCAGTAGGCGAGGATCCGAAGCGCGAGGGCCTACTGAAAACACCGGAGCGAGTGGCGAAGGCGTTGCAATACCTCACACACGGTTACGACCTCGACCCAGCGAACATCCTGAAGAGCGCGATGTTCACCGAGGACTACAGCCAGATGGTGGTGGTGAAGGACATCGAAGTGTACAGCATGTGCGAGCACCATATGCTACCCTTCTTCGGCAAGGCGCACGTGGCCTATATCCCCAACGGCCGCATCACAGGCCTGAGCAAGATCCCCCGGGTGGTGGATGCCTTTGCGCGGCGCTTGCAAGTGCAGGAACGACTCACCAACGAGATCCGGGACTGCATCCACAACACGCTGAAGCCGCTTGGCGTGGCGGTGGTGGTCGAGTGCAGTCACCTCTGCATGCAGATGCGCGGCATCCAAAAGCAGAACTCGGTCACCACGACCAGTGCCTTCACGGGGATCTTCCTCAGCGATCAACGCACGCGGGAGGAATTCATCAAGTTGATCAGCGCGCGCTTGCATTAGAGGATCTGAGCGTAGAGCGTGCAGATGGAGCTACTGCACGAGTGCTGAACCCAATTGAGCTTCAGGATCGGTCATTGACGCAAGGGGATGAGCGCCATTCAAGCCTCGTCCGCGTTCTATCTTTACCGATATTCGTACCGCTTACCATACCTGAAATGGAGAACAACACCTACCAGCAGAACCCTACTTACCTCGGAACCGAAGACGTAAGCAGTGTTCGCACCTTCCTCGCCAGCGTGTTCAGCAACATGGCTTTGGCCCTCGTGCTCAGTGGGGTCATGGCCTGGTGGTTCGGGCACAGCCCCGAATTGATGGCGAAACTTTACACCATCGACATGGCCGCAGGGACCGCCAAACTCAACATCCTGGGCTGGGTGGTGATGCTCGCACCACTAGGACTGGTCTTCGCTATGAGCGGCTTGGTGAACCGCCTCAGCGGAACAGCCCTGTTGCTCCTCTTCATCGGATACTCTATCGTGAGCGGCATCAGCCTTTCGTTCATCTTCCTCACCTACACCGAATCGTCCATCGCCCGTGTGTTCTTCATGGCAGCAGGTCTCTTTGCCGTGATGGCCGTGGCCGGTTACACCACCAAGACGGACCTTTCGAAGCTTGGTAGCATCCTGTTCATCGGGCTGATCGGTATCATCGTCGCGTCGTTGATCAATATGTTCATCGGTAGCAGCACGATGGACTACATCATCTCCATCCTCGGGGTGATCATCTTCACCGGCCTTACCGCTTACGACATGCAGAAGCTGAAGCGGATCGGCGAGACGGTGGCCACGGGCTCCGAAGGAGCCCAGAAGATGGCCTTGATGGGTGCGCTCACACTCTACCTGGACTTCATCAACCTCTTCCTGATGTTGCTGCGCCTTTTTGGCGGGCGTCGGGATTGATCGTATCCACAGGTTCGCACTGCAGGTCGACCCGGTGGGCCGACACTATTGGTGCGGGTTTGAAGTAATCCACAACCTGCAACGCATGACCGCCTACGTATTCCCCGGACAGGGCAGCCAGTTCCCCGGCATGGGGAAGGATCTTTATGATGCGGACAGCAACGCGCGCATCTGGTTCGAACACGCGAACGATGTCCTAGGCTTCAACCTCACGGACATCATGTTCAAGGGGACTGAAGAGGATCTGAAGCAGACCAAGGTGACGCAGCCTGCGATCTTCCTGCACAGCGTGGTGAAAGCGAAGGTGCTGGGTGATGCCTTCAAACCCGAGATGGTGGCGGGGCACTCGCTCGGTGAGTTCAGCGCTTTGGTGGCGGCCGGCGCCATGGAATTCAGCGATGGATTGAAGTTGGTGGCGGCTCGTGCGAACGCCATGCAGAAGGCCTGCGAGTTGCAACCGAGCACGATGGCCGCGATCCTTGGTATGGAAGACGCCAAGGTGGAAGAGATCTGCAAGACCATCCCCGGAGTGGTCGTACCCGCGAACTACAACTGCCCCGGCCAGCTCGTGATCAGCGGCAGCGTGGAAAGCGTGAACGCCGCGTGCGAAGCATTGAAGGCTGCCGGCGCGAAGCGAGCCTTGGTACTGCAAGTGGGTGGCGCCTTCCACAGCCCCTTGATGGAACCCGCCCGTGTAGAACTGCAGACCGCCATCGCCTTCACGCCCATCGTGGACCCGCGCTGCCCCATCTACCAGAACGTGGATGCCCGCCCCCATACCGACCCCGCGCGCATCAAAGCGAACCTGATCGCGCAATTGACCGCACCCGTGCGCTGGACACAGACCATGCAGAACATGCTGGCCGCTGGTGCCACCAAGGTTGTTGAGGTTGGCCCGGGCAACGTGCTCCAAGGCCTGTTCAAGAAGGTGAGCAAGGAGGTGGAGACGGCGGCGGGGTAGGGAAAATCATGTTCTTCGGGCTGTTCTTCTTTCTATTGCTTGCCGGAAGCTTGTTGGTGGCCATCGTAGCGCTGAGTGTCGCGATCTTTCGCTGGCGGAATAAAGATCTGCGGATCAGTGGACTCGGTATCGCAACCATCGCAGTACTCCCCTTCTTCTGGTGGCTGACCCACGATCCAAACAATTCCTCGGAAGCCAAATCCTGGCGAGGATCCTATAAGGTCTGGTGTCTCGATGCAGGAATTCTTGTCCTTTCCGAAGATCAGACTTTCCAGGTCACCAGCCCGTCGTTAAAAACACCTTTGACGGGCACATGGTCATGGATCAATGGTGAAGACTTCAACTACTTGGAACTAAAGCGAAGGGACGGTTATGTCGTTCCACTTTTCGGCAACCCAAACAAAGCCGGGACTGACCACCCCTTTTCGGATCCGAGATAAGGACCTGCACCTTTGTAAGAATTCCTGACTGAAGCCTGCTGAAGAAAACGTTTTTCACACTTTCATCACCCCTTCATCCCCTTCGGATCACGCCGCGAGTCGAAGATGTCGGTCACCACGATCTGCTTTGGAGTGATGCGATAGATGATCTTGAACGGGCCAACGATGACTCGGCGATGTCCTTTACCCAAGTGCTCCAATTCCAGTTCAATGGCGCCGGAAAGAGGATGTTGTCCCAATCGGATCACACTAACATTCACCTCATCACGCAGCTTGACCAAATAGGTCTTGGAGTGTGTCCGGGCGAGTAGACGTATTGTCCTGGCCAGACTTCGTCTGGCATCGGCCGTTACAAAGACATTCATCCGTTCGCCTTGGCTCGTACAGCGCGCTTCGCGGTCCTCTTCTGCTTGCTGTAGAGACGGTCGATCAAGGCTCCAATTTCGTCATTCACTTGGTCCCAAGGAATGACGCGACCCGCCTTGATGTCCTGCTCTGCCTTCAGCGCCCGTTTCACTATGGGGCTTTGTCGGACTGGTGCGGTGTTGGGCTTCTCCAACAACTTGGCCACCTTTTCCAACACCGCCGGGTCCTTCACGGAGTCGATCAGCTTCTTCAGTTGGGCTTTGCGCTGCGGGATGGTCATGTCTTTTTGTTCAACCCAAAGATAATCTGCAAAGCCAAGTGGCGCTTCCACACCGATACCTTTGACCAGCCGCATGGCCGTTCCCACCGCTTCTCCGCACATCGTTCCGCAGAACACCGTCAAGCACGTCGCTGACCGCACGGCCTTCTCGGTGCTCTTCGCGATCGCGGTCTCGCACTTGCTGAACGATACCGTTCAGTCCCTGATCCCGGCGATCTATCCGCTGGTGAAGGAGTCTTACCAACTCTCGTTCTCGGAGATCGGCCTCATCACCTTGGCCTTCCAGCTGACCGCCTCGATCCTCCAACCGCTGGTAGGCCATTGGACGGATCGCAGACCACAACCGTTCGCGCTGGTGGGCGGCATGGTGTTCTCGCTGGCCGGCTTGTTGTTGCTCGCGTGGGCGGGCTCGTTCCATTCGTTGTTACTGGCGGTCGGGCTCGTGGGTATCGGCTCTTCGATCTTCCATCCAGAGGCTTCGCGCATGGCGTACGTGGCTTCGGGAGGCAAACGCGCATTGGCACAGTCGGTGTTCCAGCTTGGAGGTAATGCAGGGTCGGCACTCGGTCCGTTGTTGGCTGCGGCGATCATCGTTCCGCTCGGCCAAACCAAGATCTCGTGGTTCTCCTTGTTGCCCCTGATCGCCATGGTGGTGCTCTGGCGCGTGGGACGTTGGTACCTGCGCATGATGGCCCTGCGCACCCATCGGCAAGCCAGACAGCCTGTAATGTCACGCACTCCGGTGCCCCGCAAACAAGTGATCGGTGTGGTGACGATCCTCTTGCTGCTGATCTTCTCGAAGCAGTTCTACCTCGCCAGCATGACGAGCTATTTCACGTTCTACCTCATGGGCGAGTTCGGGCTTACCGTTCAAGCGGCACAGATCCAGTTGTTCCTCTTCCTGTTCGCCGCAGCGGTGGGAACGCTCGTAGGTGGCCTGCTCGGTGATCGGCTCGGGTACCGCACCATCATTTGGATCTCCATCCTTGGTGCGGCTCCCTTCACCCTGCTCCTGCCCTACGCCGATGCCTTCTGGACCACCGTGCTCGCCGTGTTGGCGGGCTTCATCCTGGCCTCTGCGTTCTCCGCGATCCTTGTTTATGCGCAACTGCTGATCCCTGGCCGCGTCGGTCTGGTGTCCGGCCTGTTCTTCGGCTTCGCGTTCGGCATGGCAGGGATCGGGTCGGCCGTTCTTGGCGCACTCGCGGATGCCACGAGCATCAACACCGTTTTTACGGTCTGTTCCTTCCTTCCGCTACTGGGTCTGCTGTGCGCGTTCCTGCCGCGCGAACAGCGCGTATGATCACAATGTGCTGTTCAGGAGCTTGCCGCTGGAGATGAGCTTGTGCAGGTAGGGCCGCGCCAAGGTGTTCTTGATGGCCTGCACATGGCTCATGCTGTGGCAGTCGCTTCCCAGGAACTCGTAATGGCCGTCGTCCACCAAGCGCTCGGCGATGTCCTTCGCACCCGGGCCGTAAGCTCCTGCCAGTGCGATGGTGTTCAGTTGAAAAAGGACGCCACGCTCCTTCAGACGCAAGTACTTCTCGTAGTCGTTGTGCCAGAAGCCATAACGCTCCGGATGCGCCAGCACAGGACGATACCCGGCGGTCTGCATGGTGAATATGACCTGCAACAACATGTTCGGCTCGCTGATGAAGGGCAGCTCGAACAGCAGGTAGTTGTCGCCGAAAGTGAGCACTTTGCGATCGGTGACCTTCTGCTCCAGTTCGTGGTCGAGGTAATATTCCGCTGCCGCATCCACCTCCATGGCGATGCCTCTGCGCTTGGCCTCCTCGCGCACCCGCTCCAGCCCACCGAGGATGATCTCCGGGGTGTTCTTGTAGCCATCGGCCATGTTGTGCGGGGTGGTCACCACTTTGGTGTAGCCCAACTCGGCCATGGCGGTGAGCAGCTCCATGCTCTGGTCCATGGTCTGTGCGCCATCGTCAATGCCGGGTATGAAGTGCGAGTGGACATCGCACCGGAGCACGCTCAGGTCAGCATCGCCGAGCGGTGCTTCCCTGGAACCGAAGAGTTTACTGAAGAGGCCCATGTCGAAGGGTACAAAGCTCGTCAGGAATGGCGGTCTTCCGCCGGAATTCGCTTACGCAACGAAAGTCAGGGTCACCGGCCGTACTGCGCGTCGTAGTAGCTTCGGTAGGCACCGCTGGTCACGTGGTCCAGCCATTCGGTGTTGGCCAGGTACCAGTCCACCGTGCGCTCCAAGCCCACTTCGAAGGTGATGCTCGGCTTCCACCCTAGCTCTCGTTCGATCTTGCCTGCATCGATGGCATAACGCAAGTCGTGCCCGGCGCGGTCGGTCACATAGGTGATCAGCTTGGCGCTCTCCCCTTCCGCACGGCCCAGCTTCCGGTCCATGATGCCGCAGAGCAAGTGGACCAGGTCGATGTTCTTCCACTCGTTGTGGCCACCGATGTTGTAGGTCTCGCCGTTCTTGCCGGTATGGAAGATGGTGTCGATGGCGCTGGCGTGGTCCTCCACCCACAGCCAGTCGCGCACGTTCTCGCCCTTGCCGTACACGGGCAGCGGCTTGTTGTTGCGGATGTTGTTGATCATGAGCGGGATCAACTTCTCCGGGAAGTGGTGACTGCCGTAGTTGTTGCTGCAGTTACTCACTACGAAGGGCAGCTTGTAGGTGTTGCCGTAGGCTCGCACGAAATGGTCACTGGCCGCCTTGCTCGCGCTGTAGGGGCTCTGTGGGTCGTAGGGCGTGGTCTCCAGGAAGAGGCTGTCATCATGGAGGGAGCCATAGACCTCGTCGGTGGATACGTGGTAGAAACGCTTGTCTTCAAAATTGCCTTTCCATGCTTCCTTGGCGGCGTTCAGCAAGGTCACCGTGCCGAAGACATTGGTGCGTACGAAGGAGAGCGGGTCGTTGATGCTGCGGTCCACGTGGCTTTCGGCAGCGAGGTGAAGGACGCCGTCGATGGCGAATTCCTTGAACACCTTGGCCACCGCTTCGGCATCGCAGATATCGGCCTTGACGAACACGTAGTTCGGCGCGTTCTCGATGTCGCGCAGGTTCTCCAGGTTACCCGCGTAGGTCAGCGCATCGAGGTTGATGATGCGGTACTGCGGATACTTGGTGACGAAGCGGCGCCCGACATGGCTGCCGATGAATCCGGCACCGCCGGTGATGAGGATGGAGCGCTGAAGGCTCACAGGCTCCAATAGGTGATATTCTTGATCTTCTTCCGGAACACCCCCTTCAGGTCCACCAGCACACCCTTCGGCTTCAGCATGCTCTTGAACCAGGCCTCGTCCTTATTGGCGTATTCGCTGTGGTTCACGGCCACGATGATTGCATCGTAGGGCCCTTTCATCTCCGGGGTGAGGTCGTATCCATACTCGTGCTTCACCTCGGCGCTGTCGGCATGCGGGTCGGTCACATCCACGGTGCAGCTGAAGCTCTTCAGCTCGTTGATGACATCGGCCACCTTGCTGTTGCGGATGTCGGTGACGTTCTCCTTGAAGGTGGCACCCATCACCAGCACGCGCGCATCGGCGGGGTTAGTGCCTGCGGCGATCACCTTCTTCACCGTCTGCTTGGCCACATAACCGCCCATGCTATCGTTCACGAAACGGCCGCTGTCGATGATCTGCGCGTGGTAGCCGAGCTCCTTCGCCTTGTACACGAGGTAGTATGGATCCACGCCGATGCAGTGGCCACCCACCAGACCCGGCTGGAATTTGAGGAAGTTCCACTTGGTGCCCGCAGCCTCCAACACGTCGTAGGTGTTGATGCCCATGCGGTTGAAGATGATCGAGAGCTCGTTGATCAACGCGATGTTCACGTCGCGCTGGGTGTTCTCGATGATCTTGGCGGCCTCGGCCACTTTGATACTGGCGGCACGATGCACGCCGGCATTCACGACCAGCTCGTACACCTTGGCGATGATCTCCGCACTCTCCGGATCGCAACCGCTGCTCACCTTGATGATGCTCTCCAGCGTGTGCTCCTTATCGCCCGGATTGATGCGCTCCGGTGAGTAGCCCACCTTGAAATCCTCCACGAACTTCAGGTTGCTCAGACGCTCGAGCAGCGGAACGCAGTCCTCTTCGGTGCAGCCGGGATACACGGTGCTCTCGTACACCACGTAGTCGTTCTTCTTCAAGACCTGGCCCACGGTGCGTGTGGCGCCTAGCAGTGGTGTGAGGTCGGGGATGTTCTGCCCGTCGATCGGCGTAGGAACGGCCACGATGAAGAATTCCACATCGCGGAGGTCCTCCAGATCGGCTGAGAAGTGGATATCGCACCCCTCGAACGCGGAGGCTTCCAGCTCGTTGCTCGGATCCTCGTTGCGGCGCATCATGTCCACCCGCTTCTGGTTGATGTCGAAGCCGACGACCTTGATCTTGCGGGCGAAGGCCAGCGCGATGGGGAGTCCGACGTATCCCAGGCCGATCACGGCCAGCTTGGCCTCCTTCTTCAGCAGGCGGTCATACAAGTTGCTCATTCCTCTTCTCGTAGATGCGTTCGATGATCTCCACGACTTTGAGACCTTCGAGTGCGTTGGTGGTGAGTGTGCTGTGGCCACGCAGGGTGTCCACCACGTTGTCGATGATGTAGCCGTGGTTGTTGGCGCTGCCCTTGTAGGCCCCGTAATCGTTGGCGGGATTGGTGGGCGCGAGCACCGGCATGGTGTATCCCTTGATGTGGCAATACTCCACCTGGTCCATGTACTGCCCGCCGATCTTGACGCTGCCGTTGGACCCGATGATGGTCATGCTGCTCTCCAGGTTCTTGTCCCAAACAGCCGTGCTGTAGTTGAGGCAGCCCATCCCCCCTCCGTCCATGAACCGGAAGGTGACCAGGCCGCTGTCCTCGAACTCCGTGAGGTCGTTGTGGTTGAAGTCCGCGAACTTGCCTTGGATGTCGGTGATGTCGCCGAAGAGCCAGTACAGGATATCGATGAAGTGGCTGAACTGCGTGAACAGCGTGCCGCCATCCAGCGCGTTGCTCCCCTTCCAAGAGCCTGCTTTGTAGTAGCGCTCATCGCGGTTCCAGTAGCAGTTCACTTGTACCAAGTGGATGTCCCCCAGCAAACCCTGATCCACCACGCTCTTGATCCACTGGCTGGGTGGGCTGTACCGGTTCTGCATCACCGCGAACACCGTGCGGTGCATCTGCAGCGCCTTGTAGATCACGGCCTCGCAGCTGGCCTTGCTGAGCGCGAGGGGCTTCTCACACACCACATGCTTGCGATGCTCCAAGGCCAGGATGCTCTGTTCCGCGTGCAGGCCGTTGGGTGTGCAGATGTTCACCACATCGATCCCAGGCACCTGTTCCAGCATGGTGCGCATGTCCTGGAAGAAAGGTACATCGAAGCCGGTGACACCCGCCTCTTCCTTGGACCGGATATCGCACAGGGCCACAAGTTCGGTCTCGGTATGGCGATGCACCATCTCCGCATGCCGCTTGCCGATGTGGCCACAACCGACCACGGCGATCTTGATAGGACCTGTCATGCGAGCTTGCGGACGGTGCCGTTCTTTAGTTCATAGCGTTCTCCGCCTTCCGGGCAGGTGGCCAGGCCTTGTGCATCGAACTTGAGCTTGTGGCCGTATTCGCTCATCCAACCCATCTGGCGCGCGGGATTGCCCACCACCAAGGCATAGTCCGGCACTTCCTTGGTGACCACTGCACCAGCACCAATGAAAGCGAAACGACCGATGTCGTGCCCGCAGACGATGGTGGCGTTGGCGCCGATGGAAGCCCCGTGCTTCACCAAGGTGCGGAGGTACTCGCCCCGGCGGTTCACCGCACTGCGTGGGTTGATCACATTGGTGAAGACCATGCTCGGTCCCAGGAACACGTCGTCCTCGCAGATCACACCCGTGTAGATGCTCACGTTGTTCTGCACCTTCACATTGCGACCGAGCGTCACGTCCGGACTGATCACCACGTTCTGGCCGATGTTGCAACCCGGGCCGATGGTACAGCCCGGCATGATATGGCTGAAGTGCCAGATGCGCGTGCCTTCGCCGATGCTGCAGCCGTCATCGATCACGGCGGTCGGATGTGCGTTATAAGCCATGGATCCAACGCCGATCCGGAACGGGTCCAGGATCAGCGGTCGCGAAGGTACCGAAGCTCCCGGAATGATGGTGTGACCCGATCAGGGCCGGGGTGCCTGCCAGAGCAGGCGTTCCGCCAGGTCCTCTCCAGCGGAAGGGAGTCCAGCGAAACCGGCATCTCGCAAGGTGGCGACGATGCTGGCGAGCGTTCGCTCCGTCAAGGGCGCTCCTGTGTTCCATCGCACCCCGTTGAACCACTCCTGGGCGTCGGCCAGCGGCATCTTGTACCGTTGTGCGAAGACCTCCGGGGCGGCCTTCTTGGCCATCAATCCGCTCACTTGGTCGCGGATCACCTTCAACAAGCGCTCGGTCTCCTTCGGATGGGCCTCCAGCACGGCTTCCGTGGCTACGATGACGAACGAAGGCCACGTGGTGGTGTACTCATCCACCTTCCGCAGGGCACCTTCGTCCACATACGGCTTGGTCGTGAACTCCTCCCATAAGAACGCGATGGGTTCCGACTGGGCCAGCCGCTCAAGCGCACCTTTCAGATCGTTCACGACCACCAGGTCGGACTCACCCAACGGCCACCCTTTCCCCCGCGCGTAGCTCAACGCCGCCAGATGGCTGCCGCTGTTGGGCCTGCTGATGGCAAAGGGGACACCATGCAGGTGCTCCGGTGATCCTATCCCCGTATGCGCCGCCACATGTACCCCCCAGGTGAGCGGGCTATCGACATAGGAGGAGATGATACGGCTCGGGTTGCCATTCAGGATATCGCGCACGGCCCCTTCGGTCACCAACATGGCCATGTCCACTTCGCCTTCGCGTAAGAGTTTGCACATGGCACCCGTGCCTTCAGGAACGGTGCGCCACTTCACTTCCACACCGGCACGCACGAAGGCCCTGCGTTCAAGACCCAGCAGCCAAGGCATGTTGAAATGCTCGGGAACACCGGCCACCCGCAAGGGCACCAAGGTGTTCGCGTCTTCAGCGGCTTCGCGGATATGGCGGCGGTGTGATCTCACGGTACTGGAACGTATGGCAAAGGTCGATCGCAGTGGTCTGAATGAAGCTGTGGTGCTTTAGAAAGAGAAGACCCGGCCAGGTGACCGGGTCTTCTCGCTGAACTCGATCGGGTCACTTCTTCGCGTACTTCTCGAAGCTGAAGTGCTCCTTTTCGTTAAGCTCCGCGGGTGTGAGCGACTTGAAATACTCGAATGTGCGCCGCATACCTTCAGCGCGGTCCACTTTGGGCTCCCACTTCAAGAGCTTCTTCGCCAAGGTGATGTCCGGCTGGCGTTGCATCGGATCATCGCTGGGCAGCGGCTTGTAGATGAGCTTTTGCTTGGTGCCCGTGAGCTTGAGGATCTCCTCGGCGAACTGCTTGATGGTGATCTCCTTCGGGTTGCCTACGTTCACGGGGCCCGCATAGTCGCTCAGCAGGAGGCGGTAGATGCCTTCGATCAGGTCGTCCACGTAGCAGAAGCTCCGGGTCTGGTCGCCTTTGCCGAAGATGGTCAGGTCCTCGCCGCGCAGGGCCTGGCCCATGAAGGCCGGCACCACCCGGCCATCATTCAACCGCATTCGCGGGCCGTATGTATTGAAGATGCGGACCATGCGTGTTTCCACGCCGTGGTAGGTGTGGTAGGCCATGGTGATGGCCTCTTGGAAGCGCTTGGCCTCGTCGTACATGCTGCGCTTACCCACGGGGTTCACATGGCCCCAGTAGCTTTCACTCTGTGGGTGCACCTTCGGATCACCGTAGACCTCGCTGGTGCTGGCCACGATGATGCGTGCCTTTTTCACACGCGCCAAACCGAGCAGGTTGTGCGTTCCCAACGACCCCACTTTCAAGGTCTGGATGGGGATCTTCTCGTAGTCGATCGGTGAGGCGGGTGAGGCGAAGTGCAGGATGTACTTCAACTCGCCAGGGACATGCACGAACTTGGAAACGTCGTGGTGGTAGAACTCGAAATCCTCGCGGTGGAAGAGGTGTTCGATGTTCTTGAGGCTGCCGGTGATCAGGTTGTCCATGGCGATAACATGGTAACCTTCCTTGAGGAACCGATCGCACAGGTGCGAACCCAGGAAGCCAGCGGCGCCCGTGATCAGGACTCGGTCTTTGGCCTTGGTCTTTTTATGGTCGACCCGCTGGGTCGATACCACAGGAGCCTTGGTAGAAACTTTGCGGACTGGCGCCTTCACAGGTTTGCGGTCTGCGGGTTGGCGTTTGTCCAATTTGCGGGTCGATGATAAATCGGCCTTGGCTGAACGTGCCGGCTTGGCGGTTGCCTTCTTCTTGGCCATGTGATCAGGCTTTCGCCGTGGCTTTGTTGCTGTGTTCCGGACTGTGCGCTGCGGTGACGACGTTGCGGCCGATGCTGACGTAATGGAACCCTTTGGCCTTCATCTCATCAAGCTCGTACAGGTTGCGACCGTCGAAGATCGTCCGCTCCTTGAGGGTCTTTTCCAAGCGCTCGAAGTCGGGCGTGCGGAACAGGGCCCACTCGGTGCAGATGATCAGCGAATCAGCGCCTTCGAGGGCTGCGTATTCATCCTTGGCGTAGTTGATCTTGTCGCCGATCAGCTTCTTCACGTTATTCGCGCCTTCGGGGTCGAACGCCGTAACCGTGGCACCAGCGGCCACCAACGCATCTATCATGTACAAGGCAGGTGCCTCGCGGATATCGTCGGTATCGGGTTTGAAGGAAAGGCCCCACATGGCGAAGTGCTTACCCTTCAGGTCACCCCCATAATAGCTTTCGATCTTCGGCATCAAGGCGGTCTTCTGTTGTTCGTTCACCTCCATCACACTGTTGATGATCTGGAAGTCGTAACCGGCTTCCTTCCCGCTCTTCGCCAAGGCTTGTACATCCTTGGGGAAACAACTACCACCATAACCGATGCCGGGGAACAGGAAGCGCTTGCCAATGCGGGTATCGGTTCCCATGCCGATGCGGACCTTGTCCACATCGGCGCCCACCGCTTCGCAGAAGTTCGCGATCTCGTTCATGAAGGTGATCTTGGCCGCGAGGAAGGCGTTGGCCGCGTACTTCGTGAGCTCGGCGCTGCGCTCATCCATGAAGATGATCGGATTGCCTTGGCGCACGAAAGGCTTGTAGAGGTCCTCCATCAACTTTCGGGCACGGTCGCTGCTGGTACCTACCACCACGCGATCGGGCTTCAGGAAATCATCCACCGCGAATCCTTCGCGCAGGAACTCGGGGTTGCTCACCACATCGAATTCCACCTTGGCATGTTTTGCCACAGCGGCGTGTACTTTCTCAGCGGTGCCCACGGGCACGGTGCTCTTATCCACGAGCACTTTGTAATCCTTCATCAGCTTGCCGATGTCGGCGGCGGCGTTGAGCACGTAGCTCAGGTCAGCGCTACCGTCTTCGCCGGGAGGCGTGGGCAACGCGAGGAACACGATCTGTGCTTTCTCCAGCGCTTCAGCCAAATTGGTGGTGAAGCTCAGGCGGCCTTGGCGGATGTTGCGCTCGAACAGCACATCCAGGTGCGGTTCGTAGATGGGCACTTTGCCATCCTTCATCATCTGCACCTTCTCGGCATTGATGTCCACGCAGACCACGTGGTTGCCGGTCTCTGCGAAGCATGTGCCGGTGACCAGACCGACGTATCCTGTTCCTACTACTGCGATGTTCATGGGCTAGTTGAAGAAGCTCTTCACCGTGTTGGTGATGTGCGTGAGTTGTTCGTGATCCAGTTCCGTGCTCATGGGTAGCGAGAGCACTTCGCGGGTGAGTTGTTCCGTGACCGGAAGCGAACCTTCCGGGCAACGAACGCTCTTGTACGCATTCTGCAGGTGGCAGGATACAGGGTAGTAGATCATGGCCGGAACCCCGTGGGCCTCCAGGTGCTGTTTTAGACCGTCGCGACGGCCATCGGTCACTCGCAAGGTGTATTGGTGGAAGACATGGGTGGAGGACTGGCTCCGTTCCGGGATGCGCAAGGCAGGGATACCACCCAGCTCCTTATCGTAGAAAGCAGCGGCGGCATTCCGAGCGGCCCCATACTCGTCCAACCGGCGGAGCTTGATCCTGAGGATGGCCGCCTGGAGCGAATCCAAGCGGCTGTTCACGCCCACCACTTCATGGTAGTACCGCACCTCGCTGCCGTGGTTGCACACCCTGCGGAGCTTCTTGGCGAGGTCATCATCATTGGTGAAGAGCGCACCCCCATCGCCGTAACAACCCAGGTTCTTGCTCGGGAAGAAGCTCGTGGTGCCCACATGGCCGATGGTGCCACTCTTCTTGCGGCTGCCATCACTGAAGAGATAGTCGCTCCCGACGGCCTGACAGTTATCCTCGATCACGGCCAATCCGTGCTCCTTCGCGATCGCCATGATCGCTTCCATGTCCGCCGTTTGTCCGAAGAGGTGAACGGGGACGATGGCCTTGGTCTTGGGTGTGATCTTCCGCTTGATGTCCTCGGGATCGAGGTTGAACGTGCCCGGGAGCACGTCGGCGAAGACCGGCACGATGCCCAGGAGCGCTACCACTTCCACCGTCGCGACGAAGGTGAACGATGCGGTGATGACCTCATCGCCCGGCTTCAGGTCCAGGGCCATCATCGCGATCTGAAGCGCATCGGTACCATTGGCGCAGCCGATCACATGCTTCACCCCCAAATAGGCGGCGAGTTCCTTCTCGAACTCTTTCACTTCCGGACCATTGATGAAGGCGGTGCTGTCGATGACCCGCTGGAGCGCTGCGTCCACTTCGGGTTTTATCCGTTGGTACTGGCCGACCAAGTCGACCATCTGGATCGCTTTCATCAATGTGGTGTGGTCTGTGGGAGGATATCTCCAAGCGGGCGCGAAGATAACGGACCGCTGCGGCTGGGGAATGACAGGGAACGGTGATGTGACCGTGACCAGCGCGGCTACTTTTGCACCGTATGCGTTCCCTGATCCTGATCACCATACTCTTGCTTTCCGCACGATCAGCGCGTGGGCAGTCCATCCGGGACACCACCTTGGCTTTGGTGGCCGTGAACGCCAGTTACGCGCAGCAACTGCCGGGGGGGGATCTGGCTGAACGCTTCGGCAGCAACAACAATGTGGGGCTGGCGGCGTGGCGGAAGCTCTCGAACAACATCACCTTGGGAGCCTCGGGCAGCTTCATCTTCGGTAACCAAGTGCGCGAACCGGGGATCCTGAGGAACGTGATCAACAGCGCAGGCCAGATCGTGGACCGCGAGGGGGCCATGGCCGATGTGTTCCTGTTCCAGCGCGGCTGGTCCGCATTCGCCACGGCAGGCCGCATTTTC
>Ga0116158_10001708_pt1 | contig 19682 bp, 18 predicted proteins | sample AD_UKC052_MetaG_FD_89883 | JGI IMG/M metagenome (GOLD analysis project Ga0116158, IMG submission 89883) | Active sludge microbial communities of municipal wastewater-treating anaerobic digesters from USA - AD_UKC052_MetaG | ecosystem: Engineered > Bioreactor > Anaerobic > Digestate | place: USA... | reverse complement strand
TTCGACGACGATAGGGCTCGCGCTGGACTCGGTCGCGGGGCCCGCCGGCCCCCTGGCGCCGCGGTTTTCGCTAAAGGAGGCTCCCGTCGGCTGCGCCGAGAGCCGGCCCCGCAACAGCCCTGCGGGCGCGTCATGGCCCCTCGAAGGTCCTTCAACGCCGTGCCCGCACGACCATCGTAAAGCCTAGCCGAGCCGAGCCGAGCCCGAGGCCTGCACTTACGAACATGCCGCAAAGGACATGTCCGAAGGGCCAGTGTGCACCCGGAGGGCCGGGGCAGGTCCGGCTCTCGGCGGAGGCGACCGTATCGTCCTTCAGCAGAAACCTGGGTGCCAGGGGGCCGGCGGGGGGTTCGACCGAGTCCAGCGCGAGCCATGTCGCCGTCGAAGCACCCGGGCACAGCAGCGAGCGCGCCCTGTCTGAGGTCGGACCCCCCGCCGGACACCTGGCTACGCCAGGTTATGCGGGCGTAAAGCCGGACCTGCCCCGGCCCGTGCGACGTCGTCCGCCCCCCACGCCCAGGCAATCACTCGACCACCGCAGGCTCAGGAGGCTCCGCGACTTCCGAGGCCAGCGGCAGCACCTCCGAGGGCCCCCGCGCACAAGCAAACAGCAGCTCGCTCTTACGCTGAGCCGCCGCGAAGTGCCCCTCGCGATCACCGCCGCTCGAGCCATCGTTGACCGCGATGACCACGGTATAGCCCGAGCGCCGCGGAGTGAACTGCGCCCAGATGCCCGGCTTCAGTTGCACATGCAGCACGTCGGACTCGAGGCGAAACACCAGCTGCTCCGCCGTGGCGCAGCCGATCAGCGGCTGGAAGAACGCCTGCGGATCGCCCTGCGGACCCGCGATCGGATACACGCGAACGGTCTTGCAGCCGCACAGCAGCGCGCAGCTCAGCATCAGGGCGATCTTCACGCGCTTCATCAGGCTCCGTAATTGCCACGGGCGACGCGGCGGCGGCAAGCCTCCGAGGATGCGGGAGCTCAGCGCACGCGCAGCTCGAAGCCGACGCCTTGCAGCTTGTCCGCCTCCTCGATCAGGTCGGCGTGGGTCAGCGGGTGGCCCTCGATCCAGTCGGCGGGGAAGCTCAGCTCGAGCCCGTTCTTGCGCGCCGAGACCGTGAACGGTGGTTGCGGCCGCGGGCTACGGCTGCGCGACAGGCGGACCGCGAGGCGCAGCAGCACGCACAGGCGCAGCGCGAGCTCGGCGTCCTGGGCGGGCAGCGCGGCGAAGACCTCGCGGCCGAGCTTCTTGCGCTGGCCGAGCAGCATGGTGGCGAGCAGCTGCTGGTCCGCGCGGCTGAAGCCGGGCATGTCGGAGTTGGCGACCAGGTACGCGGAGTGGCGGTGATACCCGGCGAAGGCGATCGACAGGCCGATCTCGTGCAGGCGCGCGGCCCAGCCGAGCACCTGGCGGCCGAACACCGGGTCGATGGACCAGGCGCCGGCGAGCTGGTCGAGGCAATGCAGGGCCAGGCGCTCGACGCGGGCGGCCTGGTCCATGTCGACCTGATAGCGCTGACAGAACTGGCGGATGGTCCGGTCACGCACGTCCTCGTGGCGGATGCGGCCGAGCAGATCGTAGAGCAGCCCCTCACGCATCGAGCCGGGGGTGGTCATCATGTGCTCGACGCCGAGGGCCTCGAACAGCGCGGTAAGGATCGCCACGCCGCCGGGCAGCACGGACGCGCGCTCGGCTTGCACGCCGGGGATCGCCGCGACCTTGGCCGCGGTGCCGGCGGCGATCAGCGCCTTCTTGAGCTGACGCAGGCCGGCGAGCGTGATGCCGCGGTCGCTCCAGCCGTTTTGGCGCAGCAGCGCGTCGACGGCGAGGATCGTGCCCGAGGAGCCGACGCAGCTGTCCCAGCCCGAGTCGAGGTAACGGCGCTCGATCGGCTCGAGCTTGAGTCGCGCGGCGATCTCCGCCCGGCGAAAGTCCTCGCCGCGGATCTTGTCGCCGGGGAAGAAGCGCAGGCTGTAGCTGACGCAGCCCATGCCGAGGCTGTCCATGCGGATCGGCTCGAAGCGCTCGCCGAGCACACACTCGGTGCTGCCGCCGCCGATGTCGACCACCAGTCGGCGCCCGTGATCGTCCGCCAGGCTGTGCGACACCCCGAGGTAGATCAGTCGCGCCTCCTCGCTGCCTCCGATGATCTCGATCGGGTGGCCGAGCGCCGCCTGGGCCGCCGGCAGGAAATCCGGCGCGTTCTCGGCCTGGCGCAGCGCGCTGGTCCCCACCGCGCGCACGCGATGCAGCGGCAATTCGCGCAGCCGCTGACCGAAGCGCTCGAGGCAGGCGATCGCCCGCTGCTGCGCCTTCTCGCTCAGCCGGTGCTGGTCGTCGAGGCCGGCCGCCAGCACCACGCGCTCACGCAGGCGGTCGACGACGTGGAAGTGCGTGTCGTCGACGACGCGCGCCACCACCATGTGAAAGCTGTTCGACCCGAGGTCGACCGCCGCGACGCTCTCGTCGTTGTTCGCCATCCTCGCGCGCGACTATACGGGCGAGGTGGCACGCATCGCAAGCCGACCTCAGGCCGCGGGAGCGTCGGTGCTGGCGGGGCTCGAGGCAGCCTCGCCCTCGTGTGCTTCGCCCTTCGCGGCGCTGGCATCGGCCGCGGCGCCGGCGCTCGCGGCCTCGGCGGCGTCGATGTCGACGACCTCGATCGCCTCGGGTGCGACCTCGGCGGGTGCAGAGCGGAAGGACAGATCGAGGCCCTCGTCGGGCTCGACCAGCTTCTTGCGCCAGCTGAGCTCGAGCGCGAGCTTCTGGCGCTTGCCCTTTTGGCGGGCGCGCATCTCGAAGCCGAGGACGCCACGCGGCCCGAGCACGATCTCCTGCGAACCGACGTGGACATGCACGGCGCCGGACTTCAGGGCTGCGACCAGCTGCTCGAGATACTCGACGACCTGCGGGACGGGGACCGCGGCCTCCAGGATGACTTCATTGCGAGATTGCTTCATGCGGGCCTGCTTGCCGGTGAGGGGTCCCCATCGTGCCATGGTAAGCGGCGGCCCGCCGCCCGGATGGGCCGCGAGCGTACGCACATCAGGTTCCGGGAGGCCGCAGCGGTTGCCCGGGTCCTTTCGCCCCCCGCTGGCGCGCAGATGACCCGCACGGGCAATTCGTGCCAAGCTAGCGCCCATGTCCGGTGCCGACCGCTCTCAGACCGACCTCGAGGTGCTCCGCAGCAGCCATCGCGGCAAGTTCGTTTCACTCGGAGTCTTGCTCGCGGCCGCTGGCGGCGTGTGGTGGTTCTTCAACCGCACCGGACCCATCGGTCAGGACGAGGATCCGCAGCGCGTGCTGGTCGTGAACCAGAGCCACGTGCGCTACAAGCCCTACCTCGAGCAGTGGGGTTTTGCCGCCCAGGAGGGCCGCGCCGAGAGCATCGAGGACGAGCTGCACAAGAAGCTGCCCGAGTTCCAGGGCACCGGCATTCCGGCGATCCTTCACCTCGCCGACTGGGCTGGTTACGCCTATGTCGCGTTCGAGAACCCGGCCAAGCTCGACTTCAGCGGCCTCGACATCGAGGGAGGTGTGCCGACCTTCGAGCCGCATCATCGCTTCGCGGTCGTCAGCGCCGGTGACCTCGCCTTCCCGCACAAGATGACCGTCAGCGCCAAGCCCTCGGCGGTGATGGCCGGCGCCGACCTCGACCTGCTGAGCGCGCTGTTCGCCCAGGAGCCGCTCGCGGCGACCCTGCGCGACGACCCGAAGAACCCGCCGGTCGTGATGGTGCTGCGCACCAAGCTCGCCGAGGGCATGGCCCGCTTGACCGCGATCAAGGACGCCGAGGCCACCGTCGGCAAGATCGCCGAGAAGGCCCAGAAGCTGCTCGTCGACAAGGAGCAGGGCGAGCCCAGGCCCGCGCTGCTCGGCGCCATCCACGAGGCCCTCAACGTCATCGCCCTCGCCGACGGCAGCACCCTGCTCATGAGCCGCGCCGTGCACTTCTCGAGCAACACCGGTTACAACACCGAGCTCGAGCTCGACCGCAACTGGCAGTTCAGCTATCTGCCCGCAGGGGCCGCCCCCGGCAGCGCCCGCGTCGCCTGTCCGAGCCTGCTCGGCGGCACGCTCGAGGAGACCGGCAGCCGCCCGAGCTTCCGCTTCTCCCCGCGCGGTGACGCCCTGCTCGTGCACATGGACGGCGCCTCGCAGGTGTGGCGACTCGAGCACGGCGCCGGCAAGGAGCCGTGCAACTTCGTGCTCGCGGGCAAGGTGACGTTGCCGCTGGCGCGCGGCGAGGACCCGGGCGAGCCGCAGGCCAGCGGAAGGGTCGTCCGCGACCGCCGCGACGGAAGTGATTCGGTCGTGTACATCGCCACGCCTGGCGAGGATGTCCCGATCGAGCTGGTGCGCAGCCCCTCGACCGGCTTCGGCGCGCCGAGCTGGATCGCCGGCGACTGGGTCGCCGCGTCCGGCCACGACACAACCTCGGAGACCGGCGGCGGCGGCGTTTATGTCATGAGCCCGCTCCACCCCGATCACGCCCTGCGCCTCGAGGCGATCGCCCTCGACGCCTCGCACAGCATCGACTCGATCGCGCCCGCGCCCGACGGTCCTGGCGGCCCGCGCCTGCTCGTCGCCGCCACCAGCGACCGCGGCCAGCGGCTGTTCCGCGTCGACTTCAACAAGCCCTGGGCCGACCTCTACGATCAGGTCGTGGCCGCCGACAAGAGCCCGCCGACCCCGGCCGTCGCCGACGGCACCGAGCCGCGGATCCACGTGCTCGACGGCGGCGCTTTCACGACGACGACCCTGACCACCGAGGGCTGGGTCAGCGACATGAACGTCGCGCCCGACGGCAGCGCCGTCACCTTCCAGATCCGCGACTACGACAACGGGGTCGTCGACGCCGACAGCCGCCACGAGATCGGCATCGTCGCCCTCGACGGCAGCAGCCCGCTGCGCCTCCTGACCCGCAACGGCCTCGAGGACCACACGCCGATGTTCAGCGCCGACAGCAAGACGGTCGTGTTCCGGACCCGCTTCTCGTTCGAGAAGACCAACTGGATCCTGACCACCGGTCGCAGCGTGTCCGCGCTGAAGTGAACCACCGCCGCTGACACCTCCCGGCCCGGGCCCGGTCGCAGCGCGACCCGCCCGGGCTTCGTCGTGCCCGCTCGACGACCGTCCACGAACCTCACACCGCTGCGCCGGAATATCGTCGCCGCCCCGCGCGTGCCTGCCTCGGACCCGCCGCGCACGTGGGCCAGCGCATGTTCTCGAGGACAGGTCCTCGAGGTCAGGTCGCCGGCCGTCGCGTGCGCACGCTCCTGGGCGCGGGAGCGAGTCGGGGCCGCTTCACACCCGGAGGTCCCCGTGCACTCGTTTCACTCGCCACCGTCCCCACGGACGCCGCGCTCGCCGCGGCGCATCCGCCTGCTCGTCCTCGCCACCGGCCTCGCCGCCCTCGGCGTGCTCGCCCGCGCCATGCAAGGCGACGGCGGACCGGGCAACCTCGCTTCGCACGCCGGCACCTTCGTGCTCGGCGCCTTCGCCCTGCTGTTGCTGGGCAGCCTGCTGCAGCGGCTGCGCAACCTGTGGCACACGCACCTGCGCCCGGGCCTGGCCCGCATCGGCGAGGCGCTGTGGGCGTGGAGCGGGCGCATGTGGCCGCGCCGCGAACCTGACCCAAAAGACAGCGCGGTACTCGGCACGGGTGAGCGCATCGCGTTGATCGCCGGGCTCGTGCTGTGTGCCCTCGACGTTGCGCTGACGACCCTGCTGCTGCGCGACGTCTTCCCCGAGCCGCCGTACCGCTTCGAGCTGTGGGGCATGCTCTCGCCGGCCGCGGCCGAGTGGTCGTTTTACGTCGTCGTCGCCCTGTTCAAGACCCTGCTCGAGCTGTGGTTCGGCGTCTTCGACCGGATCCGCAGCGCGGCCGGGGGTGCGAGCGCGATGCGCTGGTTCGTGCTCGGCGGCGCCTCGGCCTTCGACGCCGCCCTTGCCGCCGCGCGCGGCCTGCTGCTCGCCGAGCAGGGCATGGGCGGCAGCGCAGTCACCGTCTCCAACATCGTCTTCGTCGGCTTCGGCATCGCCGTCCCCTGGGTCGCCGCGCACACCGGCGGCTTGCTGGTCGCCGGCATGGACGGCTTCCTCGCCCGCCTCGGCCTGCTGCGCTGGCTCGCCGCGCTGCCACGCGTGCTGCTGCTGACCACGATATGGCTGGCCGTGATCGCCCTCGCCTTGCCGGTGCTCGCCACGGTGCTCGGCCTCGGTCTGGTCGCGCTGGTGTGGTTCGCCCTCGACGATGTCGTCGCAACGATCCTCGGCCACGAGGACGACGCGACACCGGACCTCCCGCTCGAGCTGCTTCGGGTCGCGCGCGACGAGTCGCCGCCGAGCCCGCCACGCGACCCGCCGCTCGCCCTGCCGCGCGTCGCCGGAGGTGTCCCATGAGCCAGGTCAACGCCCTCTCCGCGCTCGCCGGCCTCGTGCTGGTCGCCAGCGGCCTCGCCGGGCTCATGCACTGGCAGTCGAGCAACGACGCCGAGGTCCGCGCCGCCGCCGAGGCGCGCGGCGAGTGGCGCCCGCCCTGTGCGGCCCGCCTCGGCACCGGCTACGCCGCCGTCGAGCCGATCGCCCGCACCGACGTCGGCCCGCCGCGCACCCTGCTGTTCGGCCTCGACCGCAGCCCCTCGAACCTCGACCTCGCCGACGAGCAGATGGACGCCGTCGTCGCCCACGCGGCCACCTTGCCGGCCGACACCGGCGTCGGCGTGCTGCTGATCTCCGACCGCAGCGAGCGCTCCTCGACCCCCGACATGCCCTTCGAGGCGGCCGCCGGGCGTCGCACTTTCATGCCGGGCCCGCTGCCCTGCGGCGACGACTGCACTGCCGACAGCATGTTCAAGAAGAAGTGCCTCGAGCAGATCGAGACCGCGCAGGTCGGCCGCATCGCCACGCTCGAGTCGGGCGAGTCACAGCAGCGCGCCGTCATCCAGGAGCAGCGCGCCGAGCGGATCCACCGCTGGCGCGAGCAGGTGCGCAGCTGGACCCCGAAGCCGGGCACCTCGCTGCTCGGCTTCTGGACCAAGGTCGCCGACCTGCCCGTCGTGCGCCGCACCCCCGAGCGGGTCAGCGTCATCGTCTTCTCCGACCTCGAGGAGGCCCGCACCCCCGACCGCAAGAAGATCGAGCAGTTCGGCAAGGACTATGAAAAGCGCGGCGCCTGCCCCGAGGCCCCCTGGCTCCCGCGCGGCCTCGCCAGCCTCGACATCGTGCTCGTCCAGACCCGCAGCGACGGCATCGACGCCGACGCCTGGGGCGAGCGCTGGGAGGCCGTGCTCACCTGCGCCGGCGCCCACGTCCGCCGCCACCGCTACAGCCCGGCGATCTCCGTCGCCGAGCTGCTCGGCCCCGACGAGCCCGCCCCGCTGGTCGCCCAGGGCCTGTGATCAGGCGGTCTCGCCGAGCTTCTCGATCGCCGCCAACCACCCATCGAAGCGCGGGCACTGGCCGCGTACCGTCGCCAGCGAGAGCTTCGCCCCGAGCCGCGGGGCATGGGCCGCGGAGCTACGGCCCTTGATGTAGCGCGGGCACATCGCCTGCAGGCGCTTCGAGGGGGCGGTCGTCGGCGAGTCATTGATCTGCTCGCAGCCACCGGCCGCGGCGGCCACCGCAGCGAACTTGTCCGCTGTCTCCGGGGTCTCGAGCACCGTCGCAAGTGTCTCCGGCTCGGCGAAGTACAGCGCCTCGAGCTCATGAAGTTGCACATACGGAATGAAGCGGCCGGCCAGCTGCGGCGCCGCCTCGCGTACGCCATTGCGTAACTGGTCCTCGATCGCAGCGACGCCGCCGCGCACCTTCGCGGCCGGCACGAAGCCCCAGCCGCGTCCTTCGCCGGTCGGGAGCCCGTAGTAGTCGAAGAAGGTCGTCACCCAGAGACGCCGGCGGTCCGCGAGGAAGTTGGCGAGCTCCGCGCAGACCTGCGCGAAGGAGCGGAGCATTCCGCCCTTGGCGCCACCCTTGCCGATCACCGGCACATGCAGATCGATGCCTCGCAGCGCCAGGTGCTCCGCGAGGAACGGTTTAAAAAAGCCGGACTCCGACTGGCCCTCGACGACCGCGATCAGCGTCACGCGCTCCATGTCACGGCCCTGTCTCGACGACGTTCTTCTGCATCAACTCACCGAGCGTGTACTGCTCGAGCCAGCGCTCGAGGTCGGCCGCGGACTGGCGCTCGAACAGCGATTCGGCCCCGCTGCGGCGCACGACCACCACGTCGTCCGCCTCGAAGTGATCGACGAGCAGCGGCGACTGGGTCGACACCACGAGCTGCGTGGTCGCCGAGGCCTCATGCATCACGGCCGCGAGCACTCGCAGCGCCGTGGGATGCAGCCCGAGCTCCGGCTCGTCGACCACCAGCGTCGAGGGCGGGCTCGGCTGCAACAGCGCCGTCACCAGGGCGATGAACCGGATCGTGCCGTCGGACAGGTGCCACGGCTGAAACGGGAAGGTGCTACCCTTCTGCCGCCAGTCGAGGCGCACGTGCTCGGCGTCGCCCTTCTTGCGCGGCTCGAGCAAGAAGTCGTCGAAGAAGGGCGCGATGATCTGCACCGTCTCGCGGATCCGCTGGTAACGCGCCGGGTGCTGCTCTCGCAAGCCACGCAAGAACGCCGCGAGGTTGTCGGCGTTCGGCCGCAGCTCCCGGGTGTCCTCGATCGCTCCGTCGCGCCGCATCGGTGCGAGCGTGCTGGTGTCGTGGAAGTGGTAGACGACCCAGCTCGACACGGCCTCATGGATGTGGGCCAGCTCCGATGGCGATTGCTTCCACCTCTCGAGCTTCGCCTCCCGCGCACCGCGCTTGAACACGGTCCAACCGCTATGCGCGTAAGCCAATACGTGTTCCACGATTAGGTCGCCACCCGGCACAGGCTCGAGCTGAAACCGAAAACCATTGGCGCCGAACATCATCGTCGCGGCGATCTCCCGGGTCGTCTTCGGCCCCTCGAAGAGCAGCCCGTCGCCGCCGCCCGCCTGGTTGACGAAGCCCTGCAGGTTCTCCTGGAACATCGCGCCGAGCATGCGAAAGAACTCGACGAAGTTGCTCTTGCCGGCGCCGTTGGCCCCGACGAGCACGTTGAGCTGCCGCATCGGAAACTCGTTCAGCTCACGGATCGAGCGAAACCCCGAGATGCTCAGGCTTTGAAGTGGAGCCCTCATGGAAACGATCGCGCCCGGTGAGTCTCGCCCAACCGCTGCGCTCCTGCAAGCTCAGCGCAGCACGTGGATCGCTCGCAGCCACTCCACCATCTGCGCCGGCCACTGCTGCATCGCCGGCATACCCCTACGCTGGGCCAGGCCGACGCCATGCGCCCCGTCGTCGTAGAGGTGCAGCTCGACCGGGCGACCCGCGGCCTGCATGGCCTCGCCGAACAGCTCGCTGTTGTGCACGTCGACCTTGCGGTCGCGCCGCGAGTGCACGATGAAGGCCGGTGGTGTGGTCGGGGTGACCTGCTTCTCGAGCGAGAGGCGGTCCTCGAGGCCGATCGGTGGCGGGACCTCGGGGCCGAGCATGCTCTGCTTGGAGCGCTGATGGGCCCAGCGGTCGTCGAGGGTGACGACCGGATAGACCATGACGATGAAGTCCGGGCGGCAGCTGACGCGCTGCAGCAGGTCGCTGTTCTCGAGATCGCCGGTGGGTGGGCAGGCGGTGCCGACGAAGGCCGCGAGGTGACCGCCCGCGGAGTAGCCGATCATGCCGATGCGTTGCGGGTCGACGCCGAGCTCGGCCGCCTGCGCGCGGACCGTGCGGATCGCCTGCTTGCCGTCGGCGAGGAAGTCGCGGTGATGATAGTCGTCGTTGCTGACGCGGTAGCGCAGCACGATCGCGGTGATGCCCTGGGCCACCAGCCAGCGCGCGGTCGGGAACGCCTCGAAGTGGAGGCCGCCGGTGTGCGCGTAGCTGCCGCCCGGCGCGACCACGATCGCCACGCCGATCGCCTTCTCCGGCGGCGGCAGATAATAGTAGAGCTCGGGCTTGTCGCCCTTGGCCGTGCCCAGGGCCCCTGGCGCCCCTTCCGGCCACAGCGGCGCGCGGCGGCTCGCGTCCTGTCCGGTCGAGCACGCCACCAGCAACACGCAGAGTCCCAGCAGTCGTCGCACGTCGGCGCCACTTTGGAATTGTTCGTCGACAATTCCAAGCCCCTCGCGCGGCGCCATGGTGGTTCGTGGACCTGCGCGGGTCTCGCGCGACCCTCGCGGCCGCCGACGACCCGGGATATACCCGCCGCATGCGCCTGCTCGGGACCCTGACCTCGCCCTACGTCCGCCGCGTCCGCGTCATCGGCCTCGAGCTCGGCGTGCCGCTCGAGTTCGTCGACACCACGACGCCCGAGGGACGGGCCACGCTCACGCGCCTCAGCCCCTTACAAAAGGTCCCGGTGCTCGAGGTCGGCGGCGTCGGCGTGATGGACTCGCACGCCATCATCGATCTGCTGCTGGCCCAGCACGGCCACGGCGCGCTGCGACCTCCGCACGCCGCGAGCCAGATCTGCGAGGGCAACATGCATCATGCCGCCGACGGCGCGCTGGATGCCGGCGTTCGCCTGTTCTACTGCAAGCGCGACGGCGTCGACATCGAGTCCCTGCCCTTCATGCGCAGTGAGCGTGACCGCATCGACCGCGCCCTCGCCTGGCTCGACCAGCAGGTCCGCGGGCCGTGGTGCACGCCCGATGAGGGCTTCGGCCTCCCCGAGCTCGCCCTCGTCACCACGCTCGAGTGGATGCGCTTTCGCAGCATCGCCGACCTCGCACCCCACGCCAACCTGCTCGCCTTCCTCGCGGCCCACGCCGAGCGCCCGTCGCTGCTCGCCACCCGGGCGCCGGGCGCCTGACCTTTCGGTCAGGTTCACTCGAGCCCCGCTCAGCCCCGCCGCGGCGGCAGCCCGCTGACCCGGTCGACGGCCTCGCTGGCGACCGCCGGCTCGCCCGCGTGGCCCGACAATTTTGCGAGCGTGCGCTCGAGGTTGAAGACCAGCGTGCGCTCGTCGGCCAGCGAAGGATCGACGGTCTGGCGGTACAGCGAGGCCAGCGCGTGGACCGTCTGGTACGCGCCCTCCTGGTTATTGCTCTCGTGGTGGAGCGCGGCGGCGCGGGCGAGCGCCGTCGCCTGGTCGACGAGCAGGCGGCCGCGCACCAGGCCCTCGCTGGCGGCGCTGGCGAGCACGCTGGTGAGGTCGACCCTCGCCTTGACGGCCGCGCCGCTGCGCTCGCGGTAATCGAGCTGCACGCTGGCGACGGCGGTGCCCGGGGCGACCTGGGTCTCGGGCAGGCCGGGTCCGGTGTCGGAGCCGAGCGCGACGAAGATGGCGCCCTTCTTGCGGCTCAGGAAGATCGTCTCGACCGAGACCGCGATCGCGCCGCCATCGAGCCACTTGAGCGCCTTGCCGGGGATGCCGTACACGCCGACAATTTTCAGGCCCTTCGCGGGGCGCAGCTCGAGCTTCATGTCGAAGGCGAGCTCGGTGACCATGGTGTCGAACTCCTCCTCGAACACCTTCTGCATGCGGCCGGCGTCGGGGAAGAAGAACAGGTTGCCGCCGCGCACGCTGGAGATCGCCGTCGCCAGCTCGGCGCCGAACTGCACGCCCACGCCGACCGTGGTCATGCCGACGCCCGAGCGCGAAGCGTCGCGGGCCATGCCCATGAAGCTCTTCGCGTCGGTGTTGCCGACGTTCGGGCGCTCATCGGTGAACAGCATCACGCGGGTGCTGCCCTTGAAGTGATGCGAGCTCGCCAGCGCAAAACCGACGGCGAGGCCCTCCTCCATGTTGGTCGAGCCGGCGCTGGCGATCCCCGCGATCTGCCCGGCGATCGCGGCGCGGTCGCGGACCGGCGTCGGCTGCATGTACACGTGCGAGCGATCGCCGTAGAGCACGATCGAGAGCTCGTCGTCCGGCCCCATCTGAGTCAGCACTTTTAATAGCGACTCCTTGACGAGGTCGAGCGGCTGGCCGGACATCGAGCCCGACTTGTCGATCACCGCGACCAGATGCAGCGGCGCCCGCTTGAAGGTCTTCGGGTCGAGCCCCGAGGAGAAGCCGAGCTGCGCCACATGCCGCACCTCCGGCTGGACCAGCAGCGCCGCCGGCATCGCCTCACCGATCGCACACAGCGTCTGCATACACTTCGTGCGGGTCACCAGCGGCAGGTCGTGCTCGCTGAACAGACCCTCGGCCGTGAAGGTGTTGGGGTGCGGGACCTCGCCCGCGGCGACCCGGTCGCGGAAGAACGCGATGTCCTGCGCCCCGCCCGGCGTCGCCCCCATGGTCGCATCCGCCGAGAACTCGTAGGACATCTTCATGGGGCTCGGCGCCATCCGCCTGCGCTCCTCACGATCCGGGCTGCGGCCCTGCGCCCCCGCGGGCACCAACATCGCGGCGCACAGGGCCAATGCAGAGAAGCGGGGCAAGGGGCGGGACATCAATTCGGCGAGGCGCATGAGACGGCCTCGTACGCGCCACCACGGCCGGCGATCTATCCGCCGATCACATCACGGCGATCCGCCGCTCGCACCCCTGGTCTGTCCGCGAAGGCGCGTCTATAGTCGCGGCTCCGTGCTCCTCGCATGCGCACTCGGCTCGCTGCTCGCGGCCTCGCCCGCAGGAGCCGCCGCGCCGGACGTGGCGACCAGGGGCGGCAATTCCGGGCCCGAGCTCGCCGAGCCCGCCGACCACTCCGAGCCCGAAGACCCCGATTACTCCGAGCCCGCCGACGACCCCGACCCTGCCGCCGTGCTCGCCGACAAGGAGGCTCGCGCCCGCGAGGCCGCGGCTGCGTTCGCGGCCCGGCGTTATCCCGAGGCGGCGCGCAAGTACGAGGCCCTGTTCGACGAGTTCGACGAGCCGGGCTTCTTGCTCGCGGCCGGTCGCAGTCGGCTGGCAGCCGGGCACCGGGCGCACGCGGTCGCCTATCTCAGTCGCCTGCTCGCCAGCGGTCGGCTCACCGCGACCGACACGCAGGTGGCATACGGCGAGCTCGCGGCGGCGCAAAAGGCAGTGACCCCGGTGACGCTGCGCATCGAGTTGCCCGCCGACCTCGACCACGTCCCGCAGCTCTCCGCGGAGCACATCGCACCGCAGGAGATCGATCCGCGCCCGCCGCTCGAGTTCCCGCTGCCGACCGGATCGAGCCCGACGCGCGTCCTGCTGCTGCAGCTCGACCCGGGCACGTGGCAGCTACAGGTCGATGACCCGGCGCTCGAGTCGGTGGAGCTCGTCGTCGACGTGCTCGGTCAGCCGGGTGAGGTGCTGCACCTCGACCTGCGGCCGCACGACCATGAGCTCCCGCGCCTGCAGCGACGGCGGCTGGTCGGTGTGCTCGCAGGTCTCGGCGGTGCGACGCTCGGAGCCGGCATCGGCGTGATGCTCGTCGGCGACCTGGCCGTACAACGAACCCTCACACGCAAGGACTGCCTCGAGCTGGACGACTGCAGTGACACGCTCGCCGATGTCACCATGCTGCGCAGCGCGGGCGCCGGCATCCTCGGCGCCGGTGCCGGTGTGGCGATCGTGGGGCTCACCGGACTCGCCCGCGAACCGCGACTGCGCCGAGGCCTGTGGTTCGCCGAGCTCGGCATCGGCGGCGCCGGTTTGCTCGGCAGCGTCGTCGCCGTCGCGCTCGCAGCCAGGCGCTTCAATCACGACGCAACCCCGTCGGGAGATCCCGCGGGCGACCCCGATGCCCTGGCAGGCATCGAGCGACGCACCGTGCAGCACACCGCGGCCTCCGCGGGCATCGGCCTCGGCAGTGGCCTCGTCTTTGCGGCCGCCATCGCCCTCCTGCGCACCCAGAAGAACCCCCAGCGCCACCTCGCACCGGCGCTCGGCATGAGCCCGGGCGGCCTTGGTCCCGGGCTCGCCCTGGCCGTATCGGGCCGCTTCTGAGCCCCAAGGCTCGCGGCCGCGATCAGGTCACTTGCGGGGCCGCGTCGCCGGCCTGGTGGGCGCGACGGCGGTCGGGGCCTTGGACTCGGACTCCTGGACCCCGCGCTTGGCAGCGGCGCCGGCGTTGGCGTCCTCGCGATCGAAGCACAGATCGCCGTTATCCTTTTTAAGAATATCGATCTGGTCCTTCGCGGCCTTCTGATACTGGGCGCTCGCGCCGGACTTCGGACGGATCAACGCCTCGAAGTAGGCGATCGCGTTCTTGCACTGACCGAGCTTGGCGAAGCCGAGGCCCGAGTAGTACAGCGCGTCCGACACGATCGGGTCGTCCGCGTGCTCCTGAATGATGCGGTAGAACTGGCCCAGAGCGCTCTTGTAGTCGCGCTCGCTGAAGAAGGTCAGGCCGACCTTGAAGTTCGCCTCGGGCAGCTTCGGGTCGCCCGGATACCGCGAGATCACCGTGCGCCACAGCTGCCGCGAGAGCTTGTAGTTCTTGCGCTGCAGCTGACGCTCGGCCTCCGCCCACAGCTCGTCCTTGCCCTCGGGGATGTTGGTCGCCTCGTTGAGCTTCTCCTCGAGCGTACGCAGCCGCGTATCGACCTCGGCGCGCAGCTCCTGCTGCGCCTGCTGGCTCGACGAGGACACCAGCTCGGCGTTCTCGGCCGCGCCGCGGAGCTCGCGGACCTCACCCTCGACCGTGTCCATGCGCGCGCCGATGCCGGCCTGGCTGCCGCGCAGCAAGGTCTCCGCCTGGTCGAGCTTGCCTTGCAGCTCGGCGAGCTTGCGGTCGGCCTCGGCGAGCTTCTCGTCGAGGGTCGCGCTGCGCGAGTCGGTCGACTGCTCGATCTTGCTGACCTTGGCGGCGAGGTCGTCGTGCTGGGCCTTCAGCACCAGACAGCCCGACGAGCCGGCCGAGCCGAGCGCCGCGAGCACGAGGATGGCCCCCCGAAGCGAACGAGTCGCCGGGAGGCCATGGAGCGCGCGAAACGAGGGTTTCACGGTGCTCACTGCCAAACGAACTGGACGCGGCGGTCCTTGGCCATGCCGGCGGGATCGTTGCCGGTGGACTCGAGGTCGCCCTTGGACACGACATTCATGCGGCTCGGGTCAACGCCGAGCGCCTGCAGGAACTCCTTGACGTTGTTGCCGCGCTTGTCGGTCAGCATGATGTTGTACTCCTCGGTGCCCGTCGAGTCGGCGTGGGCTTCGAGGATGACCGCTTTGGTCTGGTTGGTCTTCATGCACTCGGCCAGGCCCTTGAGCTTCTCCTGGTCGGCGGGCTCGAGGTTGGGGCTGTCGAAGCCGAAGAACACGGTCTCGACCTCGGGGCAGGGGCTGGCGCCGCCGCCCTCGGAGACGCCCGAGAACACGCAGTTGCCGTTGTCGCAGATCTCGTCCATCGCGCACTGGTCGTCGGTCTGGCACTGGGTGCCGGCCGGGCCGTCGCCGCCGGGGCTCGAGCAGCGGCCGCTGCCGATGTCGCAGGTGCCGGGCTGGCAGTCGATGTTGTCGTTGCAGGCCGCGCAAGCGCCGGCCTTGCAGACCGTGCCGCCGGCGCAGTCGAGGGTCTGCGTGCAGGGCTTGCCGATGCCGTCCGCGCCGCCGCCGGCGATCGCCGCCGGGTCCTGACAGCGGAACTCCGAGCACTTCCAGTTGGCGCCGTTGGGGCCCTTACCGGCGCAATCGGGGTCGGTCTTGCAGTTCTGGCACATGCCGTCGACGCACTTCTCGTCGAGGTCCACGTTGCAGTGCTTGTCCTTCTTGCACTGCGGGTACTCGGGCTTTTTACACGCCGTGGTCGACAGGCCCATGACGGCGACGCCGAGGGCGAGCAGATGTGGAGTCAGGCGGGACAGCATTGCGCGCATTGTGGCGGCTCCGGGAGGGCGAGGAAAGTTTCCGACGAAAGCGATCTTCGGGGTGATGGCTGGCGGCCACCGCGTCCGATCGTGCGTTGACGTGGGCGGCCAAGGCATAGCCTTGCACAGCGCGCAGTGTCAACCACAGCGCCGATCCACCGCACGTTTCGGGGCCCGATCCGCGACCCGATCGAGCCAGGCTCCAGAAGGATCGCCCGACCGACGCCGCACCGATCTCTCCGGCGCTCTCGGGCCGGATCCGGCGGACGCGGCCCGATGCCCGCGTCTCTGGCCGTGCAGGCGAGGCCTCGGGCCGCAGCCGCCGGTCGACGGAGCGGTCCGGGGCCGACTCGAGCGTGGCGGCGGCGCGCGTCGATCGTGGCCCGAGCGTGGGCGATCCTGCGCAGGCGGCGCGAGGCCCTCGTGCCGCCGCCGCGGACCGGCCCGCCGCCGCGCGCGTGGCTTTAGATTCTCCAGCGCCTCTGGCATGGTTCGCCGCCATGGCGCCGGTCGACCACAAGACGATGTTCGAGATCTACCGCGAGACGGATTATAATCGCGCGTTTCGCTTCGTCTTCTTCACCGACCTCGACGAACACAATCGCGGCAAGGAGATCGCCCGGGCCGCGGCCGGTGAGACGGTCTTCTCCGGCTTCATCGCCGATGAGCGCAAACCCGCCGCCCGCGAGGCCACCGAGGGCATCGTCGACGACCTCAACGCGATGGACGGAGACGACGCCTGTCTGTCCCCGGCGGAGTTCCAGACCCGCCTCGGCGAATTCCTCGTGCCCTGAGCATGTCCCCCGCCCTCGCCACCCGCCGCGCCGCCCGGGTCCTCGTCGCGCTCGCCCACGTCACGCTGCTGCCCGCCTGCACCGGTGAGCCCGACGCGGACGGACTCGCCGACCAGGCCAGCGTCGTCGAGTTCGGCGAGTTCGACCTGAGCCCGCGCGCCGACCCGGCCCGCGCCGCGCCGCTGGCCTGGCAGGCCCCGGCCGCGTGCCCGCAGGTCTATCGCGTGCGCATCGACGAGACCTACCCGCCCGGCCTCGAGGAGCGGCTGCACACCCAGGCCGAGCACAGCGAGAGCTTCTTCGTGATCTCCGGACCCCGCGAGGGCGAGCGCATGACCTGGCCCTCCGGACCTGTTCCAAAGGACAGGGTCTTCAGCGGTCGCCTGACCTTCCAGGGCCCGCGCACCCAGGACCGCCCGGTGCTGCGGGACTTCGCGCTGTCGGCCGAGCTCGCCGGCCCGGCCGCACCGGACGCGGCGTGCATGGAGCGCAGCTGGGACCCGGTCGAGGACGCGCTGGCGCTCGGCTGGCCGCAGCTGCCCGCGCGGCTGGTCGCGCGCGGCGAGACCTGGCGCGGCGCCCGGGTCGAGGCCCGCTGCAACCGCTCGGCCTGCGTCGACCCGCAGACCGGCGGCGGCGGTGCCGACAATCACTTCCGGCCCTGCGCGACGATGTCGTGGCGCGAACGCCTGGACGGCCTGTACACGATCGGCGACGAGATGGTCGCGCAGGTCTCGAGCTTTTGGAGCGACGGTCACCCGCTCGGCGAGGCGCTGTCGAGCGAGCGCAGCGCGGTGATCTCGGTCGAGCACGGGCGGCTGCTGCACAGCCAGACCTACGTGCACCATGGTTATTCCGGCATCGAACGCGAGGTCCGCGTCGATGCCGTCGATGCATGTCCCGGTGGCCTGGTCGCCGCCGGCTGGACCCCGGGTCCGGCCGTCATCGCCGCCCGCGACGCGCTGTTGGCCGTCGCCGTGGCGTCCGCGACGGACCGGGACCCGGCGAGGAAGCAAACCCCGGAGCGGGGGCGTTAGGAGTCGATGGACAAGATCGTCATTCACGGCGGACAGCGCCTCACCGGCGAGATCCGGATCCTCGGGGCCAAGAACGCGGCCCTCCCGATCCAGTGCGCTGCCCTGCTCACCGACATGCCGACCACCCTGCGCCACGTGCCCAGGCTCAGCGACGTCAAGACCATGGGCGAGCTGCTCGTCGGCCTCGGCTGTACCGTCGAGGGCGACCGCACCCTCGTCATCGATCCGGCCGGCGTCGCCGCGGGCCCGCTCGAGGCCCCCTACGAGCTGGTCAAGACCATGCGCGCCTCGGTCACCGTGATGGGCCCGCTGCTGGCCCGCTACGGCCGCTGTCGGGTCTCGTTGCCGGGCGGCTGCGCCATCGGTGCGCGCCCGATCGACCAGCACCTGCGCGGCCTCGAGGCCCTCGGCGCGAACATCAAGATGGCCCACGGCTACGTCGAGCTCAAGGCCAAACGGCTCAAGGGCGCGAGCTTCAGCTTCGACGTCGTCACCGTCGGCGGGACCCAGAACGTGATGATGGCCGCGGCGCTCGCCAAGGGCACGACGCGCCTCGAGAACTGCGCACGCGAGCCCGAGGTCCAGGAGCTGGCGATCGTGCTCAACAAGATGGGCGCGAAGATCCACGGCGCCGGCACCTCGGCGATGGAGATCGAGGGCGTCGACGTGCTCACCGGCATCGACCACGCGATCCTCCCCGACCGCATCGAGGCCGGCACCTTCATGGTCGCCGCCGCGATCACCCGCGGCGACGTCTTGCTCGAGCACGCCCCCATCGACCACCTGCACCCGGTGATCGCCAAGCTCGAGGAGGCCGGCGCGATCTGCAAGGTCGAGCCGCGCGGCCTGCGGGTGATCGGCCCCGAGGCGCTCAAGCCGATCGACCTCGTCACCCGCCCGCACCCCGGCTTCCCGACCGACATGCAGGCGCAGATGATGGTGCTCGCGACCGCGGCGCACGGCCAGAGCATCATCACCGAGACGATCTTCGAGAACCGCTTCATGCACGTGCCGGAGCTGTGCCGGCTCGGCGCCGACATCCACGTCAACAACAACGTGGCGATCATCAAGGGCCCGGCGAAATACACCGGCACGACGGTGATGGCGACCGACCTGCGCGCGAGCGCCTGCCTGGTGCTCGCGGGTCTGATCGCCAGCGGCAAGACGGAGATCCGTCGCGTCTATCACCTCGACCGCGGCTACGAGACGATCGAGAAGCGCCTCCGCCAGGTCGGCGCCAAGATCCGCAGGTTCCATGGCGCCCCCAACTGACGGCCTCACCCTCGCCCTCCCCAAGGGGCGGATCCTGACGCAAGCGATCCCGCTGCTGCGCCAGGCCGGGCTCGACCTCACATCGCTGCTGGCGAGCGGCCATGACCGCCGCCTCCTCATCGATCTACCCGGCGGGTTACGCGTGCTTTTGGTCAAGCCGGTCGATGTTCCGACCTACGTCGAGCACGGGGTCGCCGACCTCGGCGTCGCCGGTTACGACACCCTGTGCGAGGAAGCACGCGACCTCTACGAGCCCGTGGACCTGGGTGTGGGGGCCTGCCGGCTGGTGGTCGCCGAACCCGCCGACCGCCCCGTGACCCTGCGCCGGGGCATGGACCTGAGGGTCGCTACCAAGTATCCGCGCCTGGCCCTGCGTCACTACCGCTCGCGCGGGATCCAGCCAGAGATCATCCCGCTCGCCGGTTCGGTCGAGCTGGGACCGATCACCGGGCTCTCCGACCAAATCGTCGATCTAGTGGAGAGCGGCGAGACCCTCCGGCAAAATAACCTGCGGGAGGCGGATACCATTCTTCACGTGACCAGCAGGCTCATCGTCCACCCGGCGAGCCTCAAGCTCAAGCAAGCGGCGATCACCCGCATCATCGCCGCAGTTCGTGCGGCCGCCCTGACCCCCGCGAGGACCGCATGAGCAAACACGACGACCCGGCCCTGGTCCGCGCGGCCCTGATGCAGCGCCTCAAGGTGCACACCCGCATCAGCCAGCAAGGCATGGGTCCGACCCCGGACCAGCGCAAACGCCTCGCCGCCTCGCTGCCCGACATCCTCGCGTTCGGCGACCGCCGCTACGCCGCCGCCCACG
>Ga0116158_10001702_pt1 | contig 19731 bp, 15 predicted proteins | sample AD_UKC052_MetaG_FD_89883 | JGI IMG/M metagenome (GOLD analysis project Ga0116158, IMG submission 89883) | Active sludge microbial communities of municipal wastewater-treating anaerobic digesters from USA - AD_UKC052_MetaG | ecosystem: Engineered > Bioreactor > Anaerobic > Digestate | place: USA... | reverse complement strand
CCATATTCAGTATAAAAATTAGAGAAAGTGAAAACAATTTTTTCATTTGAGTATTTATTTAATTTATTACACTAAAATAATTACTTATTTGAATCGATTTTATTGTAAAAAAACTATAACCTTGTAGTACTAATAAGTCTTTCAAAAACAAAGTATTATCTTAATAAATAAATGATTTACTAAACATTTGAATATAAGCTTTTTTTAATTTTTTTTAAAACCTAAAGATATAGATTTTGTAAGGAGTTTGACATCATTATAGTGACCACATCAGACTAATACTATTTAACAAAAGGTTATTTTCCATCAACATAATCTTGTAAATAACTAAATCTTGGGGTTAGTTTCCCTTTTTCTGTGATTTTTGCCCGTTGCAAAATGCCATCTTTATCACCGTTGAAAAAAGCGGGAATCACGTGTTCCATAAACATTTCGCCGAAACCTTCGCTAGCTTCTTTTGGCAATTCACAAGGCAAATTATCGACAGCCATCACCACAATTGCCGCAGGATGAAATAATTCAACTTCTTTGTTCTCGCTAGGCAAATAACCATACAAAGGGTCCTCAATAGTCGATGATCTTAACGTGCAAGCTATAGAACTATCAACGTCACAAGAGATATCGGCAACCACTTTTATTTTACAATCTTTGGCTTTTAGCATTTCACGAGTGAGAATATCCGGAGCTTCATTGGAGTGAAAATGTCCCGTAATATAGATATCCGAAACTTTGGTAAAGCGCTCAAAATTGGAAACATAATCTTGAGGATTCTGAAAAAAATCATTGAAGTCTAAAACTTGACCGTCTTTTCGAACGTTATAATCCAAAACATCAATCTGTGCATAAACGGGTTGCGTATAGTTTTTGGTTAAATAATTTTCGACCGAAACTTCCTTGATTTTAATAGCGTCCAAAATTTCTTTGACACCACTACCTACTTTTCCTGTTCCTGTATTTACAATTTTTATTGGAGGCAAAACCAATCGTTTCAAATGGGCAATCATATCTTGCTTTCCTGAAAGCGATGCTGCTTTTGGAAGTTTGAACAATTCGAATTTTATTCCAAAAGCTCTAAAACTATTGTAGGCTCCCACAAATCCAGCATATTTGCCAAAACCAATCAATCGAATATTATGTTCATTTACAATGGTTTCGTGGTCATAAAAATCAATATTTTTCTCTAATAAAGCTTGCAACAATTTTCTGTTGTGCGGTTGCTTTTTGATAGTGTGCGAAAAAAAGAAATACGATTTGTTGGGAATTAAATTTTCTACAGGAACTTCTTTAACACCAAAAAAGACCTCACAATCACTGATGTCGTTGGTTACTTCGATACCCATATTTCTATATTCCTCATCCGAAAAAGCTCTAATATCTGAACTTTCAACTTTTACAACTATACCTTGGTGAAGTTGTTTTAGTCTAGCCAATTCATCGGGTGTAAATACAACTCTTCTATCGGGTGTGCTTTTTCTTTCTTTTATAATTCCGAATTTCATAGGCTTTGAATACTGATTAATATAACTTTATAGTATTTATTTGTTACAAAAATAACATTTTATATCAATTCTGTTGGCTTTTATGAAAATGTTTTAGAAAACACAAACACTATTAATTGATTTTTAAGACAATGTCTAAAAAAAACAAAATAGGGTTTAAAATAGTGTTAACTTTTTCAAAAAAGGAACAAAACAAAAGAATAGGATTCTATATATTTGCCTTTCTAGCAAAACACATATGAATTTTATCAAACGCGCAAATATACTACAATTTCTCCTCTTACTTTTGGTTTTAAGCTCTTGCATGAAAGAGAAAAAAATAGAGCTTAAAGAGCTTAAAGATGCTGAACTTCCAAAAAATGCATTGCCAAAAATGAAGCCTTTAATCAACGAAACTCCAAAACTTACAACAGAATACATTAATTCAACCAAAAATTCAATAGATTCATTTTACAGAAAAAATTGGCCTAACAACAGCATGAATGGAGGTTTTCTTGTGGCTAAAAATGGTCAGATTATCTATGAAAAATATGAAGGCTTTGCTAACATTAGAGACAAAACCCCAATAACAAGTACTACTCCTATTCATATTGCATCGGTTAGTAAAGTTATTACTGCAACTGCAATTTTAAAATTGGTCAATGCCAAAAGAATTGGGTTAGACGATAAAGTGACGGTCTATTTAAAAGAGTTTCCCTATCCGGAAGTAACGGTAAGAATGTTGTTGAGCCACCGAAGTGGGATGCGGAGTTATGCCTATTTTACGGATCGAGACAAAAACGTTTGGGATCGACATAATACACTGACCAATAAGGATGTTTTAACCATAATGGGGACAAAAAACATTGGGTTAGAACAAAAAACAGGAACTCGTTTTGCGTATTGTAATACCAACTATGCAATGTTGGCTTTGATTATTGAAAAGGTTACCAAACTTTCTTATCGAGAAGCTATGAGCCAAATGATTTTCAAACCACTCGGGATGACCAACACTTTTGTTTTGGATTTTGACAAAGACAAAAAGAAAGTAGCTCCTTCGTATAAAGGCAATAGAGTAGAAATTGGCATCGATTATCTTGATAAAGTGTATGGAGATAAAAATATTTACTCCACACCAAGAGATTTATTGAAATTTGACCGTGCTCGTTATTCGCCTTCGTTTTTAGAACCAGCACTTTTGAAACAAGTTTATGTGGGTTACAGCAATGAGCATCCGGGTCGAAAAAATTATGGTTTAGGAATCCGAATGATCAACTGGGAAACTGGCAAAAGTTTTTATTTTCACAACGGTTGGTGGCACGGTTTTACCTCATCCTACATCACGCTAAAAGACGAAAACGTCACCATAATTGCCTTGTCCAACAAATACACCAAGAGCACTTATGCCGTCAGAAAGTTGTCCGTATTGTTTGGAGAATATCCATTTAAAGTGGAAGACGAGTAGTTTGGAAGTGGGAAGTTAGAAGTGGGAAGTTATAGGTCGGAAGATGTTAATTTTATTACGGAGAAATGTAATTGATATTACCATTGACAATCCATCAAAATTATTGTAACTTTGCGAAATATTTTTGATGAAATCTGAAATAAAATGGGGTCGACTGGTTTTGACAGCAAGTCGAATTGAAAAGTAAGCACGTCGAGAACTGGGACAATTCTCGTAAATAAAAGGTCTCAAACATTTTACACGGCGAAGGAAACTACGCTCTTGCTGCATAATCTGAATCATAGTAAGATTAGCCTCGTCCTACCAGGTAGGAAAGCAGGATTCACCTCGAAAGCTCTGGTTTATGGCGGTCGATACAGGTGAATCGTAAATTTAAACCTAGATTTCCGCAAGCTTCGGGTGGATTTCGAAACTAAAGAAGCTAAGCAAAGAGCGGTTGTTCCTGACCTAACTCCAAGTCGAAAATCCATTCAGGAAATAAACGTGTAGAAAGCTCTTTAGTTGCTTGTTTGGACGGGAGTTCGACTCTCCCCGACTCCACTGGATGGGATGATTGAAAAATCATCCCTTTTTTTATTGCACACAAGCAATCCTTTTTCCTTCATTATCAATCGATTATGATACAAAGAATCGATCATAGTAGGTGTTCGATAGATACCATCCTGATAGTATAAATTGCTGTCGAACACCAGTTTTACAAATTCCCTTTTTTGAATAATATTTGCTTGAATGTATATCTCTTTTATATTTCCTAGCATATCTAAATTTTTTTGTAAAATTGTATATGCATGATTTTCAGTTTTAGCAAGACGTTCGAGTGCGGACTTGCAAGAAAGGATAGTGCTACTATAGGTAGAATACCATCTGTCATAAGTATCTTTTGAGATTTCATTTTTTATCCATTTTTCTTCAACAGAAAACATTTTTTCTTGCGCTTCTTCGAGCATGTGCCTCTTTTCGATCATTTTCTCCTTACTGGCTTTTATATTTTCTTCAATGGAATGATATGCAGAACTCCTAATTTCAGATAGTGCCTTTTCTGGAATACTCATTAATTCCCATATTTCTAAAAGTTGTTTATGGGATTTAATTACACTAATGTTATTATGCTTTGAATGCTTACATTTGTAATAATAGAAATATTTGCCCGATTTACCTCTTGAAGGAGCTCCTGTCAGGTAATTTCCACAATGACATTTTAGAACTCCTCGAAGCGGAAGATCTTCGTCTAAAATATTTCTTGAATGTACTGGCTTTTTCATCTTGCTCTGTACCATTTGCCAGCTCGTACTATCTATGATTGCTTCATGAATACCTGGAAATATCCCCCCTGGAAACTCTTTATAACCTTGAACCTGCAGCATTCCTGCGTATACAGGATTTGACAAAACTCTCTCAATAGAGGTATTTCCCTTTCTGGTAAAACCAATAGCCCGAGCTTGTTCCTTTATTATGTAAAGTGGCGTATCTTTTAGAAAAGCATCGTAAATAAACTTTATTATTTTTGCTTCTGTTTCCTCAATCACTAATTTCCTGTTTTTTCCTTCTCCAAATTTCACATAACCAAAAGGGGGTTTAATCCCAATATAACGTCCCTCCTTTGCTCTGGCTGTATACAGCCCTCCTCTAATTTTTATACTTCTGTTTATATTATCTTCCTCTGCAAGAAGAAGTTGTAAACCAGCCCTGAAAAAGCTTCCTGGAGTATCATAGTCAAATGTTATTCCCTCAGTTACACTGACTACCTGAATATTATATTTTCTCTGAAGTGACTTGACCATACTCATTGCCTCACCAGCGTCTCTACTAAATCTGTCCATTTGATCTACTAAAAGATAGTCAACACTTTTAAAATGTTTAGCAATAAATTCTTGAAGTTTTATAAAATCAGGCCTATCAAATGTTTTTGCACTTTTACCTCTATCAATAAAGGAATCTACAAGTTCAACATTATTAAATTTCAACCATTGATCGGTATATAACTCTTGTCTTTCAATTGAACCATTGCTTTGTCCCAATTGACTAAATCTTAAATATCTAATCGCTCTTTTCATACAATTCTCTTAATGTTATAAAAACAATAATTTCAGTTAACAAAATTACTAATTTTTGCTCATTGCGCTTCGAAATACAATCATTAAACTCATCTATCTTTCCATCAATCAATACTTTATCTTCATTTTCCATCTTATACCTCCTTTGTCTTATGCAAATGAATTCATTTTACTTTTGTTAATATTTATCTGTACGCTCACAAATAAATTTAACAGCAAATTCATTTACCATACTTTTTTGTCATTCCAAGGCATCTTTTGGCTAGGATTGGATAAGTGTAAATAAATATTGATTATAGAGAATAAATACTCCTAAATTACGAATTGATATCATATTGATATACGCCGAACATCCAAAATGTATAAATGTAGATAGACTTTTACCTGTTCTAAGCAATCAAAAAACGAATAGCTACCTAAAAGAAATAGCTGACGTTTGCGGCATCAATAAAGAATTAACCTTCCACATTGCCAGACATACTTTTGCAACCACCATAACACTTACAAATGGCGTTCCAATTGAAAGCGTAAGCAAAATGCTCGGTCACAGAAACCTAAGAACAACCCAACATTATGCTAAAATTTTAGACAGAAAAGTCAGCGATGATATGGAATTATTAAAATCTAAATTAGGCAACTTTAAACTAAAAACTACTATTTCGAATGGTACGGATTTATAAGATTTTTAATATCCACGTATCTCTCCATGAAAACTATACATGCTAAGCAAGATTTTTTTGCAGCTGAATGAGAAAATGGGTTATATTAGTTATTCACCCACTTATTCACCCACATTTCGAAATCAAACGTTCGTCTTAAAATTACCGTGAACATTCCATCAAAGATTAATTCGGGTGGTGTTAATCCTTCTTCTTTCGTTAAATCATGCATTCATCTGAACCAGAACCCATTTGTTCCACTAATCGCATTTCTTTCGAATAATACAAAAATTAGTAGTCTATATCATTTGTTGCACAAGAAAATCTCTCACCTTTTCCTCTACACCTAATTCAATTAATTGCATTTCCTTTTATCTCTGAAACTTCTCTTTTTAATTCTAATAGAATTTCTTTTATACTTTCTATTTCAGTTAGTGGCTGTTTATAAACCAATGATTATTGGATTAAAAGCGAATGTGCACGAGATAGCTGAAACCTACCGTACCGCTTATCCTCATGCAAAAATATTGTATCCAGGAAAAGAAGATTTCACACCACAAAAACGGCAACGAATTTTTGGAGACATAAAGAACAATGATTGGGATTGTGTGATACTTACACATGACCAGTTTGGCATGATACCGCAATCTCCAGAGATGCAGAAAGAAATACTGCAAACAGAATTAAATAGTGTAGAAGAAAATTTGGCTACTTTGAAAACGCAAGGAAAAGATATTTCAAGGGCAATGCTTAAAGGGGTTATCGTGCGAAAACAAAATCTAGAAGTCAAGCTTAAAACACTGGAGTATGACATAGAGAATAGAAAGGATGACACAGTCGATTTTAAGATGATGGGCATTGACCATTTATTGGTAGATGAAAGTCACCGTTTTAAAAATTTAATGTTTAATACTCGTCATGAAAGAGTTGCTGGATTGGGTAATATGCAAGGAAGTCAAAAAGCACTGAACTTACTTTTTGCCTTACGAACCATACAAGAACGAACAGGAAAAGATCTCGGTGCCACCTTTCTTTCAGGGACAACAATTAGTAATTCGCTAACAGAATTATACCTGCTTTTTAAATACCTGCGTCCACAAGCATTGGAAAAGCAAGGCATCAACTGTTTTGATGCTTGGGCGGCTATTTATGCCCGAAAGACTACCGATTATGAATTTTCGGTAGCCAACAATATTGTTCAAAAAGAACGGTTCCGATATTTCATAAAAGTACCAGAACTAGCACAATTCTATTCGGAAATAACGGATTATCGAACAGCAAAAGACATCGGTATTGACCGTCCCGAAAAAAATGAAATACTTCACAATATTCCACCAACACCAGAACAGGAAGTGTTTATTAAAAATTTGATGGCGTTTGCTAAATCAGGCAATGCAACCTTGTTGGGAAGAGCTCCATTGACAGACCGTGAAGAAAAAGCAAAAATGCTAATCGCTACAGACTACGCTCGTAAGATGTCTCTTGATATGAGGATGATAAGCCAAAAGTATGAAGACCATCCAGACAATAAGGCCTCCCATTGCGCTGCAAAAATTGCAAATTATTACAATAACTTTAATGCACAGAAAGGAACTCAATTTGTTTTTTCAGATTTGGGAACATATAAACCCACGGAATGGAATGTTTATTCAGAAATTAAAAGAAAGTTGGTTCAGAATCATAATATTCCATCTAATGAAGTACGCTTTATACAAGAAGCGAAAACGGATAAGCATCGCAAGGAATTGATTAGTTCAATGAATGAAGGTAAAATCAGAATACTATTTGGTTCTACTGATATGCTTGGAACTGGTGTTAATGCACAGAAGAGAGCGGTAGCAGTTCATCATTTGGATACTCCGTGGCGACCAAGTGATCTTGCCCAAAGGGATGGAAGGGCAATTCGTAAAGGGAATGAGATTGCTAAATTCTTTGCCAATAATAAAGTAGACGTGATTATTTATGCTGTAGAAAAATCATTGGATGGTTATAAATTCAATTTATTATACAACAAGCAGCTTTTTATAGATCAGTTAAAAAATAATAGTTTAGGAAAACGAACCATCGACGAAGGAGGTATGGATGAAAAATCTGGTATGAATTTTTCGGAATATGTAGCCATCCTTTCGGGAAATACCGACCTCTTGGACAAAGCAAAACTAGAAAAGCAACTTGCTGGATTAGAAAGTGAACGTCAAGCATTTAATCGTTCCAAGTTCAGCTCTAAGTACAAACTGGAAGATGTTACTGCGACATTGGAAGCCACTCAGTCTCGTTTGAATCGGTTTATTTTGGATTGGGACAATTTGCAACAAAAAGTGCAAAAACACCCTGATGGAACTTTGTTGAATCCTGTTCAGCTTAACGATCTACCTCTCAATGCCGATGTCAAACAAATTGGAGCAAAGCTCAACTATATTGCAGAGAAAGCCCGCACTGCTGGACAGTATGAAGAAATTGGTAGCTTGTATGGTTTTAGCTTGTTGGTAAAAACAGAATTAACAGATAAAAATTTAGATATGTTCGAAAGAGATAATCATTTTTTTATTCAGGGCGAAGGAGGTATCAAGTATACTTATAACAATGGAAACATGGCGTCAGAACCTAAAACTGCAGCGTTGAATTTTATTAATGCATTAGGCAAAATCCCTAGTCTCATAGAACAAGAGCAAAAGAAAATTACTGAACTGAAAAAAGATCTTCCAGTACTTCAGGAAGTAGTTAATAGCAAATGGACTAAAGAAAATAAATTAAATGAATTAAAAACTGAATTGGCTGCCATTGACAGAAAGATTCAATCATCAATAACACCTTCTGAAAATAGAAAAGAGGACGAGCAAGAAGAATATGAAAAAGAAGATGTGAAGAATATTAAAACTCATCTGAAATTAAAAGCCATATAGTCCTGATTTAGTATTGAATATTTTAAAAAACGAACACGATTCAATAGAAATAGCACTACATAATTTAATAATTTTATCACGACAATATTTAATAGAAATAACACAACAATATTTACTAACTTTGTCACATCGTAATTAAATAGAAATAGCACGGAGCATTTAGTAAAAAAATAGATATGGCAACACCACGAGAAAGATTTGTAGAAGCTCTTAAATTTCTTCATGAATTGCAGAATAAAGGAGTTGTAGGTATTCATACAGATGATATACCTAATCGTAAATATCGGGAGATACTTCTAAAGAACGGCTTTATACAAGAGGTAACAAAAGGATGGTATGTTGCTACTAATCCCGAAGAGCAAGATGGAGAAACTACTGCTTGGTATAGTTCTTACTGGGATTTCATCGTTGCTTTTTTGGAGCGCAAGTATGGTGATAACTGGTGTCTCTCAGCAGATCAGTCGTTATTACTACATGCGGGCAATCAATCAGTTCCTCAGCAATTACTTGTTCGCTCTCCACAAGGCAATAACAACCCTACGGCCTTTCCGCATAGTAATTCATTATTTAATATGCGAAGCAATTTACCAATGAAAAATCAGTTGATGGTAACAAAAAATGGTATCCGTATGTACAATTTGCAGGCGGCATTGATTTATTGTTCTGTCTCCATATATACCCGAAACGCCATTGATGCTCGTACTACACTATCATTGATACGTGATGCATCAGAACTATTACCCATACTTTTAGAAAATGGGCATACAACTTTAGCTGGAAGACTTGCAGGAGCATTCCGGAATATTCAACGTGACAAAATAGCTGATCAGATTGTAGATACATTTAAGCAAGCAGACTATGACATACGCGAAGAAGATCCTTTTGCAACTAAGCTGGAGATGAAATTACCAGTTCGTGAGCGGTCACCGTATGCCAATCGTATTCGGTTAATGTGGTTACAAATGCGAGAAGTGATTATAGACAGATTTGAAGTTGCACCAGGCTTACCTATTGACAAGGAAGCCTTCTTGAAGAATATTGATGATATTTATATTACAGATGCCTACCATTCTTTATCCATAGAACGCTATCGTGTAACTCCCGAACTCATTGAAAAGGTAAGTTCTAGGCGATGGGATACTAAGGAAAATGAAGAAGATCGTAAACAAAGAGATGCTATGGCGGCTAGAGGTTACTTTCAGGCTTTTCAAGCTGTCAAGGAAAGTATTAAGGAGATACTGCAAGGAAAAAATGCTGGTATGCAAGTCGACATAGACCATTCAAAATGGTACAGGGAATTGTTTGATCCTAGTGTGGCTGCAGGAATTTTAAAAGCTTCGGATTTGGCAGGATACCGAAATCATCAGGTATATATTGGTAATTCCCAACACGTCCCTTTAAGTGTAGACGCCATGCGTGATGCCATGCCGGTATTATTTGAACTATTGGAAGAAGAAACTGAAGCATCAGTAAGGGCAGTATTAGGACATTTTATATTCGTTTTCATTCACCCTTATATGGATGGTAACGGACGTATGGGGCGTTTTCTTATGAATGTAATGCTGGTTTCTGGGGGATATCCCTGGACAGTAATACCTGTAGAAAGACGTGATGATTATATGCAGGCATTGGAAAAAGCCAGTGCAGAACAGGATATTGTTCCGTTCACAAACTTTCTAAGTGAATTGGTTTCTGATAGATTACAAGGGAAAGCAGTAGCTAACTTGCCAGATGCTGGTTAAAACACATAATTTTAAATAATAAAGGCTGTCGAAATACAGTCTTTATTGTTTTTTTAACCTTCTTCAACCATTGGATTAATGTGTTCTTCAAAAAAATGATATTACAGATTTACAAATATCTTATTTCAATTGAAATTTTGGATAAAAGTTTGTTTGTTGTTGGTTTGTTTTATTTTGTTCAGATTCGTACTTAATTTGTATTTAACAATCTGAAACCCCTGTAAATACTGGAGTAATAACTTTTGTATCGGAAAAAATAATTGATCTCTTTTATTTCTTTGTCATTGAAGTGCGACTTTAGCGTTTTACTTTTAAAAAAATATCTAATTACTAAAAAAAGTTTAAAATTCTTACTAATTATATTTTATTCTCAAAGCATATTTCGAAAATATAAATCATAAAGTATTGATAATAAAATATAATTAATTCATAATTATAAGCTGTCAAAAAACGTTAAAATCGGTATAAGGTGTTCGACTGTAGACCCGGCGATTCCACAGAAATGAATTAAAATTGCAGCAAAAGCCTGTAAATCGTATGATTTACAGGCTTTTTCGTTGTGGTACTTTTCAAATTAATCATTAAATCTTAAAACAAAGGTGCTAAAATCGGTTACCCTAAAAAAATGAAATCTAGGGTAACCAAATTTTACGTGAAGCCAGTAATGACAAGCAGTTCAAAAGATGAACATCTTGACAACTAAAATTAAATAAAGTAATTTGATTACTAATAAAGTCACCACAAAATGAAACACAAAATGTCAATACTTTCTAAGTAAAAAGTTCAAAAGTAACCAAAAATGGTTTGTTACCTGTTTACCTAAGAATAACTATAAATGGAGTTCGAATAGAATTAAGTAATTCAAGATTTGTAGAAAATCAAAAGGAATACTGCTGCTGGCAAAATGAAAGGCAATTCAGAAGAAGCCAGAACAATTAATGACTATCTTGATGTTTCAAAAAACATGGTTTATGGTGGTCAGCCCAATGAAAACTCACTTTCGAATAGTTATTCTATTCAAAAAACAATAAATTTGTACAATAACTAAGTACTTCCCCTCAAAAACAGAAAAAGTAGTAAATATTAAATATGAAAATAATAACTCGATTTATACTGCTGAATTGCTTGTTTCTTCATTTTGTTTCAGCGCAAACTCAAAGCAATACTCAAAAATTAATTTCTTCAAAAGACAGACACCTTGATTATACAGGAAGAGTAGGTTTTTCAGATTCTATTGCAGAATTCTATTGGTCGGGAACCAGTGTTAGTATTGATGTGAAAGGCACCAAAGAGGTTAAAGTCCTATTGGATGTTAAAAACGATTTTAACTATTATTATGCAATTGTTGACGGCAATAAAACTAATCTCAAAAAAATAAAAGTGGGTACAGGAAAAAAATTGTACACTCTAGCCACTTTTTCAGACCTAAAAAAACATCATATTGAATTGGTAAAGATCACGAACACGGATGAAAATACCACCTATTTTTATGGTTTTCAAATTGACAAAAAAGGAACTGTCCTCAAATCAAAAGAAAAAAAGAAAAAGATGGAGTTTTTTGGAGATTCCATAACCTGTGGCCACGGTGCCGACGTACCTGTGGATAGTACTGATTCGGGTGCTCCGAAATATTTTAATAATTATAAAAGTTATGATGCCATCACGGCAAGACACTTTAACGCCCAATATCATTGTACCGCTAAAAGTGGCATTGGAGTAACGGTGAGCTGGTTCCCAGAAATTATGCCAGAAATTTACAATCGGGTAAATCCTGAAAATCCAAATTCAAAATGGGATTTTTCGACTTATGTTCCAGATATTGTAGTAGTTAATTTATTTCAAAATGATAGCTGGATTGTAAATATACCTGAAAACGAACAATTTAAGGCTCGTTTCGGCACTGTAAAACCTACGGATGATTTTATGATAAAGGCCTATGCTGATTTTATTTCGAAAATCAGATCCAAGTACCCAAAGGCACAAATTATTTGTTGTTTAGGAAATATGGACATTGTAAAAGAAGGCTCAAAATGGCCTGATATTGTAAATGCAGCTGTTACAAGCTTGAATGATAAAAAAGTAGTAACTCATTTTTTTGAAGATAAAAAAACAAATGGCCACCCTAAAGTAAAAGAACAACAGGCAATGGCAGATGATTTGATTCAATTTATTGAAAAGAATCGTTTTTTTTAACTAGTAGCTTATCTCATAAAAAATAATAATTATAAAACAAAATAGAAAACAATGAATACAAGTTACACATCGCGCTATGCTTCAAGCCCACAAGCAGTAAAGCATTATGACACCAAACAATTAAGAGACGAATTCTTGATTGACAATCTAATGCAAGAAGGAAAAATCACCTTTACCTATTCTCATTACGATAGATACATCACAGGTTCAGCGGTGCCAACCACTACTCCACTTCCTCTTGAAACTATTGACATTTTGAAAATGCCAAATTTCTTAGACCGTAGAGAAATGGGTATCATCAATGTGGGAGGAAATGGTGCTGTTGTTGTGGCAGGAATAACTTATGAATTAGGTTTTAAAGATGCGCTGTACATTGGAAGCGGAAATGCTGAAGTTATCTTCAGAAGCGATGATGCCAAAAATCCAGCTAAATTCTATATCAATTCAGCTCCAGCTCACGTTAACTATCCAACTAAAAAAGTAAGTTTGGCCGAAGCCAATAAACTGCAATTAGGAACAATGGAAACTGCCAATCACCGTACTGTAAATCAAATGATTATTGGCGGAATTGTTACTACTTGTCAATTGCAAATGGGGATGACGGAATTAAAACCGGGAAGCGTTTGGAACACAATGCCAGCTCACGTTCACGATCGTAGAATGGAAGTTTATTTTTATATGGACATTCCAGAAAACCAAGCCGTTTGTCACTTTATGGGAGAACCACAAGAAACAAGACATATTTGGATGAACAATCACCAAGCGGTTATTTCACCAAATTGGTCGATTCATTCTGGTGCAGGAACTTCAAACTACACCTTTATTTGGGGAATGGCGGGTGAAAATTTAGACTACGGAGATATGGATGTTTGCAAAATAACTGAATTAAGATAAACAACAATAAACTTTAAAATTATAGTATGTCAATTAACCTATTTGATTTGACGGGAAAAACTGCACTTATAACAGGAGGAGTTCACGGACTGGGAATGGCAATGGCAAAAGGACTTGGTCAAGCCGGAGCAAAAATTGTAGTAAACAATAGTTCTTCACAAGAGGCTTTGATGAATGCAGTGACAGAATACAAATCATTAGGAATTGAAGCTTATGGATATCTATTTGACGTAACCGATGAGGCTGCGGTAATTGCCAGCATTAAACAAATAGAAACCGAAGTTGGTCCTATCGACATCTTGATTAACAATGCAGGAATCATCAAAAGAACGCCAATTGTTGATATGACAGTCGAAGATTTTACGGCTGTGATAACGGTAGATTTAATAAGTCCTTTTATTGTTTCCAAGAGTGTTGTCAAAGGAATGATTGAACGTGGTGGTGGAAAAATCATCAACATTTGTTCGATGATGAGCGAACTAGGAAGAGATTCTGTAAGTGCTTACGCTGCTGCCAAAGGTGGACTAAAAATGTTAACTAAAAATATGGCTACCGAATGGGCTAAATATAACATTCAAACCAATGGAATTGGACCTGGTTATTTTGCAACTACTCAAACCGCTCCAATCAGAGTGGACGGACATCCGTTTAACGAATTTATCATTAGCCGTACACCAGCGGCTCGTTGGGGAGAACCTGAAGATTTGCAAGGTGCTGCCATTTTCTTGTCTTCCAAAGCAAGTGATTTCGTAAATGGTCACATTTTGTATGTTGATGGTGGAATTTTGGCTACTATTGGGAAACCATCGAACGAATAATAAAACTTTTTTGCTATGAGTTTTTTAAATTACCATTAAAGTCAAAAACACTTTAAAAAAAGAGCGTTCAAATGAAACAGTAGTATTGTCTTCCAGATTTCTGATAATCAAAAACGCTCCCCGACTCCACTTTATGCCTTGTAAATAGTTGATGCAAGGCTTTTTTTTATTTTTTCTTCTCCTTCACAAACAACCCAGCTGTATATTTTTCATACAACTCAAACAAAAACTCCATCCGTTTGGCTTCGCTAGTAAAAGCTTGTTTGCTATAAGCAGCATCCACGGCTTTGTCTAAATCATTATGTGCTTTGACTAATGTTGGAGGCATTGTTAACGGACTGTATAAATCGGCTAGTGAACTATTTGGAAATGATGCTCTAACATCTAAAACATTTTGTGCTTTTTCCTCAATTATTTTTATTTGTTTTTCTGTTGGATTTTCTGGAAATGGAAAGTTATTGTAAACGATTGTATTTGAATATCTAAATCTACTTTCTAATTTACCGCAAACTGATTTTACCCAAGCCATATGCATTATTGAACTTAATCTACCTCGTCACCTCCTCCACCAAATAAAATATAGATTTAAAATCAATACCGCTCCAATTTTCCAATCCAATTTCACAAGTTCTACTGGTGGAATAACCTTCTTTGCAATGAGTTGTGATTTGTGCTTTTAAATCACGTAAACCGTGTTCGTTGAGTTCAGGAACCAGAAAACCTCTGTCTCCAGCAAAACCACAACAATTGCTGTCAATCATTGTAACGTCATTAGCGCAAAGTCGGGAGAGTGCCATAAGCTGTTCCATTTTTCCAATTTTTTTAACGGAACAAACCGGGAAAACGGCTACGGTTTCTTTTTTATTCTTTATTGTTAAATGTGGCATTACATAATCCAACATAAATTCAATAGGATCAACAATTTTCAAGGTTTTCGAAAATGCTGAATTCGAATGATAAAAACACGGACTCATATCATACAAAACAGGATATTTTCCGTTTTCGGAGGCTTTTAAAAGTGAAGTTTCCAATGCTTCGGATTTGGTGTGATTAGCCTCGGCAAAACCTTTGCTTGAAAAAGGCATTCCGCAACATTGGCTGTCTAATGCTTCGGGATAAATTAGGGTAAATCCAGCACGAATCAATAATTGTTGTGTTACCGCAGTCAATTGAAGATCGTCTGCACTTTGAAAACTATTTTTGCCCATACTCCTGTTGATGCAGGAAGGGAAATACACTACTTTTAAATCGGAGGTTGTGTTCATTTTAATTCATATTTTTGACACAGGTTTTACTTCGTCAGTTCGACCTTTGGTCTCGGGTCACAGATTTTTTAATTGCTTGATAATCTGTTCAATTTTAAATCAGCGAATCAGTGGCTAATTTTTTAAATTTATTTTATCAGCACCTTTTGGCATTTCAGGAATCCATTTTGGAACTTTTCCAAAGCTTATAAAATGAAATCCATTGGACAAAGCCGTCATAATTGTAGTTCCAAAAATCGAATGAAAAAAGGAAACCGTTTTCAATACTACTCTCAAAAATGCTGTAGTTCCAGCCATATGAGACCCAATGTAAGCAGCGGTTTTTTTGTCGCCAGTATTCAATTCATTGGCACGCCAAGTTTTTACAAATTTTCCCGTGTCAATGTTTACTGGGCAAGCCAAAGCACAAAGTCCGTCAGTAGCGCAAGTTTCGTCTAATTGATACTTCACCTCTTTTCGAATTTCTGCCAATAGAATGGGGTCGTTATTGGATTCTTCCAATCGGCTGATTTCTCTGGCAATGACGATACGCTGTCTTGGCGACAAAGTCAAACCTTCGGAAACACAATGCGGTTCGCAAAAACCACATTCCATACATTTATCCACAATTTCGTGGGATTCGGGCATTGGTTTCAAGTTTTTGAGATGCGCTTTAGGATCGGGATTAATTAAAACATCGGGATTGATTTTGTTATGAGGATCAAAGATGTTTTTGATGCGTTTCATAATTTCATACGCCTTTGTTCCCCATTCTTTTTCAACGAATGGCGCCATATTTCGACCCGTTCCGTGTTCGGCTTTCAGCGATCCATCAAAACGATCGACAACCAAAATGGCTAATTCCGACATTAATTTTTCATACCGATCGACTTCATTTTGGCTAGAAAAATCTTGAGAAAATACCAAATGTAAATTCCCTTCCAAAGCGTGACCAAACATCACCGCATCCTGATAATCGTGTTTTCGGAACAATTCTTTCATTGCCAAACAAGCTTCTGCCAATTGCGGTAACGGAAAAGCAACATCTTCAATAATTACCGAAGTTCCGTTTTTTCGGAGTCCGCCAACCGTTGGCAACAAGCCTTTTCGGGCTTTCCAATTGAAATAATATTGTTTAGGATCGCTAGTAAAATGATAATCAGAAAAAGTTGGAATCGATGCCATTTCCAAACGGATTTGCTCTTGTTTTTGATGTAAAACAGTATAATCATTATCCCGACATTCGACCAATAAAGCACAAGCTGATTCAGGCAAAGTTTTGAAATAGTCAGGAGCTTCTGCATCATTTTCGACTGAGCGAATGGATTCTCGATCCAATAATTCGACTGCTGCTACTGGGCTTGATTTCAATAAAATAGCCGCATTACAAGCATCCTGAATCGTGTTGAAAATAATCAACGAACAAGATTTGTGTTTTTCGTCAACAACAGTTTTGAAAGTTACATTCGAAATAAAAGCCAAAGTTCCCTCTGAACCCACCATCAAGTGTTTGATGATTTCAATGGGATCTTGATAATCCACCAAGGCGTTTATGCTATAGCCAGTAGTGTTTTTTATTTTAAATTTGTTTTTAATGAAATGATAGAGCGTTTTATCGTTTTTGATGGTATCTCTTAAACTTTCAATTTCTTCAATCAACGTTTTTTGATTGTTTTTGAAAGCAGCAACACTATTAGAATCAGCAGTGTCAAGGATAGTTCCATCACTTAAAACCATTCGAATGTCGGCTATGGTTTGATAAGAATTTTGAGCGGTTCCACAACACATTCCACTAGCGTTATTGGCAACAATTCCGCCAATCATCGCTGCTCCAATCGAAGCTGGATCGGGACCAATTTTTAATCCGTGGGGCGCTAAATACGTATTGGCTCTTGAGCCAACAATTCCAGGTTCTAATTTTATTTTTTGATTATTTTCTAAAAGTTCGAAATTTTTCCAGCCGTGAGTAGCCACCACCAAAACCGAATCGCTAATCGCTTGACCCGATAAACTCGTTCCTGCGGCACGGAAAGTTAAAGCAATATCGAGAATTTTAGCTTGTTTGATGATTTCGACCACTTCAGTTTCGTTGTGTGCCAAAATTACAATTTGAGGAATCAGTCGGTAAAAACTCGCATCAGTTCCATAGGCAAGAGTTTGCAAATGATTGGTCAAAATACGTTTGGCATCAATGGATTTTGATAAAATGTCTTTTAACTTTTGATAAGATGGAGCTAACATTACAATTGTATATTTATTTTTTTATTGTTTCAAAAAAGCAAACAACTAATCCAAAGACAATGACTTAAAAAAAAGCGTAAGATAGTACTTTTTCATAAAAGCACCTTCTCCATTTTTTGACTAATACCAGTCTTGGGAAACTATTTTACTATTTTATTAGAAAGCCCTTCTCAAACTAATGAAAAGGGCTTTGCTTTGATATCATACTATTTCAAAATTCAACTCTGAAATTCTAAGGCAATTCCTTAATTTTTATATTTTTGAAAAACACTTCATTTCCGTGATCTTGCAATAAAATATTTCCTTCGGTTGCATTTCCAAAATTAGGCCAAACACTGTATTTACTGTAGTTTACCAATGCGTTCCACATTTGTGTGCCGCGTTCGTATTCAACAGTTATTTTGTCGTTCAAGTAATGAGTCACTTTATTTCCTTTGACAACAATTCGAGCCGTATTAAAATCTGATTTACGGAAAAACTTATCAGTTGGTGCAGGAATTAAATCATAAAGTGAGCCTAACATACGGTTTCCTTTGACACCCAATTTAGCATCAGGATGCAATTTGTCGTCCAAAATTTGAAACTCACAACCTATAGAAGAGCCTTCGCCTTTATTCAATTCCGTATCCACAAAATACTTGATACCACTATTGGCTCCATCGGTAATTTTAAAATCAACTGTCAATTCGAAATTTTTATACTTTTGAATAGTAACAATATCACCCCCATTTGTAGATTCGGCTCCATTTGAATTCAAAACTCTCAAAACACCATTTTCCATAGCCCAACCTCCGGCAGGGAAAGTAGTCAGTTTTGCACCTCTCCAGCCGTTTGTAGTCTTTCCGTCCCACAATAATTTCCAACCGTCTTTTTGTTCGGCAGCTGATATGGTGTTGTCGTTACAATTGACTTGATAAACCTTTCCATTGTCGGGAGTTTTCGATTTTTCAAGATTTGTAGTACATATTTTTATGTTTTTCCATTGCACAGTTTTGCCTTCATCTTCTGGTTTGTAAATTTCGTGAACTTGCAACGCTATAAAACCATTAGCCGCATCGGGCAAATTATCCAAAATACTAGCACAAGGCACACCGTTTAACCAAGTTCTTACTGTTGAACCAATCGCTTCAATACGAATGTGATTCCAAGCCGACGATTTGTAAGCTACTTTTGCTTCTGGATTTTTTTCCATAGTATAAAGCCACCCACGTCGTTGCTCGTCATAAATTCCGCCGCTCCAGGCTCTGGCCGATGGGTCGAATTCGAATTGATATCCGTGAACACGACCGTTTTTGTATTCTTTTTTGGATTGGCTGCGAAACTGTACACCAGAGTTTAATCCGTCTTCGATTTTGTAATCCAATTCAAGAATAAAGTCGCCATAATTTTTATCGGTTGCCAAAAAAGAATTGGGAGTTCCCGATTTAGATGTGCCAATTATTACACCGTCTTTTATGACATAATCCGCTTTTCCGGCAATTTTAGTCCAGCCTTTGAAATCTTTTCCGTTAAAAATCTCTTCCCATTTCTCTTGTGAAAAAACGGGTGCAGAAATGATAAAAAGCACTGTTAAAATAAAAAATCTTTTCTTGGTATTCATTTTTGTATGTTGTATTAGTTAATTATTAAATTCAAAATATTCTTAAAAATTCTAGTTTGTATTAATCTTTAAGTTCAAACTTAAGGCGTTTATCGTTTATAGAAACATAAAATTCGCCAGATTCAAGATGCATTATTCCATTTGTATCCGGAAAACTCAGGTCACGTTCTGGGTCAATTTCAAATTTGAAAATCTTTTTTTCGCCCGCTTTCAATTCCACTTTTTCGAAAAACTTCAACTCTTTCATTGGTCTCGAAATGCTAGCAACTGGATCCGAAATATACCAAAAAGCAGTTTCTTTTCCGGTTCGGGTTCCAGTATTCGTTACTTCTACCTCAGCCACCAATTTCGTTTTTTTGTTGATGATAGTAGAAGATAATTTTGCAGCACCATACGAAAAATTAGTATAGCTCAATCCGTGACCAAACCAATATTTGGGT
>Ga0116158_10001701_pt1 | contig 19731 bp, 16 predicted proteins | sample AD_UKC052_MetaG_FD_89883 | JGI IMG/M metagenome (GOLD analysis project Ga0116158, IMG submission 89883) | Active sludge microbial communities of municipal wastewater-treating anaerobic digesters from USA - AD_UKC052_MetaG | ecosystem: Engineered > Bioreactor > Anaerobic > Digestate | place: USA... | reverse complement strand
TTATTGCACAAGGTAGCTATCAGTAGTTCGATTAGTTACGAAAGAGCCTTAGATAATAACCCTGATTATAAGTTTCCATCCACAGAGAGTAATAGTGCTTTGAATTATACGCTATCCGTAGGTAAACTGATGCTCCCCAAAGTATATAAAGATTACAAGCAAACCAATATGAACCTAATGCTTGAACTGCTTGGGCAGCGGCTGAACGAAAATGGCAAATCATATCTCGATATTGCTCCCTCTGTGCAATTCATCATTAACAGCCAGGCAAGGGTTGATATTGGCTACCGGCAGCAATTGTACTCCACCATGCAACGTACGGCACCCAATGGCGTAGTCCTGAAATTTGAGTACACATTATTTAATGTTTTTAAATAATTATTTGAATGAAACAGATACTAACTTTAGTTTTAATTGGAATTTCATCTGCCGTTTTCTCACAAGAAAAAATCAGCTTTACTCTTCCACCAGCAAGCCCTGATGCTTCATTTACACAACAATTAGGTAATGTAAACCTAACTGTCAGCTATTCCCGTCCGTTGGCAAAAGGAAGAAAAATCTTTGGTGGTCTCGTTCCGTTTGATAGCCTGTGGCGAACCGGTGCAAGTGAATCTACGATTATTCGTTTTTCGGGTGATGTTATAATAAATAATAACAAGCTTTCAGCAGGAAAGTATGCGCTTTTTACAATCCCCGGTGTAAATGAATGGACAATTATTATTAATGCCGATACAACCCTACACGGTGATTTTGGTTATGAATCTACCAAAGATGTTCTACGTTTTAAAGTGAAACCCGAGAAGTCGGAGCACTTTTACGAAGCATTTACAATAGACATAAATGATATAAAAAGAACGGGAGATGCATTTCTTGCGCTTTCCTGGGAAAACACGGTTGTAAAAATACCCATAAACAATGCGGTACATGCAAAAATACTGTCCCAAATTAATACCCGTATTATTATCAATAAAGAAAAAAATGCAGGCTTGTTCTTTGAAGCGGCTAACTATTATTATTCAACCGGCGGAGATTTAAATCAAGCAGCTGTTTGGGCTTCGGAAGCTGAAAAATTAGATAAAGAAAATTTCATTTATCCCAATTTGTTGCAAAAAATCCTCGCTGATTCAAAAGATTACAAAGGTGCTATTGCTGCTGCAAAAAGGGCCATTGCATTGGCAGAAAAGCAAAATATGACCAATGCAGTTATAACATTAAAGAAACGGGTAGCTGAATGGGAAAGCAAATAATACTTTGTCTTAATTTAATCCTTTGGTAGCTACTAAAATATACAATTAATAAGATTTTAAGTGTAAGATTTTCGAGATTGTGAATTTTATCTTTGGTGGTAGTGGATATTCCTCCATTATAAAAAACTATTAATATGAAAAATTCTCAAAATTGTATTGATGCCTGTGTTGCCTGCCTTGTAGCTTGCGAAAAATGCTTTGCCATTTGTTTAGAAACAGAAGGTCACAAAGATTGTATGAAACTATGCAGGGATTGTGCTGACATTTGTGCTTTATGTGCAAGGCTTTGTGCAAGAGATTCACAATTTGCGGATGCACTTTGTGCATTGTGTGTAACATGTTGTGAAGCTTGTGCTGAAGAGTGCGGTAAACACAACATGGAATGCTGCAAAAGCTGTGCCGATGCCTGTAAGAAATGTGCAGACGCTTGTAAAATGTAATAAGTAATCATTTCAATGACAGGTGCTTATGCTTACTGTTTAAGTATTTGTCATTGATTTAAAAATAAATCAAATGAAATATATAATCTTTTCAGCAGTTATTATGGCTTTTGTATTAGTTTCTTGTGACCAAAAACCCAAAGAAACAACAAACGACCAAACCCACGAGATGGACAACGGTAATAAAATGATGGGTAATGATACCACAATGCACGATAAATCGAATAAAATGGAAAATCACGAAGAAATGTATGCCTGCTCCATGCACCCGGAAGTGATTGGGAAAAAGGATGAGAAGTGTTCAAAATGCGGGATGAAACTTACTATACCTGTAAAAAGTTCAGATAATCCTGAATAAAATGCAGGTCAAATAAAAAATGTTTCGACCGGCCAAATTCGGTTGCAAAAAGTTATGGCAAATCCACAGCATTTACAAAAATACACCTGCCCTATGCATCCGCAAATAGTGCAGGATAGTCCGGGCAAATGTCCATTGTGCGGTATGACATTGGAGCCAATGGCAAAGCCAGATCATTCAGCTTCACATAATAAAATCACCAATCATACAGGCATGATTGGTGATTTTAAAAAACGGTTCTATGTGGTGATGGCATTAACCATCCCAATCATGCTACTATCAGAAATGATACAGGCATGGCTCAATATACCTATCAGTTTTCCCGGTGCAAAATATGTATTACTTGCTTTGTCATCTGTCGTTTACTTTTATGGTGGATGGCCTTTCCTCAAAGGATTGGTAAATGAAGCAAAAGCAAAAAATCCGGGTATGATGTTTCTGATTGGCTTTGCCATATCAGTAGCTTACATCTACAGTGTGGCAATCGTATTTGGTTTAGATGGCATGGATTTCTTTTGGGAACTTGCTACCCTTATTCTTATAATGCTTTTTGGCCATTGGATAGAAATGAAATCAGTTGCCGGTGCTTCAAGAGAACTGGAATTATTGGTGCAATTAATGCCTGATGATGCGCACCTTATTAATGGCGATAAAGTAACTGATGTTAAAACACAAACGCTAAAGGAAAATGACAAAATACTTATCAAACCCGGTGAAAAAGTAGCTGCAGATGGAATAATTGATGAAGGCGAAACCTACCTGAATGAAAGTATGCTTACAGGCGAAAGTAAGCCGGTACAGAAAATAAAAGGAGATAAGGTAATTGCAGGTTCCATTAATGGAAATGGAGCAATAAAAATTTCTGTTCTACATGGTGCCGAAGACTCCTATTTATCGCAGGTAATAAAACTTGTACAGGATGCCCAAAACTCCAAATCAAACACACAATTATTAGCCGATACAGCGGCAAAATGGTTAACGATTATTGCATTGCTGGCTGGGATAATTACATTTTTATATTGGTACCTTACAGGTCAGTCATTGGCCTTTGCTATGGAGAGAATGGTTACCGTAATTGTTATCTGTTGTCCTCATGCTTTAGGTCTTGCAGTTCCGTTAGTTGTGGCAAAATCAACTGCCTTATCAGCAAAGAATGGATTACTGATAAAGAACCGGACAGCCTTTGAAAATGCAAGAAAAATAAGCACAATTGTATTTGATAAAACAGGTACACTTACTGTTGGAAAATTTGAAGTATCGAAAATTGTATCGTTGCTAAAGGACCTGAATGAGAATGAAATTATTCGCCTTGCATCTGCTTTAGAACAAAAATCAGAACATCCCATTGCAACTGGTATTTTGCAAAAGGCAAAAGATCAGAATATAGTTATTCCTGCAACAGAAAATTTTAATGCCATTACCGGCAAAGGGGTTGAAGCTGATGTTGATGGAAAGAAAATCTTAGTTGTAAGTCCGGGTTATTTAAAGGAAAAGAATATTAATGTGCCTGAAGGTTTCACCGCAAATGATACGGAAACGATAGTTTTTCTAATAATTAATAATAAATTGGCGGGCTACATTGCTTTGTCAGATGAAATACGGCCTGAATCGGCTGAAGCTATTCAAACTTTGAAGCAAAACAATATCAAATCCATTTTGCTTACCGGGGATAATAATAAAGTAGCAGCGAGTGTAAGCAAAACATTAGGCATGGAGAGTTTTTTTGCAGAAGTATTGCCCCATCAAAAATTAGAAAAGATTAAGGAATTGCAAAGCAATGGTGAATTTGTTGCTATGACAGGAGATGGCGTAAATGATGCGCCTGCATTGGCACAGGCTGATATTGGTATTGCAGTTGGTTCGGGTAGTGACATAGCAGCAGAAACTGCAGGTATCGTTTTGGTAAACAGTAATCCCAAAGATATTGTAAGTCTGATATTATTTGGTAAGGCTACTTACCGGAAAATGATTCAAAATTTAATCTGGGCTACGGGTTATAATGTGGTGGCCTTGCCATTAGCAGCAGGTGTTTTGTACAATCAGGGTGTGTTATTAAGCCCAGCCGTTGGCGCGGTTTTAATGACAGTCAGTACGGTGGTGGTAGCAATTAATGCAAGTATGTTGAAAGTAAAAAAATAAAAAAGCAAGATGACGAAAATATTATTAATGGTTTGGGGCTTAGCACTGTATTCTATTGTTTCCGCACAGGAAAAAATAACCTATACCTGCCCAATGCACCATGAAATACAGGCAGACAAGCCCGGCAACTGTCCTAAGTGTGGAATGAAGCTAGTAAAAGCAAATAATATGGATATGCCTTCCTATCCCTCAGGCAGGCGTGGTATCCATGCTGAAATGAAAGAAAATAATCAGGCTAAAGCAAACTTAGGCCCTATAAAAACAAAAGCTGCATTGCAACCCCCGCGTACCATAGTATATCACTTATATATTGCTGATACCATGGTAAATTATTCAGGTAAATCAAAAAGGGCTATTGCTGTAAATGGACAAATTCCCATGCCCACGTTAACTTTTACCGAAGGCGATACTGCAGAAATTTACGTACACAATAATTTGAAAGAGTCAACTTCCTTGCATTGGCATGGTTTGTTTTTGCCCAATAAAGAAGATGGTGTTCCCAACCTCACCCAAATGCCTATTGAGCCTGGCACTACCCATCTTTATAAATTTCCAATCATACAGCATGGTACACATTGGTATCACAGTCATTCAGGATTACAGGAACAAATAGGTATGTATGGTTCATTTATTATGCATAAAAGAGAAGAATGGGATATTCCAACCGTTCCCGTTATAATAAGCGAGTGGACAGACTTAAAACCCGAAAATGTTCACCGGATGCTGCACAATGCAAATGACTGGTTTGCATTGAAAAAAAATGCTGTGCAGAGCTATGCCGAATCCGCACAGGCAGGGCACTTTAATACAAAATTAAAAAACGAATGGAAGCGCATGCTGGCCATGGATGTTAGTGATGTGTATTACGATAAAATTTTAATGAACGGAAAACCGGAATTAGAAATCCCATCCGTCAATGGGAAAGATTTAAAGGCAGGAGATAAGGTACGACTTCGCTTTTCGAATGGCGGTGCATCTTCTTATTTCTGGCTTCGTTATGCCGGTGGAAAAATTACCGTTGTAGCAAGCGATGGTAACGATGTGGAACCGGTAGAAGTAGATAGGTTACTCATTGCTGTTTCAGAAACCTATGATATTGTTGTTACTATTCCTGCTGATAATACTGCATACGAACTTTTAGCAACTACTGAAGACAGAACCCAATCATCGTCGCTTTATATAGGCAATGGAATAAAGCAACTTATATCACCCCTCCCAAGGCTAAAATATTTTGAAGGAATGAAGATGATGAATGGCATGATGAAAATGAATGGTGATTTGGATGATATGGGTATGCAAATGAGCCTAAATCAGATGGATATGAATGTAGTGATGTATCCTGAAATTACAGGCGAAGAGCAGAAAAAGGAAATGGCAAAAATGGATACAACGTCCATGCAGGATAATACCCATGCCAACCATAATCAATATAACAGTAATGCATTGTCCGACATTGTTACACTGAATTATGCAATGCTTGCTGCCCCCTTTGAAACAACTCTTCCAGTTAGCACAACAAGGACCATAAAATTTGAACTTACCGGTAACATGAACCGCTATGTTTGGAGCTTGGATAACAAAGTGGTGAGTGAAACTGATAAAATTTTAGTTAAGAAAGGAGAAAACCTGCGGTTGATTCTGTTTAACGGCTCTATGATGCGCCACCCCATGCACCTGCATGGCCACGACTTCAGAGTGTTGAACGGACAAGGAGAAAATGCACCCCTAAAAAATATCATTGACATTATGCCAATGGAAACTGATACATTGGAATTTAACGCGAATGTAGAAGGGGATTGGTTTTTTCATTGCCATATTTTATACCACATGATGAGCGGCATGGGAAGAGTTATTAGTTATGAAAATCAGGCACCCAATCCGTTAATTCCAAATCCTAAACTGGCACAACGAAAACTGTTTGCAGATGATAGAAATATGCACTTCATGTTTCAGAATGATTTCGCAACCAATGGCAATGACGGTGAAGTGATGTTGCAAAATACCCGATGGAGTATTGGCACCGAGTGGCGATTGGGTTATAACGATACGCATGGTTACGAGTCTGAAACACATATTGGCAGATATTTAGGAAAAATGCAATGGCTTATGCCATTTGTGGGATTTGATTGGCGTTATAGAAAAATAGGTATCCATGCACAAGAAAAAAATCTCTTTGGCCAAACGAACACAAAAGATAACAGGGCAGTATTAAGTGTTGGTGTAAATTATACTTTGCCCATGTTGGTCCGTTTTCAGGCGGAAATATTTACGGACGGCATTTTCCGTTTACAACTTATGAGAGAAGATATACCTGTTGCCAAAAGACTACGGGCTGCTTTTATGGTAAATACAGACAAAGAATATATGGTTGCACTTAACTATATTCTTGGCCGCAACTTTTCTTTAAGAACCCACTATGACAGTGATATGGGTATTGGTGCAGGAGTAACGTTTAGCTATTAAAAAAGCGTCACGATTTATTAGAAAACTATACCTTCTCCACCAGCAGCCTTTCACTTACAGTATGGCTAAGCATTTCAGCGGTTTTATTGCCGTAGCTTACCGTCATGCTGCCATCAAATTTTTCAATATGCTTAACCTTTATTTTTTGCCCAAGGGTCAATTCCTTGCTACTCAAAAATTTTAGAAACTCATCCGATGTTTGTAATACGGCAGAAAGTTTAACGGTGTCACCGGTTTTGCAGTCGCTTAGTTTTTCAAATTTCAGCCACTCCATTTTTCCGCTCTTATCAGGTATGGGTGAGCCATGGGGGTCTGTTTTGGGGTGACCAAGCAAGGCATCCATTTTTTCAAAAAAGATGGGGGATTGCAGGTGCTCAATTTGTTCGGCAATTTCATGCACTTCTTCCCAGCCAAAACCCATTTGCTGCACCAAAAACATTTCGGTAAGCCGGTGTTTGCGAATAATCAGGCCAGCTTCCTTTTTTCCCTTTTCAGTAAGCCTAAGCGGTTTATAACTTTCATAAACAACTAATTTTTTATCAGCCATTTTTTTCATCATGCTGTTTACAGTAGGCATCTTAATTCCCAGTTCTTTACTCACCTCATTTACAGTTACTTCCCCCTTTTCGGCAGATAGGTTAAACAAGGCTTTCAGGTAATTTTCTTCTGTATAGGAATGCATGGAGCAAAGGTAAAGCTATTGTTAGAGCCGCCAAAGCGGGAATTACCATAATGAAAATACTTTGTTAGATGGCTCTAAGTTATTACTTTTGCCCATTAAACATATAATTGGAAGTATGAACAAAACTTATTGGGTAATGGCCGGGCTGATAATTGCGGTTGTAATAATACAGGCTTGTTCCAAACTGCAACCTGCAGCCCCTGCTGATGAAGAAATACTGGATGGGCCGGTTGCCGGATTGTCATATGACCAAAACCGCCTTTTTCTTGACGGAGATGTGGCTTTTAACGATGAAATATTTACAGTACAAACCGGACTCGGTTCCCTGTTCGTAGCCACTAGTTGCGGCAGTTGCCATGCCGGCGATGGCAAAGGCCATCCTTTTACCACCCTTACCCGGTTCGGGCAAACGGACAGCACCGGCAACAAATTTTTACATTTGGGCGGCCCTCAATTACAAAACAGGGCTTTGCCAGGCTATACACCGGAGCAAATACCTGCTGGTGCAACCTTCTCTAAATTTACACCACCGGCTAATACCGGCTTAGGATTTTTAGAACTGGTAAGCGATGCTGATATACTGGCAATGGCCGACCCTAACGATATAAATGCTGATGGAATTAGTGGCGTCCCCAATTATAACCACCTGCCTGCATTTATAACACCTTTCCATAATGCTATCCCAAGAAACGACAAATACATACACCGTTTCGGTAAAAAGGCTGCTGCTTATGATTTGCTCCATCAAACGGTAAATGCCTATAACCAGGATATTGGTATTACTTCCACCTTTGAATCTAAGGATGTGTATTCTGGCTTGGATATTGATCCTGAAGTATCCGATAATACCTTGAGAAAAGTAGTATTTTACCTGCAAACCTTAAAAGCCCCCATTCAACGAAACCAAAATGATGCCACCGTACTGAATGGCAAAAACATCTTTATTCAAACAGGTTGCGAAAACTGCCACAAGCAAACTTTAAAAACCAGTTTCTCAAACATAGCTCCGCTATCGAACAAAACATTTCATCCTTATACCGATTTGTTGCTTCATGATATGGGCCCGGTTTTGGATGATGGTTACACCGAAGGCAGCGCAAAAACAAGTGAATGGCGTACACCCCCGTTATGGGGTTTGGGATTATCTCCCAACTCACAAGGCGGACAGTATTTTTTGCTTCACGATGGCCGGGCAAAAAGCATTGAAGAAGCCATTCAATTACATGGTGGCGAAGCAGCAACCAGTACCACTAAATTCAACCAACTAAATGCAGCAGATAAAACTTCGCTGCTGAAGTTTTTATCATCATTATAAATACAATGGACAGAAAAGATTTTATAAAAACCTGCGGCTTCGCCTGTATGAGTGGTACTGCATTTTCTACCTTATTACAAAGTTGTGTTTCTACAAAAATTATAGGTGGAAATATTTCAGGCGACGATTTAATTGTGCCCTTGAGTGATTTTGAAACAAAGGCAGAAAATGAAAAGCACTATAAAAAATATGTAGTGGTTCAAAATGATATACTGCAATATCCCATTTGCGTGTACCGCATCAAGGAACGGGAATACACCGCGCTGTGGATGCAATGCACGCACCAGGGCGCGGAACTGCAGGTGTTTGGCGATAAACTACAATGCCCCGCACATGGCAGTGAGTTCACCAATACGGGTGCAGTTCAGGATGGCCCGGCAGAAAATAAACTGAGAACATTTCCCATTACCATTGAAGCCAACCAATTAAAAATTTCATTGAAAGCTATATGATAAATTTTTACACTATTGTAACAGCTTTACTATTTTCCGTAGGAGCCGCTGCACAAATAGATCCGGCTTTATTAAAACGGATACCAAAGGATACTACAAAGCAAACAATGAATATGGATGCGGTGTATAACCGCCCCTTTATAGCAGTGGGAAAACTTCCGGTATCATTAGGCGGTTATATGGAAGCCAACTGGCAGCATTTGGCAACGGATGGTATTTCAGACGGCCACCAATTTCAGTTCCGGCGCATGACATTGTTTGTATCATCCACTATTGGCAAGCGGTTAAAGTTTTTAAGTGAGATAGAATTTGAAGATGGGGCAAAGGAAATATCCATAGAATTTGCAGCACTTGACATTGAACTCCACCCATTGCTAAATTTGCGTGGGGGAATGATTCTAAATCCCATTGGTGCATTTAATCAAAACCACGATGGGCCAAAATGGGAGTTTACCGACCGGCCAATTTCGGCCACTCAAATGCTACCCGCCACCTGGAGCAATGCGGGCTTTGGCGCTTATGGCAAGCATTATGATAAAGATTGGATGTTTGGGTACGAAGCCTACTTATCCGGCAACTTTGATAACAGCATTATTGACAATTCTGAAAACAAAACTTTTTTACCGGCTGCAAAAAGCAATGAAGATCGTTTCGAAGAAATAAATAGTGGCCTGCCTTTACTAACTACAAAAGTTGCCGTAAGAAACAGTAAGATTGGCGAACTTGGTTTATCGTATATGGGTGGCGTGTACAATAAGTTTCAGGAAGATGGTTTGCAATTGGATGATAAACGGAGAGTGGATGTTATTGCTATTGATTTTAATACTACGTTACATAAATTAAATACATTTATTACAGCCGAATGGGCATGGATAAAAGTAAATGTACCTCCAACCTATACTGAGCAATACGGCACCAAACAGCAAGGCGGTTTTTTAGATGTAGTGCAACCATTAATAAAGAAGAAAATACTTGGTTGGCCTGGTGCAACGCTTAACCTTGCCTGTCGCTTTGAATACGTTGACTGGAATAAAGGAACATTTAAAACTACAGGCGGCAATATTGCGGATGACCTTTGGAGTATTATGCCGGCTGTCAGCTTTCGCCCTACTGCACAAACTGTTTTACGGTTGAATTACCGCTATTTGAAAGAACAAGATTTATTAGGCAATCCACCAGCCACAACAGGGGGTTTTAGTTTCGGCATTTCAACTTATTTCTAATTTAGGGAAATTTAAAGTATTTAAGCATTTGCTTAAATAGCAATTTACATTATCTTTGCCTGATGGAAAATAATACATGCATCAGGTTATTTGCAGACCAAGATCAATTACGCAGTTGTAAAAGCAAATTAAAGACTGCCCAAAGGTCGTTAAGTCAGCTATCTGATATTTTAGCTTTAGCAGGTAATGAAGTAAGATTGAAGATTATTTATTTATTGGATGAAGAAAAGGAATTATGTCCTTGTGACCTATCAGATATTCTTGGCATAAGTGTTCCTGCTGTATCACAGCATTTAAGAAAGTTAAAAGATGGAAAAATTGTTGAAACAAGAAAAGAAGGGCAAACAATTTATTATTCATTGACAAATGAAAACTTAAAGATTTTAAAGCCATTCTTTAAGCATATTAATATTCAAACTCAAAAACTGGCAACAGTATGATAAGTTTAAAATCCCCGGGTACATTTACCACTTCAAGTGTGCTTTCTGCTATCGCAGCTTCGCTTTGTTGCATTACTCCTGTTATTGCCTTGATTGCAGGCAGCAGCAGTATTGCTGCTAACTTTTCGTGGATAGAACCAGCAAGACCTTATTTAATAGGATTATCTATTGCTGTATTAGTCTTTGCATGGTATGTAAAACTAAAACCTGTTAAAACAAATGATATGGATTGCGACTGCGAAACAAAACAGAAACCATCATTTCTTCAGTCAAAAGCATTTCTTGGTATCGTAACAGTATTTGCTATACTGATGATGGCCTTTCCATTGTATGCAAAAGTATTTTACCCAAAGTCACAAGTTCAAATTGCAGCTATGCCAATAGTTGAAAATCAGCAACAGGTAGCTTTTACGATACAAGGTATGACTTGCGAAGGCTGCGAAGCGCATATTAATAATACAGTGTCTAAAGTAAATGGTGTATTGGCTTACAAAACCTCATACGCTTCAAAAAGCAGCATTATTACTTTTGATCAATCAATAGTCGATGTGAAAACAATTGAAGCTACTATTAATAAAACAGGCTATACGGTAAAAGAGTTTAAAATAATCAGTGAGAAAAAATAGCGATGGAAAAAACACTAACATTACAATCAATAATTACTTGCCCGGTATGCAGTTTTCAAAAAGCTGAAACCATGCCAACAGATGCCTGCCAGTATTTTTATAAATGTTTAAACTGCGGCATTGTATTAAAGCCAAAGCAGGGCGATTGTTGCGTATTTTGCAGCTATGGCACTGTTGCGTGTCCACCTATTCAGTTGAATAAATCTTGTTGTGCATAGTCTTATCAAAATAGTTTCTATATCATTATTCTTATCTTTTTAGGATTCCATGTAGGAATTAAAAAACAATATAAGTGAACACATGAAATCCCTATGAGCTGACGCACACCCAGCACGGATAATCATTTTGGGGATTACATTTGACAAAATTAAACAGCCGCCAAGGGCGGCGCACTAAAAAATAAACAAATGAAAATGCGTAAGACTATTCCTGCTCTGCCTGTTCAGGACATTGCCGTTTCATGCGCTTTTTACACTAACAATTTAGGTTTTACTATTCGCCACCAGGAAGAAAATTTTGCTATTGCAGTTCGTGATGATATTGAAATCCATCTCTGGCAGTCATGTGATAGTTCCTGGAAATTTAGAAGCATATTTTTAGCATTAAAACCAATATGGTCCGGGGCAGAATCTTTTTTAGCAGGTACTGCAAGTTGCAGAATACAGGTACAAGGCATTGAAGAATTATTTGTCGAATATAAAAAGGCGGGTGTTTTACATAGTGCTGATACAGTTATTCAGGAACAGTATTGGGGCCATAAAGAATTTGATGCTGTAGACCACCACCGGAACCTGCTTACTTTTTATGAACCGATATGAGTCTTTTGCAAAAGCGTTGACCTTTGGCCCATCATTCCACCGGTGTGTTATAGACTACTGCACAATCTGTTTTAAGGGTAAATTATCGATATCTGAGCAAGCATAATTATTTTGCTCCGCCTATCATTATTCAATATTATCGTACGTGAAATATTTAGTATGACAAGAACAGAAACAATACAAATTAGTTATAAAGGGAAACAAGTTACCGCTCGTAAAATCAACATTTCTTCTGAAATTCCAATGGATATTAGTACAGCTTGGAGCAAAGTTCAGACAAGTGCATTGTTGAATTTTGTGGTGAAAGGAAAGGTAAGATTTAAACCGGCAGGTGGCCAATTTCCTGAAATATGGAAGGAAGGAGATACCGTTTCCACAACCATGTTAGTTTATGGGTTTATACCATTTGGTGGTCTTCATTCACTTTATTTTGAGAAGATAGATCAAGAAAATAAAATTTTACAGACAAGAGAGTGGGATGATGCTGCCAAAGTTTGGGACCATAAAATATCAATAATAAAACTTAGCGACAAAACAATCATGTATGAAGATGAAATAGTTATTTATGGTGGGCTACTGACCAATTTTATAACCCTATGGGCACAGTCCTTTTATATGCATAGGCAAAAAAGATGGTTATTAGTTGCAACAAATCCAAAACAGGAATAGTATGCAAGCCGCCAACTAAACCTAATGATTTGAAGTCGAATTTGGGATTTAAAATAAAAAAGTATGTTAATAAAATCAATTGATATTGCCTTCCTTGCAGGACTTTGTGAAATAGCTGCTGAGTATTTGGTTTGGCTATAAGCAAATACCACCGTTTAAATAGGCGTTTGTGTAATTTTTTATGATCAAATACTGTATTACAGGTTAAAAATGTCCACAGGGAATTTTTGCAACTATGTATCAACGACCAATTTTTAAAATATTGTCTCTATTTTTACCGCCTTGAAACTATTTTTCTTCATACTAAGCTGCTTTATGCTCTACCTCACCTGCCTGCCATGCGGGGACAGTGTGGAGTGCAATGCCAAAACTGAATTGAAGATATTAGCCAATGACAATCACCAACAACACAACCATCAGTCAGAAGCCTGCTCACCCTTTTGTAGCTGCTCCTGCTGCCCCGCATCAACCTTATATTCAACGCATTCTCCCATTTTACAAGCATCTAAAACCGTTTTTCTATCGGAAAAATTTCTGATACTGAATGAAGATGCAGATTCTCAAGTATTCTCCTCGATTTGGCAACCGCCACAGTTATCCTAATTAATAATTTTTGATTTTGGTGCATTGCCCTTTATAGGGCATGTAATGTATGCATCAATCAAAAAGCTAAATAGTCCCAACAACCGTTGGGCCTAAGGCAACTGCAATCATTTATTCGTATTGTGATTAACCATTCCTTTCGCAAGCAGGTGAGTCACATCCATAGCTAAATACCCAAATCGAATCACATTCATGCTTAGTAAAATCATTCATTTCAGTATAAAACATAAACTCATTATTGGGTTAATGACATTGGCACTCATTATTTGGGGTGTATGGAGTGCCGGCAAACTGCCGGTAGATGCTGTACCAGATATTACAAACAACCAGGTGCAGATAATTACACTCACACCCACTTTGGCTGCACAGGAAACCGAACAATTGGTTACCTATCCCATAGAACAAAGCCTTGCCAACCTGCCCGATCTCGAAGAAATGCGTTCCATTTCAAGGTTTGGCTTGTCAGTAATCACTGTTGTTTTTCACGACGATATTGATATCTATTTTGCAAGGCAGTTGATTAATGAAAAACTCAAGGAAGCAGAAGAAAAAATCCCAAAGGGAATTGGAACACCTGAACTCGCTCCCGTAAGTACAGGGCTTGGAGAAATATACCAGTACATCATTCACCCGAAGAAAGGTGCAGAAAACAAATACACGGCAATGGACCTGCGTACCATGCAGGACTGGATAGTTGCAAGGCAGCTTTATGGAACGGCCGGAGTCGCCGAAGTAAACAGCTTTGGTGGATTGTTGAAACAGTATGAAGTAGCCGTTAATCCTTACCGGCTAAAAGGGATGAATGTAACCATTGCTGAAATTTTTTCTGCATTGGAAAAGAACAATGAAAACACCGGGGGTGCTTACATTGATAAAAAGCCCAACAGCTATTTCATCCGGGGTATCGGCCTTATTGGTTCAATGGATGATATAAAAAACACGGTTGTAAAAAAGGTAAATAATATACCTGTATTGATAAGTGATGTAGCTGAAGTAAAATTGGGAAATGCAGTACGTTACGGCTCGGTTACCTACAATGGCGAAAAGGAAGTAGTAGGCGGCATTGTAATGATGCTAAAAGGAGCCAATAGCGCAGCAGTAGTTGAAAGGGTAAAAGCCAAGATGGAAATCATTAAAAAGTCCATACCCGATGATGTGGAAATAGAAGCTTATGTTGACCGTACAAGCCTGGTAAACCGTGCCGTTAGTACAGTAAAAACAAATTTAATAGAAGGGGCATTAATTGTATTGCTGGTGCTTATACTATTCCTTGGCAATTTCAGGGCAGGTTTGATAGTAGCATCAGCCATTCCCTTATCCATGTTGTTTGCATTGGGTATGATGCGGTTGTTTGGCGTAAGTGCCAATCTTATGAGTTTGGGTGCCATTGATTTTGGGTTAATTGTAGATGGCGCTGTAATCATTGTAGAAGCAACCTTGCATTTTCTGGCAGCAAAAAATATTACAGAGAAGCTTACACAACAGCAAATGGATGAAGCCGTTGAAAGCAGTGCAAGTAAAATGATGAGTTCAGCGGCCTTCGGGCAAATCATTATTCTGATTGTTTACCTCCCAATATTATCGTTGCAGGGTATTGAAGGAACCATGTTCAGGCCCATGGCACAAACAGTTGGCTTCGCCATCTTAGGTGCATTAATACTTTCCCTCACCTACATTCCAATGATGTCGGCCTTATTCCTTTCTAAAAAACCAACGCACAAAAAAAATATCTCCGACAAACTAATGGATTTCTTTCAGCGTGTGTATGCACCGCTTATCCAAGGGGCTATTAAATTGAAATATGCAGTGGTTGCTGCAGCCGTTGCATTATTGGCTATAGCAGTGTTAATATTTTCAAGAATGGGTGGGGAATTTATACCGCAATTACAGGAAGGTGATTATGCTTTCCACTGCATTTTGCCACAGGGTACTTCTTTAACACAAAGTGTAGAAACATCCATGCAGGCAAGCCGAATCATCAAGTCTTTTCCAGAAGTAATAATGGTGGTGGGCAAAACGGGTAGTGCAGAAGTACCAACAGACCCTATGCCTCCTGAAGCCACTGACCTTATCATTATGTTGAAACCCAAAAGCGAATGGACAACTACCCAGGACTATAATGAATTAGCTGAAATGATGATGAAAAATTTGGAAGTAATACCGGGGGTTTTCTTTGAAGCTTCTCAACCCATTCAAATGCGATTTAATGAATTAATGACAGGTGTACGGCAGGATGTAGCCATTAAAATATTTGGCGAGAATATTGATACATTGGCAATCCTTGCCCCCAAAGTGGCTGCCATTGTTCAATCTGTAAAAGGTGCAACAGAGCCACAGGTAGAACGAACAACAGGATTACCCCAAATTACCATTGAATACGATCGGGCAAGAATAGCAGGTTATGGTTTAAATATTGAAGATATCAATCACACCATCAGCACAGCCTTTGCAGGAGAAGCTGCCGGCGTGGTTTTTGAAAACGAAAGAAAATTTGATTTAGTAGTAAGACTTGATAGTGCAAGCCGTACTTCCATTGATGATGTAAGTAATTTATTTGTGGCAACCGATGATGGTAACCAAATTCCATTGTCGCAGGTAGCCACAGTTTCATTTAAAGAAGGCCCTGCGCAAATAAGCCGTGAAGATGGTAAGCGAAGAATTGTGGTAGGCTTTAATGTAAAAGATCGTGATGTGGCCAGTGTAGTAACTGAAATACAGGACAAGCTGAATGCCGCAAATATTCTCCCCACTGCCTATTATTATACATACGGTGGCACATTTGAAAATTTACAGGAAGCATCCGCAAGATTACGAATTGCAGTTCCTGTGGCGCTGGCATTAATTTTTTTCTTACTCTATTTCGCATTCGGTTCAATGAAAGAAGCATTATTAATTTTTACAGCAATTCCCATGAGTGCTATTGGTGGCGTATTCGCATTATTACTAAGGGGTATGCCATTCAGCATTTCCGCCGGTGTGGGTTTCATTGCTTTGTTTGGTGTAGCAGTACTAAATGGCATTGTTTTAATCAGCACATTTAATCAGTTGGAGAAAGATGGTGTAAAGGATCTGATTCAACGTGTATTGGAAGGCACCAAAATCAGGTTACGGCCAGTATTAATGACAGCATCAGTTGCAGCCTTAGGATTTATTCCAATGGCATTATCAACCGGCGCTGGTGCGGAAGTACAAAAACCTTTGGCTACTGTTGTTATTGGTGGGTTGATTACGGCAACTTTCCTTACGCTGGTAGTATTGCCTTTGCTGTACATTGTTTTTTCATCAAAAGGAAAAATTAGAATCCCTGGCCGCAGTGGTAAGAAACCTATAATTGCAATCATCACCATGGTATTTATGCTGACAACATCTGATATTTATGCGCAACAGACCGATGTAAAAAGAATAAGTGCAGATAATTTAATAATGTTGGCAAAGAATAACCTGTTGTATGAAGTAAACAGCCAGCAAATCAATAAGGGTAATGCACTGATAAAAACTGCAACATTATTTTCCAAAACAGGAGTGTTTGCAGAAAATGAAGATTTGCGGCCAAGTGATAATACCGGGATATTAAAAATTGGGGTATCACAAAGTATGGCATGGCCGGGTTTAAACAAAGCACAAAAAAATCTCTACAGCGAACAGTTGAAATACTACCAGGCAAATACCAGTGTGATTGAATTGGAAATTAAAAGAGAGATAAGAAGTGTTTATTACCAGCTTTGGTACTTGCAGGATAAACAACAACTCTATCACCGTCTGGATAGCATTTACAACTCACTCAGCAATGCCGCAATATTGAAAGTAAAAACAGGTGACAGTCCGGGACTCGATAGCATAGCTGCAAATGTAAGAATGAGTGAACTCCAAGCATTGTTACTGCAAATGACTAGCGAAATTCAGATACAACAGCAATCATTAATGCAGTTGGTCAATACAAATGAGATGATTATGCCTGTTATGATGTCGTTGGAAAAACTACCAATGCCCGGGATCGCTAGCGACAGCACACATCCTTTACTTACTTTGCAATCACAAAACATCAATATTGCCAATGCTGAAATCGCAGTTGTAAAGAATGAAAACAAACCAGAGTTCTCCGGTCGGTTTTTTAGTCAGCGATTGTGGGCAGCCGATGACCCGTTCAGTGGTTTTTCAGTATCAGCAGCTTTCCCGTTATTTGGTAGGGGCGCTTACAGGGGAAAAGTACAAGTCGCGCAGGCTGATATGGCAATACAACAAAATCAGTTTGCATATGATAAACAGGTTTTAAATACCAGGCAATTACAAATGCAGCAAGAAGTGTTGAAGAACAAAAGCATGTTATCATTTTACGAAGGACCAGGATTAAAACAGGCAACAGAAATTATAAAAGCTTCATCATTGGCTTACCGTGCCGGTGAAATCAGCTTTGCAGAATTGTCGCAGTTTTTAACACAGGCTATTGACATACAAAAGAATTATCTGGAAAACCTTAATGCCTATAACCAGTCAGTTATTCAATACAATTATTATATCAATCAATAAAAATAAAATGATGAAGAACTTTTTTATAGCAATCTTTATAATGGCAAGTCTTACAGCACTACAGGCCTGTGGTGGCAAAGCCAGCAACACAACAGAATCGCCAATAGTTGAAGAAACCCATGTAGATGAAAATCCCGGTACTGCTTCGCTAACAGAAGAACAAATGAAAACCATTGGTGTGGAATTAGGCGTGATTGAAGATAAGGAATTGACATCTTCCTTAAAAGCAAATGGTTTTTTAAGAGTACCTAATCAAAATAAGGCAAGTATAAATTCTCTATACAGTGGTATCATTAAAAATTTATTAGTACAACCGGGTAGTAAAGTAGCAAGGGGGCAAACTATTGCCACAATTGCTAATGCGGATTTTATTCAGGTGCAAAGTGAATACCTGAATGTAAGTACAAGAATTGCATTGGCCGAACTTGAAGTAAAACGGCAGCAAGAACTAAATGCAGGAAATGCAGGTTCATTAAAAAATTTACAGGCAGCAGAATCAGAACTTAAATCATTAAGAAACCTTAAATCAACATTATCACAACAAATCCAGTTAATGGGTATTAACCCTTCAAGGCTTTCAAATGGTAAACTGATTTCGGTATTATCAGTTACCAGTCCTATCAGTGGTATAGTGAGTAATGTATCTGTAAAAATGGGGAGCTATGTAGATGTAACCACTGCGGTTGCAGAAATTGTAGACAACAGTCAGTTGCATCTTGACCTATCAGTATATGAAAAAGACCTTCCCAATTTGCAAAACAATCAACTCATTCATTTTACCCTCACCAATAATCCCGGCAAGGAATATGATGCACAGATTTTTTCATTAGGTTCATCATTTGAAGGGGAAAGCAAAGCTGTTTCTGTACATGCCAAAGTAATGGGCGATAAAACAGGTTTAATTGATGGTATGAATGTAACGGCCATTATTAGTTTACAAAAAGCAACCGTTCCTGCCGTACCAACTGATGCAATAGTAACATTTCAAGGCCAGGATTATATTTTTATGGTTACCGATAAACATGCTGAAAACGAACACCTTGAAGTAGGCAAGGATAAAATACAGCCTGATGCGAAAGAAGAACATGGTCACAAAGAAACGGAGACAGGGGCAGGTGCAGAAAAGGAAACATCATTTGAAATTATTCCTGTAGTTAAAGGAACAACAGCAGTTGGCTATACGCAAATAACCTTATTAAAAGAAATACCAAAAGATGCAAAAATTGTGGTAAAAGAAGCATTTTTTGTTATGGCAAAAATGACCAATGCAGGTGAAGGTGAACATGGCCATTAATATTAAAAAGTAAAATAAATCATTATGCAATTCTATTTCAATATGCCAAAAGCAGTATACCCCTATTACAAGGCTGAACTGGAAAAAGCAGCTGAATATTTAAAGAAAGGTTACCTGCAACAATGCTGGCATCATTACGAAAGGGCACATATACTTGGGCAGCGGTGGCCCTTACAGCATAACTATGTTCATTGGCAAATGCTGAAGTTTGGCTTTAGAATAAAAAGCGCAAAAGAAGTACTGGGCCAAATAACCAGGTTGGTATTTGGTGGCGTAAAATCTTTTGTTGGTACAGTACCGATTGGAAATACGGGTGGTGCAAATGTGCCGCCATTAAAACCTATGGAAATACCAGATGACCTAAAGATAATATTTAATGAAACTAAAAATAGCTCAAAATGATTAATAAAGACCCCAATCATATACATACGTTTG
>Ga0116158_10001698_pt1 | contig 19744 bp, 17 predicted proteins | sample AD_UKC052_MetaG_FD_89883 | JGI IMG/M metagenome (GOLD analysis project Ga0116158, IMG submission 89883) | Active sludge microbial communities of municipal wastewater-treating anaerobic digesters from USA - AD_UKC052_MetaG | ecosystem: Engineered > Bioreactor > Anaerobic > Digestate | place: USA... | reverse complement strand
GGCCTTGCACAATCTGGTGCGGATGGGCGGCAACGTCCTGTTTGTCGGGACAAAAAAGCAGGCACAGGCTGCTGTTCGCCAGGCTGCCGAACAGTGCGGCATGTACCATGTTACAAACCGCTGGCTGGGTGGTACGCTCACCAATTTCACAACGATTCAAAAAACGATTCAGCGTCTCCAGCGTCTCGAGAAAGCCGAGACCGACGGGACAAACGCCCTGATCAGCAAAAAAGAGCGGCTTGAAAAGTCACGGGAGAAAGAGAAGCTCGAGAAGAATGTCGGTGGTATCAAGGGCATGCAGAAGCTTCCCGACGCCATCATCATCTTCGATCCCAAGCGCGAAGCGATCGCTGTCAATGAAGCCCGCTCCCTCGGGATTCCGATTTTCGCCATTGTTGATACCAATTGTGATCCGACCCTGATCGACTATGTCGTTCCCGGGAACGATGATGCCATCCGTGCCATCAAGCTCTTTGCCAACATCTTCAGCCTGACGATCACGGAGGGCGCCCAGGAGGGTGGCCGTGAGCTGGGCAGCGAACCGACGTCGGGACAGGGATTCTACAGCGCCGGTTCGGACAACTACGAGCCAGTGGCTGTCGAGCCGGCCCGCACGGCAAAGCCTGCCGAGGCTGCGCCTGTGGCACCGGCTGCGCCTGCTGCTCCGGCTGCGCCTGCTGCTCCGGCTGCGCCTGCTGCAGACCAATCGGCTGGTGGCGTTTCTTCCGAGCTCGTCAAGAAGCTTCGTGACAAGACGGCTGCCGGCATGATGGATTGCAAAAAAGCCCTGACCGAGACCAACGGGGATTTTGACAAGGCGCTCCTTCTTCTCAAGGAAAAGGGACTGGCCGATGCCGCCAAGCGCGTTGCCCGTGCCACCAAGGAAGGGACGATTGCCGCGGTGACAAACGGCAAGTCCGGTGTGATCGTCGAGGTCAATTGTGAATCGGACTTCGTCGGGAAAAACGAAGTCTTTACCGAGTTTGCCGGTAAAGTCGCCGAGGCCGTCCTCGCCAACGGGAAACCTGTGGCCGCCATCGAGGATCTCGATCCTGCCACGGTCGAACTCGTCAAGCTGACCATCGCCAAATTGGGCGAGAATATCACGATCCGCCGCAGCAATCGGCTTGAGGGAGAGTATGTGGCAGGGTATGTCCATGGTGGCAGAATTGCAGCCATCGTTTCCTTCGGACTCGAGAATGCAGGCGCTGCCGGGAACGAGGAATTCAAGTCCTATGCCCGCGATGTGGCCATGCAGGTCGCTTCGATGAACCCGGTCGCGCTTGATCGTTCGAGTGTCCCGGCCAAGGTTGTCGAGGAGCAAAAAGATATTCTTCGCAAGCAGGCTGCCGAGAGTGGCAAGCCCGCCGAGATCGTCGAGAAGATGCTCGATGGGCAGCTCTCCAAGTTCTTCAAGGAGATCACCCTTGTGGATCAGGCTTTCATTCGCGACAACAAGTTCACCATTCAGCAGTTGACCGACGAAGTTGCCGGCAAGGTCGGATCGAAGATCAGCATCAAGGGCTTTACCCGCTACATGGTCGGGGAAGAGCTTGAGTGATCCGGCTCCTGCCCGACGCCGGGTTCTGCTGAAGCTCAGTGGGGAAGCTCTCTCCGGTGAAGACGGTCCGTTTTCACCGGAGATTCTCCTGCGGGTCGCCCGGGAGATTGCCGAGGCTGTTGCATCCGAAGCTGTCCGTGTTGCCGTCGTCATAGGCGGCGGCAATATTTTTCGAGGCCTGGCCGGAGGAGCTTCGCTCGGGTTGGCCCGAACGACTGCCGATCAGATGGGGATGCTGGCCACGGTCATGAATGCCTTGGCCATGCGGGATGTGTTGATCGCGGCCGGTGTCCGGGCTGAGGTCCATTCGGCGGTTGCCATCGGTGGTGTTGCCGGACAGATCTCCATCCCTGCGGTCAATGCCGCGCTTGATGCGGGGCGGGTTGTCATCCTGGCAGCCGGAACCGGGAGCCCTTTTTTCACCACGGATACAGCAGCCGCCCTCAGGGCTGCCGAGATCGGGGCCGACATGCTCTACAAGGCGACCAAGGTGGATGGTGTCTATTCAAGCGATCCCGTCCGTGATCCGGATGCGGTCCGCTTTGATCACATTTCCTATCCCGAGGTTCTTGAACGTCGCCTTGGCGTGATGGACCTGACCGCCATTTCATTCTGTATGGAAAACAGGATTCCGATTTGTGTTTTTTCCATGATCGGGGACGGTGCCATCAGCAAGGCTTTGCGAGGCGAATCCTGCGGGACAACAGTCAGTTAATCGAGGAGGAATTTCATGCCAGCATCAGAAGCCATCAAGGATATGAGTGCACGCATCGAAAAGACGATTGCCACGGTACGCAAAGAATTTTCGCATATCAGAACCGGTCGCGCCAGTGCCACTGTGCTGGATGACGTCCGGGTCGAGTATTACGGGCAGCAGATGTCCATCTCGCAGTTGGCAACGCTCTCGGTTCCGGAACCGAGGGTGATCGTTGTCACTCCCTGGGATGCCGGTGCCGGTCAGGCGATCGACAAAGCCCTGCAGAAAGCCAATCTCGGACTCGGGATCAATTTCGATGGGAAGATTCTCAGACTGACTTTTCCCGAGTTGACCGAGGAGCGACGCAAGGAATTTGTCAAGTATGCGCAAAAGCTTGCTGAAGAGGGGAAGGTCGCCCTGCGGAACATCCGCCGGGATACCAATGACGGATTCAAAAAGCTGCTCAAGGACCACCAGATCAGTGAGGACGACGAGAAGCGCGCGATTGATCAGACCCAGAAATTGACGGATGATGCCGTCAAGAGCATTGATCAGTTGCTGAAGAACAAAGAAAAAGAGATCATGGAAGTTTGAGAGCGGCCTGTTGCATGCGCGAACCGGGACGGGGTCATGAAGATAGCAGATATCGAGCTTGATGATGAGCGTTTCCCCGACCATGTCGGGATCATCATGGACGGGAACGGTCGCTGGGCAAAAGCCAGAGGGTATTCCCGCAATCGGGGGCACAGGGCCGGGATGCAGGCGCTCAAGAAATTCCTGACGCTGGTGCAAAAGACACCGGTCAAGGCCGTGACGCTTTTTTGTTTCTCTCGGGAGAACTGGAAGCGGTCGCAGGAGGAGCTGGACGGGCTCTTCCATCTGCTCAGACAGTTTTACAAATCCGAATTCCCGACACTTAAAAAACGCCGGGTCCGTGTCCTCCATTCCGGGGATACCGGCGGACTTCCGGAAGACATCATCCAGATCTTCCGTGTCATGGCGGAGGAGACGGCATCCAATCAGGGCAAGATCCTCAATCTGGCCATGAACTACAGTGGCCGGGATGAGATTGTCCGAGCCTGTCGCCGGCTGATGGAGCGCGGCTATTCCCCGGAGATTCTTGATGAGGGGAATTTTCGCGAGGGACTTGATCACCCCTGGCTGTCCGATGTCGATCTGGTGATCCGGACCAGTGGAGAGTTGCGAATCAGCAATTTTTGTCTCTGGCAGTCAGCCTATGCAGAACTCTGGTTTACGGAGCGTTTCTGGCCCGATTTTGCGGACCGGGATTTTGCAGAGGCTGTTCAAGCATTTCAAAAACGGGAACGGCGCTTTGGTGCAGCCGGTGAGGGGGGATGCCATGCTTGAACGGATTCTCTCGGCGGTATTGTTCATTCCGCTGGTTGTTTTTTCCATATTCGAAACGTTCAGTGGCGGGATCGTTTTTTTGGGGGTCTTGCTTGTCTGTTCCTGGTTGACGGCCCATGAGTATTTCGATCTGGTTGGAGATGCCTGTTCACAGGGGACCCGTCTTATCGGGATGCTGGCCGTAACGGGGACGGTCTCTCTTTCCTTTGTCCTGGGCGCGTCACTGCGAAGTGCCGCCGCCGCCATCTCGGGAGCGGATTCCGAACTCGGGAATGCTGTCGGGCAGGTGGCGATGATTCTCTCTCTCAAGGTTTTTGCCGTTGTGCTTGTTTTTCTCGTCGGATTTTTGTTGGCGTTTTTTTTGGTCCAGATCCGGCGCGAGAATTTTGATGGATCCTTCAGGGAGATCGGACTTGGGTTTCTCTCCATCCCCTGGATCGGTTTTGGATTCGGTTCCCTGGCGATTCTCCATGCCCTGCCCGGCAAGGGACCATGGCTTGTTTTGCTCGCCTTTGTCGTGGTGTGGGTGACGGACTCCTTTGCGCTGTTCATCGGGAAACTTCTCGGGAGACACCGTCTTGGTCTTGCGGCCAGTCCCAACAAGACTGTCGAGGGAACGATCGGGGGAGCCGTTTTTGGAGTTCTGTCGGCAGCACTTCTCAAGCTCGCTTTCCCGGCTGCCTACAGTGGCTGGGTGATGATGCATTGGCCGGAGTTTCTGGCTCTGGCCCTTGTCTTCAGCATGGCAGGGCAGGTCGGTGACTTGGCCGAGAGTGTTTTGAAACGCTCGCTCGGAACCAAGGATTCGGGGAGTCTTGTTCCCGGTCATGGTGGTCTTCTGGATGTTTTTGATGCCCAGATGGTTGTTTCTCCCCTTGTGTTGGGACTCACGATTCTCCTGGCCGGAGCGGGTTGAAGCACATTGGCGTACTTTGCGGGATGAGGATTGGATGGGGCGATGGATACAGTACTTTCGATAGTGTATGGTTTGATCACGCTGGGGATACTCGTCTTTGTACACGAGCTTGGCCACTTTCTGGCGGGTAAGGCCGTCGGGATCCGGGTGACGGCCTTCTCCATCGGATTCGGGAGGGGGATCGTTTCCTTTGAACGGGGTGGTACCCTCTACAAGATCGGCTGGATACCGATCGGCGGCTATTGCCGTTTCGCAGGTGAGGGCGAGGATCTTGGTGACGACAAAAAAGGGGAACCGGACGAGTTCTACGAACGCCCGGCCTGGGCCAGACTGATCACGGTCAGCGCCGGTGTCGTTTTCAACTTCGTTCTTGCGATCCTGATTTTCATTGTCCTCGGATTGACCGGGTACAGCTATACCTCTCCGGACAACAGGATCACGGTGATCGACCAGACGATTGATCCCAAGGCGGGTGTCTGGCCTGCAGCAACTGCCGGTCTCAGGACCGGGGATAAAATCCGATCCGTTGATGGTATTGCCACTCCTGATTTCAGGAAGTTGCAGGAGGAGATCGCCGTCCGACCGGACCGGACGATCCGGTTGGAGATTCTCCGTTCTACAAATGCGGGACAAATTGCTGTCGACTCCATCATCAAGGATACCGGGATGGGATATATCGGTATCCTTCCATATTACGGAACAACTGTCAGTGGTGTCGAATCGGGCACACCGGCCAAGAAGCTGGGCCTGCTTCCCGGGGACCGGATTCTTGCATGGAATTCCCTTCCTGTCCAATCCCTGCATGAACTCAAGGCCAGGATAGCCGAAACCGGTGCCCGTGAGGTCGAGATCCGTTGGGAACGCAAGGGGAAGATCCTCCAGGGACGCGCCTCTGCCATCCAGCGTGACGGGGCATGGGTCCTCGGGTTCACACCCACACCACCCGTGCTGCAGGAGTACTCATTGGACGGTCTCTCCATTGGCGAGTCGTTGGCCGGAGCATTCTCCCTGTTCGGGCAAAATATCGGCAGGATTGTTGACGGGATTGCCCTCCTCTTTCGCAAGGAAGTTGATGCAGGCAAGGCCGTGGCTGGACCCTTGAGGATTGTGCATTTTTCCGGGCAGGTCATGAAGGAGAGCACGACCGCTGGCTATCTGATGTTCCTGGCGATGATTTCCATAGCGCTCGGGTTTTTCAACCTTCTCCCGATTCCGGCGGCCGACGGTGGACATGTGGTCCTGACCTTGATCGAGATGATCCGGCGCAAGCGGTTCTCTTTCGCGGTTCTCCGGCGGATCCAAATGACCGGGATCATCATCCTCATGTCGCTTTTTATCTTTGTCATGTTTTTTGATATTATGAATATTATCAGATAGTGATTTTCCTTTCACTCTTGTGCAATCCCCGCAAACGTGTATACTCGTTTACGGGGATTGGAACAGGAGGAGTGATGCATACCATCAAAAGCCGCATCATTATCCTGATGACGGTTTCTGCCGTTTTTTTTGCCTTGCTCTATATCTACCAGGAAGCCAAGGGAGATATGGTGCTTGCCGTCAAGGACGGCGAGATGGCAACGCTCTTCAAGCACTCCGTTGAGCAGCTTGACAGGCAAACCACCTTCATGAAACAGAGTGCACTCCGTCTCGCTGCGGGTGGATCGGCCTTGCATGCTGCGCGGAGCGGGATGTCACCCGATACGGCTCATGCCGTTGTCAAACGGTTTATCATGGAGAGTATGCGTTCCTTGCCCGAGGCACTGGGTGGCGGGCTTTGGTTCGAGCCGTACGCTTTCTTCCCGGATCGGCGCTGGTACGGGCCCTACGCCTATCATGAGGACGGGGAACTCGTCTATACCCAAGAGTACGATACTCCCGAATATGATTATCACCAGAGGGACTGGTACACCGTAGCCCTGCCCATCGGATGGGATCGCGGTCAGGTCCGTGACGGCAGAGTCTGGTGGAGTGCACCCTATGAAGACCGGGTTGGAAAAGAACGCTACTTGATCACGACCAGTGCCGTGATCCAGGATGCGGAGGGACGGTATATCGGTGTCACCTCGACGGACTGGGGTGTTCGCGGAATGGCCGATTTCATCACAAGTCTGGGGACAGCCAAGGGTGTCGAGACATGGCTGATTCACCAGCCCTCGGGCCGGGTCCTGCTGAGTACCGGAAGAGGAGAGCACTCTCTTCCGATTCTGTCCGATTGGAGAAAAACCGGGCTGGCCTCCCTGGTGGGCGAACCCGAGGCTGGGAAGACCATTATCCGGAACGGATTGAAGATTTCCGGAAAAACCTGGCACTCCTGGAGCGGATTGAGTCGGGACGGGTTTTTGTTGGTCCAGCTTGTTCCGGACGAGGACCGTCTGGCGGAGATTCGGTCGGTCAATACGGGCGGGCGCATCCTCTTTCTGACGCTCTGCGCCATTGTTTCCCTGATTGTCTGGCTTGGAACACGGACATTCAAGCGCGAGATGGACCGGATGTTGGCCGGTCTTGAACGGATTACTCTCGAGACACCGGAGAGATGGTCGACCCAGGTTTGGCAGTATCAGGAGATCCGGCAGATCGCCCATGCCTTGACCCGGATGGCAGAACGGATTCATCATCTTTCCGACGAGAGACTGGCACTGGAACGCGGGCTCCTGCAAATGCAAAAAATAGACGCTCTCGGGCGGATGTCGAGCGGGGTGGCGCATGATTTCAACAACATTCTTCAGGTCATGTATTCGATCATAGAATTATTGAAACTCTCCCGCCAGGGAGAGCCGTCCGACATGGAGTTGATCGCCCAACTCGAATCGGCGAGCCGGAGGGCCGGAGCGCTTGTGGCAGAACTTCTCTCCTGGGGAAGACAACAACCGGGCAAGAGAGAACCCGGTCAGATCGATGAGGTGATCGACGGGATCCAGCCCCTCCTGGAACGGATCGGAGGGGAGCATGTGGAGATCAGGCGCGAGCGTGGAAGACTCTTGCCTCGCGTCCTGTTTGACAGAGTCCAACTCGGTCAGATTGTCATGAATCTCTTCATCAATGCCAGGGATGCCATGCCGGCGGGCGGGCGGGTGACGTTCCGGACCGAGTCGGCTGTTGATGGAGAGGGGATCCCCAGAATTGAACTCTGGATCCAGGATGAGGGGGAGGGGATCCCTCCCGGGATTCTTGACAGGATTTTTGAGCCGTTCTTTACCACCAAGGAGGAAGGCAAGGGAACAGGCTTGGGCCTGGCCATGGTCCGGGATCTTGTTGACCAGAATTCCGGTACAGTGCGTGTTGTCAGTGAACCCGGCCGGGGCACGATCTTCATCCTGAGCTTTCCTCCGGTCTGATGTGGTGATTATCCGGCAGACGGAAACGGGAAAACCGATTTTACGCATCCGCAATATCTCGCTTTACAGAAAAAACGTGATGTGATACAGTGTCCGGCAACGAGGCGGAACCAATGGGATATCGAGTGATTGTGGTAGAGGATGAGGGCATCATTGCCATGATGCTGTCACGGATGATTGAACGTTTGGGGTGTACGGTCCTTGCCTGCCTTGACAACAGCGACACGGCCGATCAGGCTATTGCCGAATACAAGCCTGATCTGGTCTTCATGGACATCCAGATCAACGGGGAGAGGGACGGAATCGCTCTGGCGGCCGTGCTGGCCGAGCGTCAGCCCGAAACAAGGATTGTGTTTTTGACGGCCAATTCGGATGATGCTACCAGGAATGCCGCGTTAGGTGTCAAGCCGCTGGCCTTTCTCAGAAAGCCGGTCGAGATTGAAGATTTGGCGAATGTCCTCCATGCGATGGATGCCGGCAGTGGTGCGAGGTCAGGTGATGAGTGAGGGGACTTCTTCACCAGGCAAGACCATTCTCTATGTCGAGGATTCGGACCTGATGCTCCGTGCCGGGATGAAGGTCCTGGAGAATGCCGGCTATCATGTCGTCGGTATAGGAAGCGGGAATGAGGCTGTCCGGCTGGCCATCGAAGATCCCCGGATCAGCCTTGTTTTAATGGATATCGAACTGGGTGAAAACGATATTGACGGGACGGAGGCCGCCCGCAGAATCCTTGCCCGACGCGAGATTCCGATCATTTTTTTGACGGCCCATTCGCGCAAGGAATATGTCGAAAAGGTCAGCGAGATCACCCGTTACGGGTATGTCATCAAGAATTCGGGTGACTTTGTCCTGATCTCTTCGATCGAAATGGCCTACAAACTCTTTGATGCCACCATGGAGGCCCGTGAACTCGGGCAAAAGTACCGGAATCTCTACCACTATGCCCAGGTGGGACTGTTCGAGACGGACACAATGACCAGTTGTCTGGTGGCCTGCAACCAGCGCTTTTGTGATCTCCTCGGGCTCGAGAGTGTCGAGAAGGCCTTGGGTCGGACTGTGGTCGATCACTATGTCGAACCTGCCGACCGCGAGACGGTCCTTGAAGTCCTCAGGAACGAGGGATCGGTCACCGATCACGTGGTCCGCATGCGGAACATCGTGACAGGCAGGGCGTTTTGGGTCCAGTTCAGCGCGAGCCTTGATCCCAAACGGGGGATTGTCGAAGGAACCCTGATCGATGTGGATGAACAAAAAAAGGCGCAATCGGAGATCCAGCGCCTGCTTGCCGAAAAAGAGATTCTCCTCAAGGAAGTGCACCACCGGGTCAAGAACAATATGGGGACGATTGTCAATCTCCTCTCCCTCCAGGCCGGGAGTCTCAAGGAACAGGCGGCCATCGATGCCTTGCATGATGCCAAGAGCCGGGTCCAGAGCATGGCTGTGCTGTACGACAGACTCTATCGTTCCGAAGGATTTGTCAGTGTTCCGATCAATGAGTACCTTGGCCAGCTGGTGGATGACATTGTCGGCATGTTCTCCCTGCGGGTTCCGGTCCGGATCCACAAGGAGATCGCATCTTTTGTGATCGATACCCGCAAACTCTTTGCCGTCGGGATTATTGTCAATGAATTGATCACGAATTGCCTCAAATACGCCTTTGTCGACCGGACGGAGGGCGAGATTCTCGTTTCGGCGAACCGGGAGAACCAGCAGGCTGTCCTGGTTGTTGCCGACAATGGCAGAGGATTGCCGGAGGGTTTTTCGCCCGGACGGACAGGAGGCTTCGGTCTTCGTCTGGTTGACATCCTTGTCCGCCAGATCGAGGGAAGCCTCACGATTGAACGCAAAGGGCCGGAGGGTGGTGCCCGGTTTGTGATCGCGTTCAGTGAAGCGGGGGCTTGCCAGTGAACTGGAAGATTCCGCGCGGATCCTGTGCGCTCGTCACCGGGGCATCCTCGGGTATCGGGCGGGCTGTGGCGCTTGGACTTGCCGCACGCGGCGTCCATTGTGTCCTTGCCGGCCGGAACAGAAAGAGACTGACAGAACTGGCCCGGGTCTTGTCCGGAGACTACGGGATCGAGACCGGGATCCTTGTCCAGGATCTCTCGCAGCCAGGTGCGGGGGAGAAGCTCTACCGGGCCGCGAAACGTGCGGGCTACCGGATTGATATCCTCGTCAACAATGCCGGCGCCGGATTGAAGGCCGCCCCCCAGCATGGGCAGGATCTGGCCGACGTGCGCACGCTCCTGGCATTGAACTGCGCAGCCGTCCTCGAGCTGGCAACGCTTTGTGCCGCGGATATGGCAAAAAACGGGAGGGGCTGGATCCTGAATGTGGCCTCGACGGCCTCGTTCCAGGCCATGCCCTGGGCTGCGCTCTATGGGGCGACCAAGGCCTTTGTCCTCTCCCTCTCGGAGGCGATGCATGTCGAACTCTTCCGCTCCGGGGTTGCCGTGACCGCGATCTGTCCCGGGATCACGGATACCAATTTTTTCAAGCACGGCAAACCGAGGGTGCCGGGATGGCTCTACCCCTTTTTGACACCGGAGCGGGTGGCACGGATCGGACTGGCAGCCCTCTCCCGCAATGCCCCTGTCGCGATCCCGGCCTTCCGGCACTGGCTTTTTGCCCAGTTCCCCCGGGTCTTGCCCCGGGCCCTGCTTCTGCGGTTGATGGGGGTTATTGAAGGACGACGAAAAGGGGTACGGACCAGGAAAACTGGTGGTCACACGTCCTGAATCCCGGACGTCCAGAATGGTGCAAAGACTCCGGGAGTGTCGGGATCCCGGCACCATCCACGTGCCGCCAGGGCGCGCGTTGCAGGACTGAGGGTGTTCATCAAAAACAGAACCGGATTGTGGCAACGGATTGTGATGGCGATGGATCGCCCATTTCGCGCGGGGCGCCAGGCTGGACCCGGCGCGCAATCTCGGTTCTTGCTTGACGGGTCGGAATCTGCTACACTTGTCTGCAATACAGAAACGAGTTCCACGTGAAAGAGAGGTATTCCCGTGTTCAGCAGCGAGTTCATACGCGCGATTCCCAAGACGGACTTGCACGTCCATCTTGATGGTTCCCTCAGACTGACCACCCTGATCGAGCTGGCCAAGGAGCAGAATGTTTCCCTTCCGGCCTATACACCCGAGGGGCTCATGGAGACTGTCTTCAAAAAGGCCTACAAGGACCTCCCCGAGTATCTCCAGGGGTTTGCCTATACCTGCGCCGTGATGCAGGATCCGGACAGTCTGGAGCGAATTGCCTACGAGTTTGCCCTGGACAACGCAGCCGAGGGTGTGTTCTACGTCGAGGTACGCTTTGCGCCCCAGCTCCATGTCAATGACCACATGGATATGGAGACGGTCATCTCCAGTGTCAACCGCGGACTGGAGCGGGCAAAAAAGGACATCAACAAGGCCAAGGCGGATCCGGACATGCCCGATTTCGAATACGGGATCATCGTCTGTAATCTGCGGATGTTCATGGGCGAATCCTCACCCTACTACAAAAAAATCATGGATGCCCTCTCCTGGTCACCCCGCAAGGAGATCTTTGCCCAGGCTTCACTCCAGCTGGCCCGGGCTGCGATCGATATCCGGGACCGCAAGGGATACCCGGTTGTCGGTTTTGACCTGGCCGGTGCCGAACATGGCTATCCGGCGATTGACCACATGGAAGCCTTCCACTATGCCCACCGGAATTTCATGAAAAAGACGGTCCATGCCGGCGAAGCCTATGGTGCGGAAAGCATCTTCCAGGCCATCACGGCCCTCCACGCGGACCGGATCGGGCATGGCTACCTCCTCTTCAGCAAGGAAGCTCTGACCAATCCGGAGATCACCGACAAGGAAGCCTATCTCAAAAAGCTCTCGGAGTACATCGCCGACCGGCGCATCACGATCGAGGTCTGCCTGACCTCCAACCGGCAGACCAATCCGGGCCTGGTGGATATCAGCAAGCACTCCCTGCGGGACATGCTCAAGCATAATCTCTCGGTTACCCTCTGCACGGACAACCGGCTTGTTTCGCAGACGACCGTCAGCGACGAGATCGAGCTGGCTATCAAGAACTTCGACATTGCTCCGGGGACCTTGCGCAACATCATCGTCTACGGGTTCAAGCGCAGCTTCTTCCCCGGGAGCTATGTCCAGAAGCGGAACTATGTCCGTGGCGTGATCGATTATTACGAGAAGATCTGCAAGAAGCACGGGGTCGCCAGCAAGTAAGGGATGCATGAAACCGATCAGTGAAGCATCTGCCCGGGGACGGACCCGGGCGGTCTTTTTCGCCGGAGCCCTGGTGGTACTCGGGGCGGTGGTTTGTGTCCTCTGGCTCCTCCTTCGACAGACGGATTTTCTCGAAGTCGAGTCCGTCGAGGGAGGGGTGCGTTGGGTCGGGCGCAACCCCGAAACCGGTCAGGCCTTTGACCTCAGACCGGAGCCGGGGAAGACGCATGACGGAGATGTGCGGGTGCTTCTCGAACCCGGAGCCCGTCTCGTCCTCTCCGTTCTCGAGCGGGGCCGTCTTGTGGTCGAGGGACCCTCCGTGACGACGGCGACACAGTCCGTCCCGTCCGCCGACATCCGGCTGTTCAAGCTCCGGGAGGACTGGTGGCGGCTTGATGAGGGTCGGGCCTGGCTGGTGCCTGCGTCGCGCGAGGACGGGGACCAGTGTCACGATCTCCGCTTCAGCCTCGATGTCGACACGACCAATCTTCGGGCCGGTGGGCTCCTGCGGCTGGCACTCCGGCTTGGTTCCACAAACACGGTCTCCCGGGTGGGCGGGATGCTGGCCGATGCTTCCCTTATCCTCGTTCCCCGTCCGGGCGGACGGGAGTATTCGGCCTTGGCCGGCCTGGACTGCATGTCGCCGGCTGGCATCCTCCGGTTGGCTGTCTGGGTCCATGGCCGGGATGGTGCCTGGTACATGCGCGCGTGGCAGATGCCTGTGGAGAAATTCCGTGAGGACCGCGATGGCCTGCGGTTTCTTGCGCGGCAGGCCAGACCCTTCCCCGGATCGGCCTATCCCCCGGCACCGGCCGACTGGTGGCAGCGCTGGCTGCATAAAAAAGAGTCGATTCTCTCCGGAGGGAAGCCGGAGCGGGAGTACTGGCGCTTGCAGAAGATCTACCGGGCGTCGGGGGAGCAGCGGGGCGAGTGGCCTGTGAAGCTCAGGATTCCGATTGCCCGCTATGACAGGGTCAGTTCTCCGTTCGGGGTTGTCCGCTACCTGACATCGACCAACGGAAAAGCGCATCGCGGGATCGATTTCGCTTCTCCCGAGGGCGTGGACGTTGTCGCGCCGATGGAGGGACGTGTCGCCTTTGCCCATGAGACAGCGGTCCATGGGGGTCTGGTGATTCTCGATCATGGGGACGGCGTGTTCTCCACCTTCATGCATCTCTCCCGGGTGATCGCCAGCTCGAATGCCAGGGTCGGGACCGGAAGTCCCGTGGGCCTGGTCGGAACGACCGGGCTTTCGACCGGTCCCCATTTGCATTACGAATTGCGGATCGGGAACCGCTGTGTCGATCCGACACCCTGGTTTGTCAAGAGTCCGCTGGCCGGACAGCCTGACTGGATCCGCCTGCCGGACTGAGGTATCATTCCTTGAGGTAGATCCGGTCTCCCCACTGTCCCGACTTCGTGTCCTCGGCTTTTTTTTCAGGAGTGGCCGCTTTTTTGGTCTCGTCCAGCTTGGGAGATTTGTCGCTTGCGGCTTTCTCGCCCCAGAGGGTCAAGAGGGCTTCGATCTCGTCCTTGACCTTGGCGAAGGAATTTTCCTTTTGTTTGCGCCGGAGCATTGGAATGGCCTGTTTTTGCGGAGGGAGTTTTTTGAGGATGGTGACAAAGCGGGACATGACGTGGACATCCCGGGTTGATTCGAATTTTGCGAGAATCAGGGCCGGCAGTTCGGGGTATTTCAACTCCACAAGGGCTTCGGCAGCGGCCAGCATGACACGGGCCTCATTGTCGTAGCGGAATTTATAGAGCAGGGGGCGAAGATAGGCTTCGTCTTTTGACTTGGCCGCTGCCTGGATGGCACTGGCCCGGATCCGTTCATCCCCGTCATTCATGGCAATCCGGATCGCCTGGACGGATTCGCTTCCGGGCATCTCCCCCAGGGCGGCGATGATCCGGACCTTGATGTCCGGGATTTTTTCTTCGGAGAGGAGTTTGATGAAGTCGGGAACGATCTTCCGGTTTCCGATCGAGCCGAGTGCGGTGATGGCAAAGGCCCGGAGGTAGCGCGGATTCCCGCTGTTGATGGCGATGGTGCGCAGACTCTCGTAGGCCGGTCCGTATTTCATCTGTCCGAGGGCATTGACCAGATCGTAGCGCAGCTCGCTTGCGGCCGGCAGGCTGTCCAGCATCTCGAGGAGCCGCTTGCCCGGTGCGGGATCGCCGATCTCTCCGAGCGCTCGGACCGCGGCCTGCTGGACGGAGAGGGTCTCATTGGTCAGATGCTGGAGGATGTAGGGCAGGACGCCGGGATCCTTGAAACGGGCCAGGGCAGCGATGGCCGGGCCGATCGTGTCCGCCTCTCGGGCATTGGTCAGGGTCCGAACCAGGGGTCCGAGGGCTCCGGTGATCCTCCGGTCGTAGAGGATCTGGACCAGCTTGAGCTGGATCGGGCCCTCGGACTCGTTGGCGAGAGCCGCCAGAAGGATGTCATCTACCTGTTTGGCCTGGACGGACTGCATGGTTTTGAGGACGGAATCCTTCTGCTGCTCGGTCCCGTAGAGCATAGTTTCCTGCCAGTATTCAAGATCTTCTTTTTTGGGAACAGTCTTCAGGTCCTGCGGGGGGCGGTTGGTGGCGCTGGAAACAACGCCGGACTGGTTGGTGGCCTGGGTACTGGTGGCTGTTTGTGACTGTGACGAGCTGGCCTGGGTACTTGTGGTTGCTTGTGACTGTGACGAGCCGGCTTGCGCATTGGTGGCTGCCTGCACAGAGGTTGCAAGCGTGACGAGGACGGAAACAAGAAGAACAAGACGTGACATGAAACACCTCCGGCTGTATCCCTATCATCGACACCCCGGAGGCGATTTTGGACCGCTTGAAACCCGAATTTTGCTCTACAAGAGAGGGTCAATCTGGGAGAGGAGCTTGTCCTTGGCCTGTGCTCCGACGATCTTGGCAGCGACGTTCCCGTCCTTGAAGAGGATCAGGGTGGGGATGCTCATGACCTGGAATTGTCCGGCGGTTTCCTGTTCTTCGTCCACATTCATCTTGCAGACTTTGAGTTTTCCGGCCCGCTCGGCTGCAATCTCGTCAATGACCGGACCGATCGCACGGCAGGGCCCGCACCAGGGGGCCCAGAAATCGACAAGAACGGGAATGGAAGAATTGATGACTTCCGATTGGAATGTGGCATCGGTTATCGGTGTGGCATTGCTCATAGGACTGCAACCTCCCTTGGATCTGGCGCAGTTAGACTGCGGCAGAAAAACCATACACCCGGCGGACAGTACCAGGCAAGAGCGATGTTCCCGGCAGGATGCGTGCGGTACGGAAAAGTCTGTCTGGTTGGCGCCCATTTTGAAGGAGTGAAGGGAGACGACTCTTCTGATGGCACCATCGACCGGAGCAGGAGGTGGGGTGTCGCATACAAATTCCGAAAACCTGCACTCTCCCTGCAGGATCATCACTGCGATTCCCCCCGCCCGGCAATCAAGTTTTTTTCCGGAGCGCCGATGCTAACAGGGCAGACTCAGACAAACGGGGTACGACGGGAACCATGGACGCATTCAGCATCGAGGGACCGGTTCGGATTGCGGGTGAAACAGCCGCAGCCGGTTCGAAAAATTCATCATTGCCCATTCTTGCAGGCTGTCTCCTGACGGATGACGAGTGCATCATCGAAAACGTCCCCGATCTGAGGGACGTCCGGACCATGCTCCGGTTGCTCGAGATGCTTGGGCGCAAGGTCGAACGCAGGGGGGGCGATGTCATCGTCCACGCCGGGCGGGTGACCTCCACCGAAGCCCCGTACGAGCTCGTCAGCACCATGCGCGCTTCCATCTCGGTCCTGGGACCACTTCTCGCCAAAGAAGGCGAGGCCCGGGTTTCCTTCCCCGGCGGATGTGCCATCGGCGCCCGTCCGATCGACCTCCACCTCAAGGGTCTTGAAGCCCTGGGGGCGGAGATCGAGATCACCCATGGATATGTGCATGCCTGCTCTCCCAAGCTCAAGGGCGCCACGATGTACCTGGCCGGTTCGGCCGGCTCTTCGGTGCTGGCCACGGACAACGTGATGATGGCGGCCGCCCTGGCGGACGGAGTGACCGTCATCCAGTCGGCCGCGATTGAACCCGAGGTCGTGGATGCCTGTCATTTTTTGGTGGCCATGGGCGCAAGAATAGAAGGGATCGGAACGACCACCTTGACCATAACCGGCGTTCCCCGGTTGCATGGTTGCCGCTACCGGATCATTCCGGACCGGATCGAGGCCGGGACCCTCCTGGCTGCGGCCGCCTGCACCGGCGGGGATGTCCTTGTCCGCGGGGCCGATCCTGCGCACCTGGGGATCGTCCTGGAGACCTTCCGGCGGGCGGGGATGGATATCGTGGCGGATCAGGCCGGAATCCGGCTGCGTGCCGGATCGAAGATCCATCCGGTGGATTTTGAAACCCTGCCCTACCCGGGCTATCCGACCGATATGCAGGCCCAGATGATGGCTGTGCTGGCGCATGCCGAAGGAACCTCGGTCATCACCGAGAAGATCTACCCCGAACGGTTCATCCACGTGGCGGAGCTCAACCGGATGGGTGCCGATATCCGGCTTGAGGGCCAGACGGCCGTGGTGCGTGGCGTTCCGAAACTGGAAGGCGCCCCGGTGATGGCGTCCGACCTCAGGGCCGGTGCGGCCCTTGTGGTCGCGGCCCTGGCGGCCGAGGGGACCAGTCTGGTGCGACGGATCTACCACGTTGACAGGGGCTACGAGAAGCTGGAAGAGAAATTGATGGCGCTCGGAGCACGAATCACCAGGGTCAAGGACCAATCGTGAACGATTCCCGTCTCCGGAGAGGGGACGGGCATGACAAGGGCTGAGGGTGTTCAGCCGGAAAGGAAAGAATGGCATGGTACGAGGAATCTATACCGGTGCTGCCGGAATGATTGCCGAGATGCACCGCATGGACACCGTCTCGAACAACCTGGCGAATGTCGACAAAACCGGGTACAAGTACGATACGGCGATCTTCAAGGCTTTCCCGGAGATGCTTATCAGCCGGATGAACGATGACGGCGTGGTCAAACTCCCGATCGGTTCGTACGATGTGGCGCCGATTGTGGGCAAGATCGGGACCGGTGTCGAGATGAACGAAGCCTATACCCGGCATGAACAGGGCGCACTCAAGCAGACGGGCAACAAGTTCGATCTGGCCCTCGACGGAAACGGTTTTTTTGTGATTGATACCCCGGCCGGCGAGCGCTACACACGCAACGGTTCGTTTCTCATCGATCGCGAGGGATTTCTGGTCACCAAGGACGGGTACAAGGTTCTCGGTGAAAAGGGACCTCTGATGCTCAAGGAGTTCAACTTCCAGATCGACCAGGACGGGAACGTGATCGTCAACATGGACGAGCAGGATGAGCGGACCCGTCTGACCAATGATGACCAGAACGAGTGGAAGCGGACGGAAAAACTGGATCGCCTCAGGGTCGTGAATTTCGAAAATCTGCGCTATCTCGAAAAGCAGGGCGATTCGTTCTATCGAGAGACCAAGTATTCGGGACCGGCGGTCGAGGTGGCGGACGGCCGGCCGAAGATCCAGCAGGGGTTTCTTGAAGCCTCTAACGTGAATGCCGTGGCTGAGATGGTCCGCATGATCGAGGTCCAGCGTTCGTACGAGGCCAGTCACAAATCGATCCAGTCGCATGATCAGCTCCTGCAGAGACTGGTGAATGATGTGGCGCGTCTGTAACAGGCAGTGAACAGGTTTTGCGGCTGGACTCCTTGACCGGGGAGGCCGCGCAAGAGGGGGATTCCCGGGGACGCCGGGAGCCCGCGAGATGCCGGGCCATGTGCCCAACACAAGGAGACGCTTATGATGCGTTCACTCTGGACGGCTGCATCCGGGATGCATGCGCAGCAGTTCAACATCGACACGATTTCCCACAACCTTTCCAACGTCAACACGACCGGGTTCAAAAAGGGACGTGCTGATTTTGAGGACCTCCTCTACCAAAAGGAGCGTCTGGCCGGAACGCCGTCCTCCCTCGACACCCAGGTCCCGACCGGGATCCAGGTCGGACACGGCGTCAAGGTGGCCGCTACCCAAAAGATGTACAGCCAGGGCTCCCTGCAGAATACCGGGAACAAGCTCGATATCGCGCTCGAGGGCGAGGGCTTTTTCAGGATCCAGCTCTATGACGGGAGTATCGGATACACCCGAGATGGCGCTTTCAAGGTCGATTCAAACGGGCAGGTCGTCACGCACAACGGGTATCGCCTCGAACCGCCCCTGATCTTCCCCACGGGCTTCCTTCCTGAGTCGATCAGCATCACCCAGGATGGACAGGTCACCTGTAAGGTTGGCGGGAGTGACACAGACATCCCCGTCGGTCGCGGCATCGAGTTGTACCGTTTTATCAATGCGGCCGGGCTCAAGAATATCGGTGAGAACCTCGTCAAGGAAACGGAAGCGTCCGGGCCGGCCATTGCCGGGCGACCGGGATACCGGGGGATGGGCAAGCTCCAGCAGGGCTTTCTGGAAATGTCCAACGTCAAGGTCGTCGAGGAGATGGTCAACATGATCGTCGCCCAGCGTGCCTATGAGATGAACTCCAAAGCGATCCAGACATCGGATTCGATGCTTGGAACAGCGACCTCCCTCAAGCGGTAAGACCATGCGGCGCGGCCTCCTCCTGATTCTCTTCCTGTGTATTGGCAGCCGGGGACTTTCCGGGCTCGAGGTGCGCCTCTTGGAGTCCGCCCGAGTGAGTGGGGCGGAGGTGACCCTCGGAGAGATCGCCAGTCTCGATGGGGAGGGTGGCGAAGGCCTGCGCGGTCTGGTCGTGGTCCGGCTTGCGGAGCATGAGCTGACACGGGTCCTGCAGTATGCCGAAATTCTGGACGTGGTTCGTGGTGTGCACGCCGGACCGCTCTATCTGGTCGGTTCCAGCGTCCGGATCAACCGTATCAGTGTGAGCATCGGTCGCGAGGCGATGCTGGCCCGGATCCGGACAGGTCTACAGGCCAAAAATCCGGAGGCTGTCCTGGATCTCGATCCGGGCCTGCTTCCGGCGACCCGGGAATTCCCCGGTCCCCCAGTCCACATGGAGGTCATGGGCTTTGAGTCTGTCCTCCTGAGCGGTCCCTGGAAGGGGCGCCTCGTGTTTACCCGTGACGGGCGGGAACTCGGTTCGCTTGAACTCCATGGGCGCATCAGAATCCCGGGGCGGGTGCTTGTTGCCGCTATGGCCTGTTTTCGGGGAACAGTCCTCAGGCCCGAGGATGTCCGCTTTCAGCCGGTGGATGATGTGGGCGATTCGGGCAGCCACCTCAGTCTTCTTGATGTCAAGGGACGGCGACTTTTGACCGACATAGAGGAGGGCGCGCGAATTACCCCGGATCATCTCGAGAAACCTCTGGTTGTGAGACGGGGCATGCGCCTGGATGTCGTCTGGACGGGAAACGGGGTGCGGATCGAGGTCCCCTCCGAAGCCCTCGAGGATGGCCGGGTCGGGGATGTGATCCGGCTGCGCAACCCGCATACGGCCCGTGAGTTCAGGGCGGTAATCCGTGAAGAACGGGGAAAGGTGTACGCCGATGGGTAAGCGTCTTGTGACAGGTTTGCTCGCCCTTCTGCTTCCGGTCGTCAGTCTGGCCGGGGCCGTCTCTGCCCGGATCAAGGATATCGC
>Ga0116158_10001696_pt1 | contig 19756 bp, 7 predicted proteins | sample AD_UKC052_MetaG_FD_89883 | JGI IMG/M metagenome (GOLD analysis project Ga0116158, IMG submission 89883) | Active sludge microbial communities of municipal wastewater-treating anaerobic digesters from USA - AD_UKC052_MetaG | ecosystem: Engineered > Bioreactor > Anaerobic > Digestate | place: USA... | reverse complement strand
TTTGCGGCCCATGCAATATCAACCGGTTATAGGCTTAGAGGTACACATTCAATTGCAAACCCGCTCCAAACTTTTTTGCAGCGATAATGCCACTTATGGTGCTGCCCCCAATACACAGGTTTCCCCAATCAGCCTTGCGCATCCCGGTACTTTACCCGTACTGAACAGGCAGGCACTCGATTTTGCCATTCAACTCGGTATGGCGCTTGGCAGCAGCATTACCCGGCGTGGCTGGTTCGACCGCAAACATTATTTTTACCCCGACCTGCCAAAGGGTTACCAAACCACCCAACTGAATGCCCCCATTATTGTAGGTGGTTCCATTGCCGGGGTAGCCATCCACCATGTTCACCTCGAGGAAGATGCAGGAAAAAGCATTCATGATGCCGACCCCACCCAAAGTTGCATTGACCTGAACCGGGCAGGGGTTCCTTTACTTGAACTGGTAACCGAACCGGTAATTCATGACGCTGAAACGGCCGCCGTTTTTTTAACTGAATTACGCAAACTGGTGCGCTGGATTGGCATTTGCGATGGCAATATGGAAGAAGGAAGCCTTCGTTGCGATGCCAACATCAGCATCCGCCCTGTTGGCGAAATAAAACTGGGCACCAAGGTTGAAGTTAAAAATATCAACAGCATCCGTTTTGTACGCAAAGCCATTGAGGCTGAAATTAAAAGGCAAAGCGCATTATTGGATAACGGTGAAAAGATTGTACAGCAAACAAGGGGTTACGATGATGTAAAAGACATTACCCTGGCGCAGCGCGATAAAGAGGAAGCACATGATTACCGCTTTTTCCCCTGCCCCGACCTGCCTCCCTTTACGGTAACCGATGAACACCTGGAAAAGCTGAAGCGGCAGATGCCCGTTTTACCTCATGAACAGGAAGCTTTGTTTACCTCAATGGGGTTGCCCTTGCAGGATGCCAAAGTATTGGCCGAAGAAAAAGCCTTTGCCGACTATTTTACCTTACTTGCACAGGAAACAACGGCTACCAAGGCCGCAGCAAACTGGATGCTTGGGCCGGTAAAAAAATGGCTGAATGAACACCATTCAGAAATTACAGCATTTCCGGTAAAACCGGCGCAACTTGCCGTGCTGATAGCACTCGTTGAATCCGGAAAAGTAAATTTTAGTGTGGCAGCTTCCTCCATTTTGCCACAATTGGCCCAACAACCCGGAAAGACCCCGCTGGAACTGGCAACCGCCTTGAATTTATTACAGGAAAGCGACACCGGCATATTGGAAACCTGGGTAAATGAAGTATTGGCAAATATGCCCGATAAGGTGGCTGAATATAAAAAGGGCAAAAAGGGTTTGATTGGCCTTTTTGTGGGCGAAGTGAAAAAGAAAAGTAAAGGAAAGGCAGACCCGCAGCTAACTACAGAACTAATCAGGAAAATACTCGGTTAAAAATGGTTTCAGATCAGATAAAGGATAAAAAGGCAAAAAAATTCTACCTAAACAAAGCCCCTTAAAATGGCATAGATTCTATAGTTTGCGAACCACATTGTGCAGCATTTCGTATTTAATTAAAAAACACATTCAATGAAGCAGGTTTACACCATTATTCTCACCTTCTTTCTCATGCTGGGTGCCGCATATGGCCAAAAGGTTTATAAAGATTACCAGGACGGAAGAATTTATGTGAAGCTCAAATCTTATTTCAACCCCAAAACCGGTGAGCGAATTTTGCCAGCGTACAAATGGGACCTTGAAAACCTGCCGTTTTATACCCAACCCGGGGCAAAATTTCAGATTTCAAGTTTAAACCACGCTTTCCTGGTAGATGCCAACGAAAAACTCAACAATACACTTGTTCTTGAATTTAAGAATATTAACCTGGTTGACGAATTAATTGCCACCCTTGAAAAGGACAAATTAGTGGATTATGCTGAAAAAATTCCGATTGACAGGCTGCACCTTACCCCAAATGATCCGCAACTGATCAATCAGTGGCACCTGAATAAAATTGGTGCCATAAGTGCCTGGAACTATGCAAGCAGTGGAAGTAATATTGTAATTGCCGTAGTTGACGACGCAATTGAACGCACCCACCCCGACCTTGCCCCCAACATTTGGGTAAACCCCGGAGAAGTTGCGGCCAACGGCATAGATGATGATGGCAACGGATTTATTGATGATATAAATGGATGGGATGTGGCCAACAATACACCAAATGTAAATCCACCCGACGATGGTTACTTTCATGGTACCCATGTGGCAGGTATTGCAAGTGCCGCCACCAACAACGCAACCGGGGTTGCTTCCATTGGGTTTAGCTGTAAAATAATGTGTATTAAAGCCTCCAATAATGCCAATTCCATTACCAATGGGTATAATGGTGTTTTGTATGCAGCCAATAATGGCGCCCACATCATCAGCATGTCGTGGGGAGGGTCTTCGGAATCACAAACTGCAGAAAATGTAATTGATTACGCCTTGGGAAAGGGTTGTATCCTGGTTGCGTCGGCCGGAAACGATAATACTTCTGCCAAACGCTACCCTGCCGCATACGAAGGGGTAATTTCGGTAGCCTCTACTTCTTCCGATGATTCCAAGAGTGATTTCTCCAATTATGGAGATTGGGTAAAAATAAGCGCACCCGGTTCCAATATCCGCAGTACCACCATAAACAGTACTTACGGCAATCTGTCCGGAACCAGTATGTCAACCCCAATGGTTTCAGGCCTACTGGGTTTAATGAAATTTCTGAACCCGGGTATGCCAAACAATGCACTTGTACAGTGTCTGTACAGTTCGGCAGATGATATCAGCTCGCAAAACGGAGGTTATCCAGGGCAATTGGGCGCAGGCAGGATTAATGCGGCAAAAGCCATGGAATGTGTTTCGGGTTCGCTCAGCCAGGCCCCGATTCCCGATTTTTCGGCCAATACTACCACCGTTTCTGCCGGGGGGCAGGTAGTTTTCACCGATCAATCCAGTTATAACCCCACTTCATGGCAATGGTCGTTCCCCGGAGGTTCGCCCGCAACTTTTAATGGAAAAACACCTCCGTCTATTATTTACAATACCCCGGGTCAGTATAATGTAAGCCTTACGGTTACCAATACCTTTGGCAATAATACCAACACCAAAACCAATTATATTACCGTTACCGAGGCAGCAAGCTGCCTCACGGTTAACTTTCCCCTTCCAAATAACTGGACTCCCTCTATTTTTTCAGCAGGTGATAATGACGGGTATGTAAATGGTACCAACACCTATAATGATAAACAAAAGGCTATGTTCTTTAACCTGGCTGCAACCAATAATACCACCTTAACCTCTGTTGCAATTCGTTTTAGCAATGCAGCCAGCGATTTCCCTTTACGTATTGTACCTATTCGGGTATATAATAGTAATGGTGCCAGTGGATCACCCGGCACATTGCTTGCCACTTATAACCTGATAATGGGAGAGATTATTGCTGATGTAAATCAGAATGCCTATACTTTTTTTGAGTTCCCCCAAAGCATAACCCTGCCGGCAACAAAAGCTTTTTTTATAAGTGTTGATATGTCGAACCTCGTTTGGACAGATGATTACAAAGACTTATTAAATGTAGTTTCAAACGACCAGGGGCAAAGCGCAGGCTCATTCATCTGGGACCGCGGGGATGACCTTGTTTGGCGCAGGTATGGTTCACCCGGTACATGGAACCTGACCAATGCTTCTCTCTTAATTCATCCTTTTGTAACACCCAACCCTGCCAAATCGGTATTAAATCCCAAAAATCCGGTGATATGTGCCGGAAATACCATTGATTTTAATGCAACAGGAAGTACTTACACCGAAATTCTTCAGTGGCAGATACAGGGAGCCACGCCACCACAAATTATTAATAACCAGTTACAAATCAGCAAGTTGTACCCAAATGCCGGCACTTTTAAAGCCTATTTGCTTACCGTAGGAGGCTGCGATGAACTTCGGGTGGATTCAACAATCGTTACTGTAACAGCTAATCCCGCACTTGTAGTTAATGCGGTTAAAAACCCCATTTGCGCAGGTGAAAGCACCACCCTTTCCGCTTCGGGCGCCGCAAGTTATACCTGGTTGCCAACCACAGGCCTGAGTGCTGGCACCGGCGCAAGCGTTACCGCCAACCCAGGCCAAACCACCACCTACTCCATTACCGGTACACAGGGTAGCTGCAGCAGTACGGTAACCCTTGAGCTTGAAGTAAAGGCCATAACAACCGCCGTAGCCCTTACAGCTTCGCAACAATCGGTTAACGGGCCAACTTCAGTTACCTATACAGCCGTGCCAAACAATGGCGGTGGCAACCCGGTTTTCAATTTTTACCTGAACGATGTATCCAAACAATCGGGTAACAACAGCGTGTACACCGCAACGGTTTCATCAGGCGATAAGGTAAAATGTGAGCTTACAAGCAGCGAACCATGCGTTAATGAAAAGACCGTGGTTTCCAATGTTATAACCATGGAAAACGCGCTGCCCATTAACCTGCTCAGTTTTGCAGGCCGCCGTAATTTGAATGGCCATGCCCTTTCCTGGATAACTGCTTCTGAACAAAACAGTGACCATTTTATCCTGGAAAGAGGGTTTAACGAACAGAATTTTACGGCCATTACACAGGTTCAGGCAGCAGGCAACAGCAATACCAACCGTTTTTACAGTTACCTTGATGCCAAACCCATTCCGGGTAAAAACTTCTACCGGCTGAAAATGACGGATCGTGACGGAAGCTCACGCTATTCGAATATTGTGCTGCTTGAAAATGAGGATAAAGGCACGATTATTACCCTGCAACCCAACCCCACCCAACCGGGAAGGGATGCTTTGCTGCAGATAAACAGCAGGGAGGCAGGCGACGCCTTTGTATCCATCAGCAATATAATGGGGCAGGTTGTTAAGTCATTCAAACTTACCAACCCCACTGGCAATGTACAGGCAACTATACCTGCAGCAGGCATGGCACAGGGAAATTATATTGTTACCATCCGTAATGCAAAAGGAGAGATTACTGAAACCATCAAATGGATTATTTTACGTTGATATTAAAAACAAGGATAAGTTAACCGTGACAGGTGAGATGTGAAAGGTTCACGTTTCACATCTCACCTGTCACCAAAAGAAGTTTCAAAACAGCGCTTTCAGAAAACCATTTATTTATACATCAATTAAATCAGCAGTTTGAAAATGAGGATTTTTAAAAACGCCTTTGGCATTTTAGCAGTGTTGTTGCTATTGATTTCCCCGGCTTTTTCGCAGGGGAATAGCGGCGAATACCAGGAAGGAAGGATTTATGTGCGCCTGAAGCCGAATGTTATTGCCAAAACTGGCGAAATTATTCCGGCACCCCTAAACTTTGACAAGGCAAACCTGCCATTTGCCAATAAACTGAATGAAAAGTTCAAAATAAAAAGCATGGGCAGGGCTTTCCGCGATCTTGCAAGCCACAAGCTGAATGCTACAACTGTGCTTGAATTTGACCGGACTGATCTTACCAATGAGCTTATTGCCACCCTTAAAAGAGATCCAATGGTTGAACTTGTGGAAAGGATTCCGCATGACAGAAGGGATGTTGTACCAAACGACCCGTCGCTTGCAAACCAATGGCATCTGACAAAAATAAATGCAGCGGGAGCATGGGATTATTTCAGCTCGGGTAGTACCGTGGTGGTGGCCATTGTAGATGATGCAGTGGAAAGGACCCATCCGGACTTAAGCGCTAATATATGGTTGAATACCAAGGAGATATTTGGAAATGGCCTGGATGATGATGGCAACGGCTATGTGGACGATATGAATGGCTGGGATTTGGCAGATAATGATAATAACCCGGATCCGCCAACAACTGAGTACTCACATGGAACCCATGTGGCCGGCATTGTGGGTGCCACCACCAATAATGGGGTGGGTATTTCATCCATAGGTTATAGTGTTAAGTTAATGTGCCTCAAGGCATCTGGAGCCAACCCCAATTCAATTTCTGCAGGTTACCAGGGTATTCTTTATGCAGCCAATAATGGTGCTAATGTGGTAAACTGCTCATGGGGAAGTACCGGCACCCCTTCCGAAACTTTACAGGAGATAATTAACTATGCCAATTCAAAAGGCTGTATTGTTGTGGCAGCGGCTGGAAACAGCAATAATTCCACCAAACATTATCCATCGGCATATAATGGGGTAATTTCCGTAGCCTCAACGGCCAATACTGATGTAAAAAGCAGTTTCTCCAATTATGGTGACTGGGTAACTGTTAGTGCCCCCGGAGGTGATTTTAATGGTTTTCAAATTTTGAGTACAGTTCCATATGGTGGATATGAAGGGAAAGTGGGTACAAGCATGGCATCGCCTGTGGTAGCAGGCTTGGTAGGCCTGATGAAATCGCTTAACCCGGGTATGCCCAACAACGACCTGATTAATTGCCTCTATAGTTCCTGCGAAAGTATTCTTCAGCAAAACCCCACTTTTCCAGGACAATTGGGTGCCGGCCGTATAAATGCACAGGCAGCGCTTGCCTGCGTTGCTGCAAGCCTGAATAAACCGCCCGCAGCTCTTTTCACAGCAATCCCAACAACAATTGTACAGGGAGCGAGTGTTCAGTTTACTGATAAAAGTATTTATAATCCAACGACCTGGCTATGGTCTTTTCCCGGTGGAACACCCAATAGTTTTAATGGCAAAACGCCTCCTGCCATTGTTTATAATACTGCCGGAACCTACGATGTTACCCTTAAAGTAACCAATGGTTCTGGCGAAAATACCCGGACTACCACCAACATGATTACGGTTAATGATCCACCTTCCTGTGTATCAGTAAACTACCCGGCTTCGGGCACCATCCTCGATTTTCTGGCGCCGCCACAGGGTGCCAATGGTTTTCAAAATGGGGTAAATGCCAATGGCGATAAGCAAAAAGCCATGTATTTTGATGTTTCCTCCACCAACCTAACTGGCCTTACCGCCATCTATGTCCGGTTCAACCACGTCAATGCCATCAATCCTGATAAAAAAGTGTATTTCCGGGTTTACGATGGTACTTCCGAAACACCCGGTGCTTTGTTGGGAGTGGTGGAAAGAACGAAAGCTCAGCTCCGGCAAAATGTGCAGGCAAACCAGTTTACCATGATTGATCTGCCAAAAAACATTGATCTGCCGGCTTCCAAAAAGTTTTTTGTAAGTGTAGATATAAGTGAGCTGGTATGGACGGCAGAAGTAAAGGACTCGCTCAGCATCCGGGCTTCTGTATCAACAGTACCACCTGTTTCGCCCATCTGGTACCAAAGCTCTGCCGGAACCTGGATCAGGTATGGTTCAGCGCAAAGTACCTGGGCTAGTGCGGCACAATACCTGCTCATTCATCCATTCCTTACTTCCAAGCCTGCAAAATCAATCATCAGCCCGGTAAATCCAGTAGTATGCCAGGGAACCCTGGTTGAATTTGATGGTACAGGTTCAGTATATAATGACCTGCTGAAATGGGAAATGCCAGGTGCCAATGCACCTACTTCGGTAGAAAACCAGCTGAAAGTAACTCCCCAATACAATGCACCGGGTACCTATAAAATTTACCTGAGTACAAGGGGTGGCTGCAATGAGGTAAGGAAAGATAGTTCCATACTCACCATTAATGCCGCACCGGTATTAAATGTTTCTGCTTCTAAAAACCCCATCTGCCTGGGAGAAACCGCCACCTTAACAGCAACCGGAGGTACAACTTATACCTGGAGTCCAGGTACAGGATTAAGTGGCACTACAGGAGCGCAGGTAACAGCTAATCCTGCTGTTTCTACCATCTATACCATTACAAGTACCGCAGGCAGCTGCTCATCGCAGGTTCCATTTGAATTATTGGTAAGAGCGCGTAATACCAATGCCATCATCGGCGCATCCGAAACCAACATTACCTCCCCAACCTCGGTAACCTTTACCGTTGTGAGCGCAAACGGAGGCAGTACCCCCAATTACAATTTCCTGGTAAACAATATTTCAATTCAAAACGGAAGTAACCATATAATGGTAAGAACCGTTTCGCCGGGTGATAAGGTAAAGTGTGAATTTACGAGCAGCGAAGCCTGTGTGGATGAAAAAACGGTGGTGTCCAATGAAATTGTAATGGGTGAAGGAGCCCTGCCGGTTACGCTGATTTCGCTTTCGGGCCGTAAGGTAAGCGATGGCAACAGGCTTGAATGGGTAACTGCTTCAGAATTTAACAGCGATCAGTTTTTGGTTGAAAGAAGCCTGGATGGAAATGGCTTTGAAAACATCGGGCAGGTTTCAGCTGCCGGATTCAGTAATAATATTACCCCTTATCAGTACCTGGATGAAAAGCCTTCCGGCGGAAATAATTATTACCGGCTTAAAATGATTGATAAGGACGCTACATTCCGGTATTCCAATATTCTGTTGCTTACCAATGGAAGCAACGGGGCAGGCAGCAAATTATACCCCAATCCCACGGTTTCGGGCAGGCAGGTATTAATGCAACTCGAAGGCATTGAAAGAGGAGCGGTTACCATCAGCATCAGCGGTATTAACGGGCAGATAATTAAAACCTACAGGGCAACCTCAACCGATGGCACCCTGCAAATGAATATTCCCGCAACCGGTATGAACAGTGGCAGCTACCTGGTAATATGCCGCGACAGCAAGGGCAACATTATTGAAACCTTGAGGTGGCAGGTAGCCAAATAAGGGTAAGGGGTAAAGGGAATTTTTAGTCCCCGAAACTAAACAGGCGTTTCAGTTGTAAAACTGGACGCCTGTTTTTATTTTATAGTAGTACCCTATATGTGCTTGAAAATGAAAGCAGTTAAAATTGCCTGACAGGCCTTATGAGATGAGGGTTCTTTTTGTCACCGGTTCCGCGGCCTCCACTATCAAAATTCTGCAGCCATGCGCCGCCGTGACCAATCTCGGTAGAACTCCAATACTTGTCAGCAGAAAGACCAGGAATAAGAGCCCTGTTTTGGTACAACAAACCCAGCTCGTACTTTGTGGGTAAGTACCAATCTCCATATGGAATACCGTCCTCATTTACTGAATGGTGGGCACAAACCTTTGCAGCAAAAATTCCTGTTTGGTTATCCCCTATTTGAGCAGCTACAATAATCGCTGTATTCATTTCTCCCCCATTCAAGCCATCACCGGTAGCACCTGTATGCCTGTATGGTCCGTTGTTCCATATAACTGCCGAATCATAATCTGACGGCGCTGCAATCAGCCCATGCTGCCCGTTATCATATATAAAAAAAATGGTACCACCTCCATATTTTTCACCAACAAAGTGCACAGTAGAGTACCAATTTTCGCCGTTGTAACATTGAAAGGCATTAATGGAACTGTTATATATTGTAAGACCTATAGCCGGCCTTTCAATTGCATTACGGGCGTTTGAATCCATCCGTGGAGGCAAAAAACCTCCCTGTGATGATTTGATCTCAAAGGCAGCCGTGGAATCAGGCTTTGTTGTCCCTATCCCTATATGTTGCGCTGCTATCATGTTAGAAAAACAAACAAAAAAAAATGAGAAATAAATTGGTTTCATGTTCATCGGTTTAATTATTAAAAAAGATTTTGAGGATTTTTATCTGAGTAAGAATATATAAATAATGAAATACAAAGGGACTATTTATAAAAATCCAATAAATTTATATAAAATTATTTTTTATTTACAAAATAATTGTTTAGGTTTGATTTGAATTTTTTTTTATACAATATAACCTGAATTTTTTACCCGAAATAATATTTAACGCCCATCACCTCCTTCCCATTTCCCCGGAATTTCTGACAACCATTCGCTGATTCTCCTCTCAACCAACAAGAACTCCACACTAAATTTCCCCAACTTTACAAAAGACCTGATTTTTTTCTTTTCCCTTTTTTCAACCGTAACCTAAATTAATTATGTTTTAATGTAATAAATAATCATATTATTTCATTATTCTATATTAAACTATAACAGGAATCATTAAAAGGTTCACTTTATATTTAATAGCCAGGATCATATTGTCAATAAGTATATAAAAATTGCTTTTTTTATATATATTATCAAATAATATTTTCTTATTTGCTGTGTTCAAATTAAAAGGAAGCAATCATTAAAGCATTCCCTAAATCTTGGATACATGTTATTCTATTGCCTGCTATTTTACAGGTAAATTACATTAATTATTTTTTATATTTTTATGATTTAATATTTTTTTTGAACATAATTTTTTAATGCTTGCCCCATGAAAATTCCCCTTTTTCTCGCGCTGATTTTAATGATTTTAAAGTTAAACGGTCAGAACGTTGGTATAGGTACTAATAGTCCAATGAATCCCCTTCATATAATTTCATTGGTTGGAGACCCAGTTCGAATTGAAGGACTGCAGAGTGGCCAGGAAACTGATAGTATTCTAACCATAAATAATGAAGGCGTTGTTAAAAAACGATTCTCTGTTTCATCATCCGGCGGTTGGGGTCTTACGGGCAATTCTGGGGTAAATCCAGCTCTTAATTTTATAGGAACCATTAATAATTCACGTTTGGCATTCCGTACCAATAATTTGCCTTCCGGCTTTATTGAACCTGATCCAAACAAACGCAATAATGCCTTTGGTAAAGGCAGCCAGGAAATGCCGGGAATAACGGGAATGGGAAACAATTCATTTGGGTATCAAACCCTTAGCAAATTAAATGTTGGTTCCGGTAATATAGCCATAGGAGATTCTGTACTGTATAATAATCAGGCGGGAAGCAATAACGTGGGTATTGGCGCAAATGCACTTGAAGAAAACCTGGGTGCAGAAAATATTGCAATTGGTTCGAAAGCCTTGTCTAAAAATATTGGCGGCACAAATAATATTGGAATTGGTGTAGGTACTCTTTCAGAAAACCAGTACACCTTCAATAATGTTGCGGTTGGCGGTGAGGCTTTGCCGGTAAATAAAGCGTCTGATAATATTGCCTTAGGATACCGGGCCGGCTACTCCAATACTACAGGTATCCAGAATACAGCGGTTGGAACCTTTGCTATGGCTGCAAATATAAGCGGCAATAATAATACCTATTTGGGTTACCAGTCTGCACAGATTCAGGAAACCGGCAACAACAATACCCTTATCGGGTCTTTTTCCGGTGTTAGTTTTTCAGGAGGAAATGATAATACCTTTTTAGGTAGCGGCTCCAATACCCTGAGTTCCCTGCTGCCTATATCAAATTCCACCGCACTTGGCGCCAATGCTATAGTAGATCGCTCAGATATGGTAAAGCTGGGAAACAATTCAATTACCAGGCTTGAGGCCTCGGTAAGCCTTACAACCCCAAGCGATGGCCGCATTAAAGCCAATATCCGCGAAAATATTCCCGGTCTTACCTTTATTAAGTTGTTGCGACCGGTCAGTTACAATTATGACCTTACCAAATGGAATTCAATTATTGGAGTCAACCCCTCCAACGTTAAGCATCCTGCCTATTATGAAAAAGAAAAGATCGTATATAGCGGTTTTATTGCCCAGGAGGTATATGAGGCAAGCAAGCAGGCAGGATATGATTTCAGCGGCGTAACCGCACCCCTTAATGAAAAAGGGATATATGGTTTGGCTTATGCCGAAATGGTAGTGCCGCTTGTAAAGGCAGTTCAGGAACTCAATTCATTAATTGAGAAACAACAAAAAGAAATTGAATACCTGAAGGAACAAATTTTACTTAAAAAATAGTACCCGATTTATAATAAGTACACAATAACCTGATTGATAATCCAACAATTCAATATGTTATGGACAGAAAATCCTTTTTTAAAAAACTAAATCCGGAAAGGCAAAAGAAGTCGCCGATTGGCAGCACACTTAATTCCGACAAAATAAATGAACCGATTCCCGTTCCGGAACTCATGCCTTTGAACAGCGGCCTCGCTCCATATTCAGGTTCATGGGGGCGATATGAAATAAGACATCTGCTTAAAAGGCTCACTTTTGGCGCACCGGCAGAAGATGTGAAATTTCTTGAAAAATTCACCTATTCCGAAGCAGTTGATTTGCTTTTAAATTCAATCAATCCAAATCCGGGTGAGCCATTAAAGCATTATACACATGTATTACTTGATGGTTTTGTACCGTCACCCAAAGATGATGAGGACTGGGGCGTACCAATAGGCAAAACCTGGGTGAATGCTATTTCAAGGTTTTACCAGATCAATAAACTAAGGGTTGAAGGCGTTAAATGTTGGTGGATGAACCTGATGATTAACCAACCCAGGAGCATTGAAGAAAAAATGATCCTTTTCTGGACTACCCATTTTGCCATTGAATTCGACCAGATGGATAATGGAATTTTCTGTTACCGCTATCTTAAGATGCTGAGAGATTTGGCGGTAGGTGATTTTAAAGAACTTACCAGGCAAATGACTTTAAGTTCTGCCATGCTTATTTACCTGAATGGCCGGTACAATAATAAAATAGCTCCGGATGAAAATTATGCCCGTGAACTTCAGGAACTTTTTACTCTGGGTAAAGGCCCGGGCAGTCAGTATACCGAAGATGATGTGAAGGCTGCGGCAAAAGTATTAACAGGCTGGACACCCACAGATACAGGAGATGGGGTTTTCAGGCTTGAACGACACGATACAAGCGATAAGCATTTTTCCTCCTTTTTCAATAATACGATAATTAAAGGCCAAAATAACAAGCTGGCCGGAGAACGGGAACTTGGTGAGTTATTGGATATGATATTTGAAAAAGAGGAAGTATCCAAATATATGTGCCGCAGGTTTTACCGCTTTTTTGTTTTTGGAAATATAGATGAAACGGTGGAAAATGAGATCATCACCCCTCTTGCTGAGACCTTCAGAAATAATAACTACCAGGTTAAACCGGTTCTGGAGCAATTATTTAAAAGTGAACACTTTTTTGATGTACTTACTCATGGTTCAATGATAAAAAGCCCCCTCGATTTGGTTGTTGGGGCAGTAAGGGATTTTAAAGTTAAATTTCCTCTTGCAGCCAATACAAAAGTGTATTACGCTCATATGTTACATATTATTCAACAGGCAGAAATATTGGATCAAAGTATTGGAGAAGTGCCTAATGTAAGTGGATGGCCTGCTTATTATCAACATCCATTGTATGATTTAATCTGGATTGATACCAATACGCTGATCAAAAGGCAATATTTCGTATCCAATATACTTAAGGGCTTTACCAATGCCGGACAGCAAACCATGGCGAATGTTATAGAACTTGCCAAACGTATGCCTGATGCTTCGGATCCGGTGGCCCTTGTAAAAGATCTTGTAGAACATTTTTTGGGGATACCTCTACAACCTGAAACATTGGAAAGAATGAAGGTAGATTTATTACTGTCGGGCCAAATAAGTAATTACTACTGGACCAATGCCTGGAATGCTTACCTGGCAAATCCTTCAGACCCTATCTTATTTAATAATATGTACACGAGGCTAAACAACCTGGTAGGGTATATTATGAATATGGAAGAATACCAATTGATGTAAAATCCCGGAAAAACAAAGAATCATATTGCACGATAACCACGCTTTTAACACCCATAATTATTTCGCATGAAACGAAGAGATTTTATTGTAAAAGGCACAACGGCAGCAGGCATTCCTTTAATGTTGAATGGCATGAATATGGAGGCCTTTGCTGAAGGAAGTATGTATAATCAACTATACGAGTCTCTGGTGGCCAATGACCATATCCTGGTAATTATACAGCTCGCCGGAGGTAATGATGGTGTAAACACCGTAATACCGCTTGATCAGTATAGCAGCTACTACAATGCCCGAACCAATATTGCCATAAAAGAACAAAAAGTATTGCCCTTTTTTAACCATCCTGAAACCGGGTTTCACCCGGCAATGGCCGAAATGATGGAAATGTATAAAAATGGCAACCTGAGTGTTGTGCAATCTGTGGGCTATCCAAATCCAAATTTTTCACATTTCAGGGGTACAGATATCCTGCATACAGCAAGCGATTACAACCAGGTTCTAAGCACAGGCTGGCTTGGAAGAACCCTGAATGAAATGTATCCTGGCTTTCCCATTGGTTACCCGAACGATAAAATGAAGGATCCGATTGCTATCCAATTTGGCAGCAATTACAGCTTAGGCCTACTTGGCCCCATCATGCAAATGGGCTATACCATTACTGACCCCAACAATGTTAGCGGCAGTAATGTTCCCGGTGATCCAATACCACCAAATACACCTGCTGGGCAAAAGCTTTCTTACCTTCGTCAGGTAAGCAATCAGGCTAATAAATACAGTATTGGAATTCAGGACGCTTACACGGCAGGATTGAAAAATTTTGTAAATTATCCCGTAGGTAACGTAATTGCAAACCAACTTAAAGTTATAGCAAGACTGATTAACGGTGGACTTCAAACCAAGATTTACGTAGCCAATATGAATGGCTTTGATATTCACAGTACCCAAACCAATGGAGGCGACAACGATACCGGACTTCATGCAACGCTGCTATCACGTGTTAGTACGGCCGTATCGGCCTTTCACAACGACCTGAAAATAATGGGAAAGGATAAGAAAGTAGTAGGTATGACCGTCAGTGAATTTGGCCGACGGATAAAAAGTAATAGCAGTGGTGGAACAGACCATGGTGCAGCTGCCCCAATGTTTATTTTTGGTTCAGAGGTTAATGGTGGTATCATAGGAACAAACCCAATTATGCCTAATCCGCCAAATACAGATAATGTTCCTTATCAGTATGATTTCAGAAGTGTTTACTGGAGCATTTTAAAAAATTGGCTTTGCCAGGATTCACCCACTTTAATGGCAACAATGCTCCGTGGATTTCAGGAACTTCCTATAATAAATGATTCGGCCTGTACTACTCCAGCTCCTCCAAAACATGTATCAAGGCAAAATCTAATTGAAGCATATCCAAACCCAGTGGTAAACAGTACTGTTATTGAATTAAAAGTAATTAATCCGGGCCATGTTTTGGTGCAGATGCTATCATCACAAGGAAGGGTAATACGCACAGTCTATGAAAATCAACGGGAGCCTGTTGGGGTGATTCGTAAAACAGTTACTCTTTCAGGATTTCAGTTAGGAGTTTATTATATCCGCTTCCAATCCGGCTTCACCACCCAAATGAAAGCCATTATTAAGGTAAATTAATCAACAACATTCCCCAATAAAAAGAAGGCCGCTCCTGTCGGAACGGCCCTCTTTTTATTAAATAGTGAAATACCTTTAAATCTTAGTATCCCGGGTTCTGCTCCATCAGCGGATTTGCCTGCGTTTGCGGCTGCGGAATTGGAAGAACAAAACGGAAATTACCGGCGGCAAGGTTTTGTGCTGCTGCATTGGGCGCATCGGTGGCCAAACGGGTAACAGGCAGGTTCCTGCGCTTCAGGTCGAAGAAACGGTGACCTTCAAAAGCAAGTTCCTTAAACCGCTCGTCGAGCGTAGCAGTAATAGCTGCATCCTTGCTTGCAAATGTTACAGGTGCATAACCGGTAATACGTGCAGCCCTCAATGCATTAATATCACTTTCGGCACTGTTGGCACCGGTAAATTTGTTTTGCTCAGCGCGGGCTTCGGCACGTATCAGGTACATTTCGGCAGTACGGAATACCTTGGCATGTGCGAGGTTTTCTGTTGAAGTACCATAAGCGCCACCTGCATATTTGTTTACCAACCGTCCGGTACGTCCGGCTGCTATCAACAGGGGTTCATCCTTAATATAACTGGCAAAACGCACATCGTTCACCTTGTCATACGAATTGTACAACTCGTCCGTAGGCTGCCAGGTAATGGGGCCAATATTCAATACACCACCACTTATAGAAGAGGTAGCACGGAATAAACTTCCAATCCTCATTCCAACGTTGGGTAACCTGCGGAGAATGAAACCAACCTCCTGTGTGTTGGCATCTGTCCAGATGCCGGGGAAGGCAGCAGCCGTTGCCAATGGAATGGCGTTGATGAAGGTAGTAGCATTAGCCTCAGCAGTTGCCCAATCCCTCATGTAAAGGGCAATACGGGCATGAAGTGCAGAAGCTGAAACCACCGTAGCACGGCCAATATCGGTCAAATTGTTGGGAAGTAAGGTTTTTGCTTCGGTAAGATCAGCCAGCAATTTCTGGAAATAAGGCCCTTGCTTAATTCTTGGAAATTTTTCGATGGTTGATATTTCCATGTAAACCATTCCCAATGCATCGGGGTTATAATTACCACAGTAGTAGCGGAAAAGCTCAAAATGTGCAAATGCCCGTAAAAAGAGCGCTTCACCCCGGAGCAATTTCCTCTTGGTTTCATCGCCAGCCCTTGTTGAATCAGCTCCATCAATAGCGGCGAGAATTACATTACAACGATTAATCAGGGAATATTGGGGATTAATACCGGTAAAGTTGTCACGAAGACCTACGTCCTGTGAGCCATACTGCCATTCGTGTGTAGTCGCAGCATTATAAAACTCCCCTGCTGTTCGCAGTTCGTCAGAAAACGAAGAGTTCAGAAGAATCCCCATTTCAATATGGGAGTTCGCAAGAGCTGTACCTGATAGCCCACCGTAGGCGCCAATGACTGCCTGTTCAATATTGCTTACTGTCTTTAAGGCTACTTCACCCCCAAGCAGGTCAGTTTCTTCAATTTCAATCAGCTTTTTACAACCTATTGCGCCAAACAACAGGCCGGAAGCTAAAAGTATGGTTGTTATTTTTCTCATGATTCTTTTTTTTAGTCAGTACCCGTTAGATGATTAGAAATTAATATCAAGGCCAAAAACTACTGCCCTGGGATTGGGGAATTCGTTCAGGCTGATATTATTGTTATCTTCAGGATCAGGACCTTTCCATGGGCTCCAAATCCAGATATTCTGCATTTGGGTATAGAACTTGGCAGATTTGATCAGCTTCATGCCTTTTACAGAAATAGCAGGAATATTGTAAGCGAGGTTCAGGTTACGGAAACGCATGAACTTGGCATCCTGAATATCGGCAGCGGTAAAGCCACGGTCATACTGAGGAGCCTGGTACAGTTTTACGTCGCCGGGCTTTTGCCACTGATTGGCAGCTACATAATTGCTTGCATTTACAGCATTATGATATCCGGGGGTACCACGGGTAACCCAGTTCCATATATTGTTGTAACGGCTTACGTCGGTCTGATAGGAGAACAAGGCACCAATACTGAAACGCTTGTAGCTGTAATCCAGGGTAATACCGCCCACATGCTTGGGAAGATAGGTACCAAAGTCGGCAAACAATCCTGCTTTTGCCGGATCAGTGGTATTGGTACCGTCAACTGCACGATAAATGGGAAGACCGGTTGCAGGATCTGCGCCTTTGTAATCATAAGCATAATGGCTGCCATAAGGAAGACCCTCGCGCAGGATGAATGTACCTGCAGGGAATTCACCTATACCACCCATTGATTCGATTTTGTTCTCATTGATAGAATGGTTAATTCCAATAGTCAGCAACGAATTCCTTGTTTTCAGCACGTCAACACTAACGGTAAATTCAAGACCCTTGTTGCTCATGGTACCGGCATTCAGGTTCAAACCAGTCTGATAAAATCCAGACTCTGCAAGAAGCGGGTTGTTTACAAACAGGTCTCTTGTGAGATTCTTGTAGGCATCAACAGTAAAACGCGCCCTGTTCTGCCACATAGCAAAATCAACACCCACGTTATACTTCTCAACATACTCCTGCCTCAACTGATTATTGATTGGAGCCCCCGGAACTAAACCTGTTAGTGGTGAATTAGGTGAAAATGCACTGCTCGCTCCAAATCCCTGTACCTGTGCTCCATGATAGTTGGTAACGCCAAACAAATTTGACCCACCAATATTATAACCTGTACTTGGAATACTGTTGATGTTTGGTGTAGAACCATAGGAAGCCCTTAACCGCAGATCGGTAAAGATATCCTGATTTTGCATGAAGCCTTCTTTAATGGCATTCCAGATCAGGCCAACAGACCAGGTAGTGATTTCTTTATAATCCGGGTTAATGATCCTTGAAGTTCCATCGCGACGAACATTACCGGAAATGGTATATTTTTCGTTAAAGGTATATTTTCCGATTGCGAACATAGAACGAACGCCATACCCTGATTTAGCGCTGTTTGACTGCGGAGCTCCTGCAGGCTGAGGGCCTGCCTGCTGACCTGTATAATCCAGGTTAGGGTTCAGGTTATATAGAATGGAACCAAAGCCCTGCGCATAGGTACGCAGCGCTTCAAAGTAACCACCTATTTCCACATCATGCTTTTCATTGAATTTATTGGCGTAAACAAGGCTCGAAGTACTGATCAGGTTAGAAACAGTTTGAGAACCTTCGGACTGATAACCTAGGTTACCCGGATTAACCGTAGAACCTACATAAGAATTGGCTTTCACCCCACGGGTTCCGCGGTTGAACTGCGCATCAATACCTAAAACTGTTTTTGCAGTTAAAGTAGGCAGAATTTTATACGCGAGAGTCATACCACTGTTTATTTTCATCCTGTTCTCAGCCCAGATAGAATTGTTGAGGCCTTCGAGTACATTACCTATTTGCTTCAGGTTAAGATTGGTTGAGGCACCAAAAATAATGGTACCATCCGGACGATACGGGTTTTCGTAAGGCTTTGCGCGCCATGCCATCTGGAAGGGGTTACGGGCGCTGTTACCAAGAAATTCACCTTCATTATAATCAATAATGGAGTAACCTACCAGGGTATTCCAGTCAAAGGTCAGTTTACCCATTGTATGGTTCAGGTTAAAACGGCCTGTATAACGGCGAAGACGTGAACGGAGGTCGGTACCTTCCTGATCAAAAATGCCCATTGAAACGAAAAAACGGGTGTTGTCGGATCCGCCATTCAGGTTCAACTCGTAATTCTGAGAGAAACCCTGACGGAACAAAACATCCTGCCAGTTGCTGTTGATTTGACCAAGGCTGTCGCGGAGAAAATCGTAACGAGCCTGTGTAGCGGCAGGTAAAGTGGCATAAGCAGGGTTCTTTTTTGAATAAACCCAACCCGGTCCGCCCATGGCCTGACCCTGTAAACCCAGTTGCTCTTCGTAAGCAAATATTTGCTGGGTATTCATCATATCAAAGTTGGTGGTATTGGGTGGCTGTGTAAAACCCAACTGCGAGCGGAAAGTAAAGTTGGTTGCACCTTTCTTACCCTTTTTGGTAGTAATTACAATTACTCCAAGCGAACCGCGTGAACCATACAGACCGGCAGAACTAGCATCTTTCAGTACTGTAATTGATTCAAAATCATTGGCATTTACAGCAGACATGTCGAAAGCCGGCATTGGAATACCATCAATTACATACAAAGGCTGAGCGCCTGCAGCAGCAATAGATGAAATACCACGAATGGTAACACTTGAACTGGTACCGGGCTGACCGGAACCTGAGTTAACCTGCACACCGGCGGCACGTCCCTGCAAGGCATTATCAAATGCACCTACAGGTACATTTTCTACTACTTTACCACTCAGGATCGAAGCAGCACCCGCAAAGGTTGACTTCTTTTCCTTGGTATAACCGGTAACCACCACTTCAGTCAACGATTTTTCGTCAACTTTCATACTCACATTCATGGTAGTGCCGGAAATAGACAATTCCTGGGTTGCAAAACCCACACTTGAAATTACCAGGGTCTTACCATTTGCAGGAACGTTAATTGCAAACCTGCCTTCTGCATCGGTAGCGGTACCGGCATTGGTACCCTTAACCGTAACAGATGCACCTGCAACAGCATCTCCTTTTTCGTCGGTAACTTTACCGGCAACGGTACGCTCTTGCGCCCAAACC
>Ga0116158_10001688_pt1 | contig 19793 bp, 13 predicted proteins | sample AD_UKC052_MetaG_FD_89883 | JGI IMG/M metagenome (GOLD analysis project Ga0116158, IMG submission 89883) | Active sludge microbial communities of municipal wastewater-treating anaerobic digesters from USA - AD_UKC052_MetaG | ecosystem: Engineered > Bioreactor > Anaerobic > Digestate | place: USA... | reverse complement strand
GTGCCCTGGCCCGCCGGCTCGATCGTGCCGGCGCGGTGATGCAGGCGCAGCGCGACGTCGGAGACGTGCGCCAGATCGAGATCGACGTTTGCAGGGGACTGTGCGGGCGGCGGGATCGTCAGGGTCCACTGCTCGCCATGGACCGGCCACGCGGCGTAGCCCGCGTTCGGGCCCGCGGTGCCCCACTCGTTCACGCCGGCCTGAATGACTAGCTGTTCGCGCTCGAAGCTGTACGGCACGTAGGCCGACCATTGCGGCAGGTCGGCGCCGTCGCAGCGGCGCACACCCGCGAGGCCCTGGCGCGTCAGCAGCACCTCGGCCTCCTTGTCGCCGAGGTAGTCGCCGACGAGCTTGACCTCGATCCGGTCGATCCGGTCGTCGCACAGCCAGCTTGAAAACAGCGCGTGCTCGAACGCCGAGAGCGCGAAGGGCAGCGCCACGGCGCCGTCCGCCTGGCGGTGCAAGGGGTCTTGCAGGAGCGCGGCGAATTGCTCGGCCGGGGTCGCGGGGCTGCCGTCGACGTCCGGGATGTCGGTGGTCATTCCGAAGAGGTCGGCGCGCAGGCTGACCTCGGTGACGTAGGGCTGGCCGTAGCCGTGCTCGAGGCGATAATCCTCCGCGATCCCGGCGAGGCAGGTCATCAGGGCCATGATGTCCTCGGGCGAGCGCGCCGCGGCCAGCGTGCCCCGCAGCGCCGGCAACGCCTGATTCAGCTCGTATTCGAGGGCGCGCAGCGCGAGGTACACCCGGCGGATGGTCCGCTCGCGCGCCGGCATGACGCGGCCGGCGGCTTCGAGGCGGGCTTGCAGGAAATGTGGGCGCGTCAGCGCGTTGTCGGGGCTGTCTTCGATCATCAGGCCCAGCGTGCGGGCCCGGTCCTGGGCGAGCGCGGCAACCTCATGGAAGGCGCTCCCGATGGCGGTCATGGCCGTGCGCTGCGCCAACTCGGCCTCCTCGGTCTCGATCTGGAGGAGCAGGCCCTCGGCCCGAATGTTTTTGATCAGCGCGACCGACGAGGCGCGCTGGACCTCGAGATCGCTGGTGCGGATCGCCGCGTCGATCTCGGCGTTGATCGTCATGATCTCCTGGTCCTCGGCGCGCTGTAGCTCGTCGCGCGCGCTCTGCAGGCCCGCCTGCCCGAGCACGCTCTGGCACTGGTTTTCGGTGGTCGTCTCCAGGCTCACCAGATTGGCATCGCACTCCACCCCGGCCGCGATGAGGCCGGCGACGTTGGGGATCGTGACGCCGAGGACCGTCGGACCTGAGGTGATTTGCGCCACCATCGCGCTGGCACAACCGGCCTGAAGGGCCTCGGTCTCGGCGCGGCTGTTGTCGCGGATGCGGCCGCACTCGGCCATGGCCTCGGCCTGCTCCACGGCGGAGCGCTGCTCGCCGTACTGGTCCTGGACCTGGAAGATGCGACCGTGGGCCGCCTCGATCGCGGCGCCGAGATCGAGCTGAATCTCGATCACACGGGCGAAGCGCTCCTCCTCGACTGCGATCGCATATAAGTTGTTTTCGCCGGCTTGGGCGGCGTGGCGGATGCGAAGACCGGCGGCCTGCGCGGCCGCACGGAGCTCGGCGATCTGCCCGCCCTGCTCGCCGCAGGTCGCCAGCGCGGGCGTCGTCTTGCCGGGGAGGCTTCCGCACAGCGCGCGCAGCTTGGCGTCGTACTCGGTCGCGATCTGCAACTGGGTGGTGGCGAGCGTGTGGGTCTTCAGCTCGTAGTCGCGGGCCTTTTGCCACGCATCGGCGGCGACCTGGGCGAACTGGGCGATCTCGTCGGTAGCGAGCGCCTGGACGGCGTCGAAGTTGCTGCGGCCCTTGGCGATGTCGTCCGGGCTGAGCGCGAGCGGGACGTAGGCCGTGGGGTAGCCGAAGGGCGTCGTGTCGGGTGCAAGCTCGTCGTCCACCGTGGCGAGCCCTTGCAGCGCCGGGCCGAGCGCGTGCAAGCCGGGCACAGCTGCCGGGCGATCGGCGAGGCGCGCGTGTAGCTCGGCGCTGGCAGCATGCACGGCGATGGCTGCGAGCCGCACGGCGGCGCGCACGTCCTGGGGATTTTGGCCGGCGCGGTGGGCCAGCCGGGCCCACTGGGCCGTGGTTCGCGCGAAGTCGGCGGCGAGCTGCAGAGGCGCCAGGTGGGCATTCGCCGTCGGCTGTTTGAGTTTGGCGTCCTCGATCCACTTCAGCGCGGCGGGATAGGCCGGCGCGAGCGTCGGGGCCAGCGCGGCGGCGAGGCGCTCGCGGTCCCCAGTGAGGATCGTCAGCTCGCGCGCGAAGGCGTCGGCGAGCGGCTCGCCGACCTTGCCCTTGAAGGCGAATGCGGTGTCGATCTGCGCCTCGGTCGTCAGGAGACCGGCGGCGAGGGCCTCGTCCGCCGCGAAGATGGCCGCGAGGCTGCGAAACAGCTCGCCCGCGGGACCGGGCTTTTGCGCCGGGCCCCGGCGGACCAGCGCGTGGGCGCAGTGCAACGCGGCGATGTCCAGGCATGCCCGGCCCTCGTTGTTGTACACGGGGGGTTCCGAGGCGCAGTCGTCCCATGTCCACGCGCCGGTCGGTGGCTTCACGTCGCCGCTGCCGTGCAACGCGGCGAGCACGGGCACGAGGTTGTACCCGGCGGCCCGAAGTGCCCCGCCGCACGCATACATGTCATTGGCCGAGCAGGTCCCCGCCGCGCAGGTGTCACACGCGAGCGAGGGCTTCGGTAAGGTCGCGTCGGTGCCGAAGTCGATGCCGATGTCGTCGCACGCCGCCGCGTCCAGATCCGGCGGTGCGAGCCAGGTCGGCGCTGTCGCGTCGTTGGGGGTGAAGTCGGGCGGGTAGACGAGGCCCGTGAGCGGGCCCCGGTGATGCAGCGTGAAGGTGCCCTGGACCTGAACCGGCGCGCTGCGCAGGCCCGTGATCGTCTCGATCGCGGTGCCGGCGAGGCCGGCGGCGGTGCGCTTGCTGGTCAGCGTCAGCTCGCGGCCCAGCTCGCGCGCGAGCGGGCTGTGCCGCCAGCTGCCGGCTGGCAGGCGGTCGCGCAGCACCAGCGAGAGGTCGCCGGCGGTGTTCCAGGTGCCGGTCAGCGCCACCGGTTGCGGCCACAGGAGGCTCGCATCGTCGTCGACCTGCCCGACGATCGTGCCGTCGTCGCGAAAATCGAGATTGAGGGCGAGGCTGCTGCTCGCTAGGCTGAAGCCGTCGATGTCGAAGCTCACGGCGCCGCGGAAGTATCCGGCCTCGGGCAGCGCATCGAGCGTGATGGCCCAGAAGATGGCCCCGCCGCTGGTGATGATCTGGACCGGCAGCACGCGATCGGCGGGCGCGGGCGCGGTGCGATCGACGTCCACCACCAGCTCGACCGCTTCGCCCGGCTCGAGCGTGGCGGCCGCGGTGTCCAGCGTCAGCGCCGGGTTGGCGGCGGCGAGGCGATAGGTCAGCGGCGCGGCGCCATCGTTGTGAAGCGTGGTGCGGGCCTGGGTCTCACCGAGACCCAGCACGGTCCGCGGCTCGGTGAGCACCGGCGCGCCCGCGTGCGCATCCAGGGGGCCCTCGCCCTGGGCCACGCAGCGACCATGCGGGTCGCAGACCTCGTCGGCGTCGCATGCGAAGGCGTCAGGACAGCCGGCGACGCAGATCCGCAACTGGCAATAGGTGTCCATGCCGCAGTCCGCGTCGAGCAGACAGGGGGCGCCGGGCGAGCCGGCGCGCTCGTCGGACGGCAGCGGGAGATCGGGGTCGACGTCAGGGTCGGGGTCGTCGGGGTCGGGGTCGGGCCCGGGCTCCGAGGCGGGGTCGGCCCCGGGCTCCGGCGACGTTGTGCCCTCCTTCGCGATGTCGTCAGGGGTGCAGGCGATGGACAACAACAGGGCCGACGCGGCGGACCGGAACATGAGCGTTCGTTTCACGGCAAAGCTCTCCTGTTGCGCTCATGCGAGCGCGGTGAATGTCAGCAGTGAGGCCGCGGCGCCGCCAATCAGGCGGGCCGCTCAGGGGACTAATAATCTAGTTTTCGGCGTGTTGTGGCGATGCGTGACGCTCGTGCAGGGACACGTCGACGCGGCAAGTTTTGGGATCAGCGATGTCGGGATCCGGCGTGGGATCGGGCAAAGTCCGCCCGGCCAGGGCCGCATCGCTGGCGCTGCCCGGCTGCGAGAACACATGCACCGAGCCGTCGTACTCGAAGGTCCACAGCTCGCCGCGCAGGTGCAGGCGCTGGGCGATGTCCGCGGCGCCACCGTCGTGCATCCCGTCGCCTGGCATGTCCCGTGTGCGGCGGAGCAGGACGCCCAGGGCCGTCATGGACCGGAACACGCCGCGGTAGTTGCCGCGATGGCGATAGCACCCCAGCGCCGCAGGGAGCGACTGCGAATCGTCGAACTGGGCGCCGCGCTGGGCCCTGAGGTTGATCCGCGCGTTGTTCAGCCGGCGGTAGGCGTCACGGCTCTGCTCGAGCGCGTCCACCACACGCTGCCAGAGGCGCTCCGGGTCGACCCCGGCCGGCGCGGTCTCGCGGGCGATGCGGCGGAGCGCGGCGGCGAGGGACAAGGCCACGAGTCGGTGGTCGCGCTCGATCTCTGCGTGGCGAGCTGCGCGGCGGTCCATGGAGGTCATGCGGCACCTGCTCTCTGGGGGGCCGGCGGGCGAGCGCGCTGGCCCAGGCCGCGACGGCCGACCATGTCCGCCGCCTCGCCCAGGCGCGCGAGGACCTCGTCCGCCACGAGGCTGGGGTCGCAGTCGGGCGGCAGGTCGTCCTCTCGCTGCAGGGTCGCCGGCTGCCCCGGCGCCCGCACGAGGTACACCGCCCCGTCCTGCGCGACGAAGTACGTGCGGGTCCGGGTCGTATAGAAGCCGGGAGCCCGCGCTTGAACGTCGAACACGACGAGATCAACGTCGTCCTCGGCGCTCTGGCGAGGGCTAGCGGCCACTTCACCATGTTTTTTGTGTTCTTCCACTGAGAACCTTAATGGCTCCCCTCTGTCACCTCGTCAAGCGAAAATCTTCACGAAAAATGGGCGATTCTGCGCGCCGTGGGACTCTAGCTTTCCCAGTGGAGTTCACTTTGGACCTGGCGTCTTTTCGCCGCTTGGCGTACGCTATGCAGCCGTGGCAGCCAAACGAGCGAAGACGCCGAGGGCGAAGGTCCGCAAGAAGAAGTCCAAGCTCTTCTGCTACACCAAGGATCTGACCGAGGCCCTGGGGGTGACCCGGCGAACCCTCTATAAGTATGTGCAGGAGCGTCTCCTGCCCGCACCGATCCTGTACTCCGACGGCCGAAACGGCGTCCGCAGCCGCTGGGCGCTGGTCGCCATGGACCACGTCGACTTCATCAACGAGCAGAAGGCACTCGGCTACAACCTGGCCGAGATCACCGGCATGGTCGCCGCCCGCTGGGGGACCCACGACAAGCTGCCCGCCAAGCAGGCGAGCGCGAAGCCACCGAAGGTAGACACTGGGCACCTACCGAGCACCGAGGACTCCGCGCCAGCACCCTCGACCCGATCCTCGACATGATCGGCGTCTGTCGGGGCCGCTGCCATGCCCCCGACAGGCTGCCGATGCCCGGTGCGCGTCGTCCGCACGCTCGGGCGCCCAATGGGAACTCACCGGCCAGCGAGCTGGTATTGGCGGGCAGTCTGGCCTACCATCCCGGGCCGTGGCAGCGAAGCGACCGACCAAGAAGGCGACCAAGAAAGCGACCAAGAAGCGGTCGAAGAAGTCGGCGGCCCCGCGCCTGCCCTTCTGCTACACGGCCGACCTGGTGGAAGCGCTCGGGGTGTCCCGCAAGACGCTGCACAAGTACGTGCAGCTGCGGCTCTTGCCGGTCCCGGTGCTGGTGTCCGACGGCAAGCAGGGGGTTCGGAGCCGCTGGACGCTGATCGCCCTCGACCATGCGGCCTTCATCGTCGAGCAGCAGGAGATCGGGCACAACCTCACCGAGATCGCCGCCATGGTCGCGGCCCGCTGGGGCATCGCCGACAAGCTGCCCCCGAAGGACGACGCGCCGAAGGCCGGCGACGGCGACGCCGGCAGCTCCACCTGACCGGCGCGGCACGGAGACACGCGCATCACCGAAGGCAGATCTGCGGCCTTTCAGGCTCGCAGACCCCATCGTCGCACTCGAGCCCCAGCGCGCAGACCCTGTCGCACGGCTCGCCCTCCGCCGGCCCGACCTCGCAGGCCCCGTCGGCGCACACCAGCCCCTCCGCACACAGGGCCGCGTCATCACACGGCTCCCCCGCCTGCCCCCAGCGCATGCAGGTGTGCGTGCTGTATTCGCAGCGCAGGTCGTCGACGCAGACGCCATCGCAGTGCTCGCCTTCCTTCGGGGTCGGCCGGCACCGCTCCACGGTGTCGATAATCACGCAGGCGAGCCCGGCCTGGCAATCCACGGCATCACACTCCTCGTCCAGCCCGGCCGGCTCGAGGCAGAACCTCAGATACTGGTGGCACCACAGCCCCTCGGCACATTTGTTATCGAAGCACGACTCCCCGGGGCCGGCGAACTGCCGGCAGACCTCGGCGTCATAATCGCAAACGAGGTCAGGTCCACAGTTCGCGGCGCCGAAATCACAGAATTCGTTCAGCTGCGCCGGCGCGCATGGGTCGACGCACACGCCGACCCGAGAGCCTGCGCCTGCGCACAACAAGCCCTGGGCGCAGTCGCTGGCCCATCGCGTGAGCTGCTGGCACTTCTCGCCGACCTGCTGTCCGCCGTACACATACTGACATTGTCCACAGTCGTTCGGAGGCTCGGAGCCCAACTCGTCCGGGTGCAGTTTGAAGTACTCAGTACTGCCCAGGCACCGATCGTCGTCGGGCCGCTCCGAGCGGATGTAGCACTCGAGGTCGGTGTGCAGACCCGCCGCCTCGGCCGAACCAAGGAGCTCCGCCCATTCTGCATGACGGTAGGTCATGCACGCCTCGATGTCGGGGTACCAGTAGATGTCGCAACTGCACGCGAAGTACGGCGCGCACAGCTCGTGGAACGCCTCGCGTGGCGGAGGCGCGACCGGCTCGCTCGCGCAGGAGGCCAGCAGCAGCAGGGAGGTCAGGGAAAGATGAATACGCATGATCGTGTCCCTCTCAATACGGGTCGCAGTAGAGGCCCTGCCCCGGTCCACAGATCCCCTCGATGCAGCTGAGCCCGAGCTGACACGGGATGCTGGCCTCACAGGGCTCGCCTGGACCGCGCTCCGGCCGACAAAATAGCTCTTCGCAGTACAGCCCGGTCGCGCACTGACGGACATCATCGCAGCGCTCGCCGGCCTGGCCTCGCGGCGCACAGACCTCAGTGCCGGGGTAGCAGATGAGATCATCGGCGCACGACCAGCGGCACGGCTCGCCCAGATGTGGCACCGGCCCGCACACGTCGTCCTGCCCGCAGACCAGGCCCTGCCCCCAGTCGCAGTAGATCTCGAGGCAGGACTCCCCGCTCCCCGCGAGCGGCACACAGCGGTCCTGCTCCTCGTCGCAGGTGTGGCCATCCGCGCACAAGTTGTTGGCGCACGACTCACCCGGCCCCGCCATCGGCGTGCATACCTGATCGATGTTGCAATGGAGCCCCTCCGCGCAAGCGTTAACACCGCGATCGCAGGGCAACCCCACCGTCGTGGGCACGCAGGGGTCGATGCACACACCGCCGATCGTTCGTGGTCCCACGCAGATCAGACCCGGCGCGCAGTCGCTGGCATAGCCGTACCCGTTGATGTCCAGGCAGGGCTCGCCGGCCTGGCGATCACCGCTGGCGAAGCTGCACACGCCGCACACTGTTCTGTCGCTGGAAAAATCGAACGGATGCAGCACCTCGTACTCCGCCTGGGTCAGGCACATCTCAGGGTCGGGCCCCTGGGCGCGGTCCATACAGGCGATGTCCGGCGTCAAGCCCACGGCCTCGAACTCGGCGAGCCACCCGGCACGCTGGACCGCCTCGGCCTGCATGCACGCGTCGAGGTCGGGAAAGCCATAGTTCACGCAGTCGCAGGCGAAGAACTGCTCGCAGCGCTCGCGGAAGCGTTCAGCATCATCCTCGCGGGCCTCGCATGCGGTCAGGGCCAGCAGGAGCAGCGCGGAGAGCCGGGCGGCCGCGGCTCGGTGGCCGGCCCCGTTCCTGGCAGCCACCTGGGGTCGGCGCCCGGTAATGGAGAGTGAGCCGCGCGCGCCAGGTTCAGACGGGGCGCCCTGGCGATGGTTTGCTGCCTTTTCGGGACCATTTTTGTGATCGACCACTGGGAACCTTAATTGACACCTATTTAACCTTGGTCAAGAAAATTCGCGCGGACGCGGTCCATTTCGCGCCACGTGGGCGTTCAATCGCCTGGTAGATCCCCTGCCGAGCTCAACGAAGGGACGCGGACTGACGCCCGGCTCCCCTCGCCTTCGCGGCTCCGCTTCGGCTCCGACCTGGGATACGCTGGCGCGGATGTACGACGCGACGGGGGACCTTGAGGAATCGCTCCGGCAGTTCGCAGAGTCCGGGGATGCCCCAGGCGTGATGCACACGCGCCTCAAGCTCGCCGCACACGCCCTCGAGGTCGGAGATCTCGATCGGGCGAGGCAGCACGCCGAGCTCGCCCTCGAGGCCGCGCGGGCGCTCGGCGACCATACTGCGCACCTCGAGTCCGGGCTGTTGCTCGCCGGGCTCGCCGTCGATTTCGACGATCACGACCGCAAGCTCGTGGCGCTCGAGCCCGTCGCGCAGGCGATCGAGTCTGGTCACGTCATCAGGCTCCATCGAGGTCTGTCGCGCGCGCGGACCGGGAGGCCGGTCGACGCCTTCCTCCTCGACTTGGTCGAGCACCTCGCAGGTCGCACCGCCGCCGGCGCGCAGTCCGATGTGCTCGCCGCAGCGTGGGTTCACGAACACCCCACGACATTCACCCCGGAACTCCTCATGCTCGCGCTCGAGTGGAGCCGGCGCCGCGACGATCTGCTGCTCACGGCCCGGATCCTCGTTCAGCTCGGGCAACGGGCGGAGGCGCGCGAGCAGTTGCGGCGGCTCGCCGGGCATCCGAGCCCCGGCGTCCGACACGATGCTGCGGCCCTGCTGCTCGCCGCCCTGCCGGCGGACGCTCACGCCGAGCGCCGCCGCTGGTGCGACGAGGTCGAGGCGCGCATCGGGGAAGGCCCCGAGACCATGGCCCTCCACTTCGACCTCGCCCTGGCGCTGCTGGTGTCGGCCGAGGACGACCCGGTGCGCGTCGAACGAGCCTGGTCGCACGCGGAGGCCAGCGCCCGGCAGTCGCCCGACGAGCACATCCGCACACGCGCCATCGATCTGTGCTGGCGTATCCGCGGGAAGCAGCTTCAGTTCGGTGCCCGCGCGTCGACACCGCAGCAGGCCGAGCGCGCGGCCTGGCTGGTCGCCGCTGCGCTGCCCTCGCACGATGCCGACGCCTACCTCTGCAACGCTGCGCTTGCGCTGTTGCAGCCCGGACCGCTGGTGCACCCCGCGTGTCTGGATCAGGTGCAGCCGCTGCTCGCCCGCCTGCACGCGCCGAGCGGCGCAGCGGCGCACTTATGGCAGCGCCTCGCGTGGATCCGCAGCGTGCAGTCCGGCACGGGGCCCGCGCTCGCGTTCTCCGGGCCGCCCGCGGCCCTCGACGCAGCGCCTGCATGGCTGGTCGCGCTGGCGGCCGGTCATGAGGTCCCGGCGGTCGACCGGCCGATCGACACCGTTGCCCTCGCCCTCACCGCCCGCGCCCTCGAGGCGCGACCGGATCGCAGCGACGCGATGCTCGACTGGCTCACCGCGCGCGACGACGTTTCCGATATCCAATCACTTTATAAGCTCGTGGAGCTCGCCGGTCGCGGACCCTCCGCGATCGACACGGCGCGATACGTCGAGCGCCTGGCCCAGCGCGGCCCGCAGCGCCGCTTCACGGAGCTGCGCGAGCGATTCATGGCCCTGCAAGCGTCGGATCCGCCGGACCTCGCGGCAGCGCAGCGGACCGTTGATGAGCTCCTCACGGCCGCGCGCTCCCCCGCCGAGCGCGTCGAGGCGTTGTTTCGTCAGGGCGTGCTCGCCATGGAGACGGCGAAGCCGGGCCCCGATGGACGCGGCATCACATTCGCACGCCAGCAGCTCGCGCAGGCCGCCGCGCTCGCGCGTGAGCACGACCTCGCCGAGCTGTTGTTCGCTGTGCTCGTCTCCCAGGGCAACGCCTGGCGTAGCGACGACCGCGACCTCGATCAGGCGCTCGCCCGCTACGTCGAGGCCGATCGCGTCGGCACGCCGCACCCGCAGCAGCAGGCCACACTGTGGAAGGTCTGGGCCGACGCCTTGCTAGCGCGTCGTTCACCCGGCGACGCAGCCCTCGCGCTGGCCCATCTCGAGCGCGCCCTGCAGATCCGCGACCACGGCTGGTTGCGCGCCGCGACCTCCGTGTCGCTCGCCGACGCCGAGCTCGCCCAGACCACCGGCGACGAGCTCACCCGACACCGCCGCGCGCTCACCCGGCTCGAGGACGCGCTGCACCACAGCAATGCAGGGCTGCGGCGGGCTATCGGCGAGCGCACCCTCACCGTCGCCACAAAGTTGCTGCGCATGCACCCCGACGATGTGCAGGCCCGCGCGGCGATCTCACGCGTCGAAGCCGCGGTGCCCGAGCTCGCTACGCAGGCACGGAGCATGCGTGAGGGCGCCGCACACAACCTCGACGCCGAGGAGCAGCAGCAGGTCCTCGCGCTGTCCCGGAACCCGGCCTATCTGCTGTATGTCAAGACGACGACGCCGATGCATCCCGAGCGCATCGATCCGCGCATGCTCGCGGGCTTCGGGGTCACCGCGGAGCAGCGCGCGGCGCTCCTGCACAACCTACAACAAAAGATCCCCGATCACCCCGCGCTGCTCGCCACGGTCGCCGCGCTCGACCAGCGGTGCGACCCGGCGAAGCGACCCGGGGCCGTGCTCGCCCAGGCCGAGATCCTCGCCCACCTGGCCGGCCGCGGAATGGACACTGCCGCCCGCGCGCGCGAGCTCGCCGAACAGGCCGAGCCTCTGATCGAGGCCATGACCGATCCCATCGCGCGCGCGGCCCTGCTCCTGCAGCTCGCCAGCCTGTGGGCGCCCGTCGATCACGCGGAACACCCCGTCCGCGACTTCACCCGCTCGGCGACGATCGCCCGCCGGGTCCTGGACGCGGCGCCCGAGGGCTCGACCGTACAAAGCAACGCGACCGGGTTCCTGGCCCGCGCGACCCGCTACCGCAGCGACGGCGACCGCCTGCAATTCATACAGCAGGCCGCGAGCCTCTATGAAACGAAGCTGCGCCTGTGCGAGCGCCGCGGGGACCGCTCCGGCGCGGAGCAGGCGATCGTCAACCTCGAGGAGGCCCGCTCCGCGCTCGGCGTCGGCGGCGAGGATTTCAACCTCGAGCGATCGATCGAGCGCATCACCCGGGTCGTCGCCGACCAGGAGCGGATCAACCCCACGCACCTGACCGCCCAGGCCCGCGACCTGACGATCTGGGGTTATCGGCACCGCGGCGCCGAGGCGGATCGCGCACTTGCAGCGGGGCAGCAGGCCTTCGACCTGTTGTTCGCGCGCTTCCCCGACCTCGACCCCGGTCCACGCGAGGACGCCGAGAATTACCGCTGTCTCGGGCGTGCGGCCCAGGCGACGCGCCAGGGCGACTGGGCCGCGGGGATCGGGCTGTGGCGCCGCCGTCTGGCCGCCGGGGACCGGCGCGCCCAGCCGACCCGCTGGGCGATCGCCGCGCACAACCTCGCCGACACCATGGTGCGCGCCCGGCGAGACCATACCGAGCTGCTCGAGGCGATCCGCCTGTGCGAGGAGACCGTGGCCCTGCGCCGTGTTGAGGACGAGCCGGTACACCTCTGGGAGACCCAGCACCTGCTTGGCGACGCCGTGCACGCCTGCCTGACCCTGGCCGACCCCGAAGATCGAGGCGATGTCCCTGATGATGGTGTGCGGCTGGCCCTGTGGCATCAGGGCTGCGCCTCGCTCGCGGGTGCCATGCAGGTCGCGCGCGAGCTCGGCGGCGGCGAACGCCTGTTTCGCACCGGCTTCGTGCTCGCACTGCTCGCGCGGATCGCCAGGACCCCGGAGCTCGTCGAGGAGACAGCCGAACGCGCCTGGCGTGCAATGGACGAGGCCCGCCCGTTTCTACTGCACCATGAGGATTATGCCGTGCGCGAGTCCGCGGTGCTGCTCGAGATCGCTGTGATCCTCGCGCAGATGACCGCCGGCCCACGGCCCACGCAGCCCACCCCGGGCTGCGCTTTCGTGCTCGCCGGCGCCGCGGCCCAGCGGGTGTCTCGCTGGCTGCTCGGCGCGGTGGGCTGCGCTCAACGCCGTCTCAATGCCCGCTGGCGCCGGCCGCCGACCGTATCCCAGCCCGCGTGGAGCGCGTGGATCGCCGCCGTGCAGGCCGAAGATCCTCTACGCATCGCCCCCGCCCTGACCGCCGTACGCACCGCCGCGCCCGACTTTCTCAGCGGGCAGCCGGCGCTCGCGGGCCTCGAGGCGTGGTTGCAGACACAGCCCGGCTCCGCGGCGATTATCCTGCAGCCGACTTCGCGCGGCCACCTCGCGGCGATCTATCAGTATACCGACGTCCTGGATTGCCGCGTCGTCGCGCTCACGGCAACGAGCCCGGCCGCGGTCTCCGAGAGCGACCTGGCCGCCGTCGAGGCCGACAGGGCGCCGCCGGTCTACGACAAGACCGTCGCCTGGGCGCGCCGCGACCTGATCGCCCCCTTGCAGGCGGTGCTCGGCCGCAGCGTGCAGCGGCTGCTGTGGTGTGCCCCTGGGATCGTGAGGGCCCTTTCGCCGCACGACCTGTGGCCCAATGTCGCGGTGACGGCCGCGTCGGACCTGGCCTTGCATGCCGCGCCCGCGCCCGCGCCGACGACCACCGCGATCGTCGTCGCCGATCCAGGGCCCGACTCCAGAGACGGGCTACCGGGCAGCATCGAAGCCGGGGCCCAGCTCGCGCGCGGCGCGAAGCAGACCGACCTGCGCGTCCGCCTCGGGCGCGGCGCCGTGCACGGGCGGGCGCTCGGCGTCGAATGTCCGGGCCTGATCGACGCACCGCCAGAGCCCGAGGGCGTCCTGCAGGACCTGATCGAGTGCAAGCAGATCGTCTTGCTCTGCCACGGCAGCACCACCAGCCCCGACACCGCGGCGCTTGAGCTCCTCGATCGCCACGGCGAACCCGCACAGCTCGATCTAAGAAGGATCGCCGGCGACCCGCGCAGCTTCGCCGGTGCCACCGTGCTGCTGCTGGCCTGCGAGACCGGCCGCGCCGGACCGGCGATGCACCGCGCCGGCGGGTTCCCGGGCATGCTGCTCGCCTGCGGCGCCCGGCGGGTCATCGCACCGCTCTGGACTGTGTTCATGGGCCCCGCCACCGACCTCGCGCAAGTCGTGCTGCGCGCCCTCGCCGACGCCCGCAGTCCCGCCGCCGAGGTCGCCGCCCAGGTCGGCCGGCTGCGGGCCGCGACCCCCGGAACCGACGACTGGCTCAGGTTTCACACATCGCGCGCCTTTGTCGTGTGGGACGCATAACCCGGCCCTTCAGCTGGCCGGTGCGCTCGTCGGTGCGCCCGTGCGATTCCATTCGATGCCCAGCTTGATGATGCGACGCTTGAGCGCGTGTCGCGTGATGCCGAGGATCTGGGCGGCGCCGACGATATTGCCGGCGAGGGTCAGCGCCTCGACGCAAAGGCGCCGCTCCGCGGCTTCGAGATTAAGGGCTTCGATGATGATCTGCGGCATGACGTCCAGTACCGCGGCCGCTTGTTCTTGCGCAGATCAAGTTCGCCCGGGCCCCTGGCATGCCCGTCGCACCCCGACAGCCGGGCACCTGCGTGGACCACGTGAGCGTGCTTGACGCACCACGAGTCAGGCGGCGAGTGGCCAGCGGTGTGACCTGACCGCTGCCGTCGGCGTGCACGAGATCGGGGCGCAGACGTTCGGCGCGCAGTCGGCTCCGCAGGCGAGCCAGCGCGACGTCCCAGCGCCGCCGCAGCGACCCCTCTTCATCGTCCCGCGGCCACAGGGCGCGGGCCACGGTCACCCAGGATACGGGCCCCGCGAACGCGACGAGCTCGCTGATCAACTGGGCCGAGAGGCCGCCGAGCACGACCGTCGATTCGCCGTCGCGGTGGAGCTCGACGGTGTCGAAGCAAGCGATTACGTGGATCGGTGCATGCACCCCGCCAGTTCGTCTCGGCGGCCGCGCCCGGGACGGATGACGTCTAAGGTCTGCCGCTGCGAGGGAGCGGCAGACAGCTGCGGCGAGGTCCCTCGCAGGTTGTTCACTCCTGCCGACGGACGCGCCCACGTCCACGCCCGTTCCGGGGCTGCGGCTTCGGGCGGGGGCTCGGCTTGGTTCGAGGGGGCCGGCGGGCCGGCGGCCTCGGTCCGGGTGGTTTGGGTTTGGGTTTGCGGGAGCGGCGGGTCGAATTTGCGGACATGACTACGGTCTCCGGGCGCTATGCGCCTTATGAGCGGCCGACCCAGCTCCACGGGAGCTGGGTGCCGGTACGAGGAGGTGGGCACGCAGCGACGAGGCTCCAAACCGCGCGGGCCCGTCCATGGTGGGGAGGGTCCGCCGGGTGGCCCGGGGAGGGCGTCAGCGAGGTGGCCGCGGGTTTCTGAGGTCGGGCGCTTGGGCGCTTGACACGGGAGAGAATCACCGCGCGGGAGCAGGCTCGCGCACGGTGTCGACCCCACATGTTGGGGGCTGCTTATAAACCACAAGATGTTGAGGTCGCGCAAGTTGGCGAAGCGCGCATTTGGGACCCGGCTCGGCCGCGCGGTACGTGACCGCGGTCTGTCGATGACAAGAGATGCCAACGAAATTTTCCGGGCCGAGAACGGCGCGCTCGAACAGCTGAGCGCGCTCGAGACCCTCAGAGGCCTCAAGAACCGCGAAGCCGTCACCCTCGGCCCGCCAAGGAGGCAACACCGGAGGACGGCGGCCTGTCCACCGACGAGGTCGCCCGTCAGGTGCTGCCCTTCGTCGCAGACGTTCGGCGCGCAGCCGGCTGCGCAGGCGAGCCAGCGCGACGTCCCAGCGCCGCCGCAGCGACCCCTCGTCATCGTCCCGCGGCCACAGGGCGCGTGCCACGGTCACCCTGTGATGCACGTCAGCCAGCGAGCAATCACTCGTGTCATGCCGGCACGTGCCGGTCGACCTTCGGCGTCGTCGGCCTGGTGACCGGCTCCGACTATGCTGACGAGCTAGCCGCCGAGGACCAGCGATGTCATCGCCAACGCGGCCCCCGACCAAAGGCCCGGTCCAGCACGAGTCGGCGGTTCGGCAATCCGCAGGATGACGGCGCAGCAGGGCGTAGCAGCCGGATCGTGAGCCACTCCGGGCTCCGGGCGTTGACCCGGGGAATACAGCCAGGGGCAATCGAGGGCAAAGCGGGTGGCAATCGAGGGCAGAACGGGTGGCAACCGAGGGCACAACGAGGGGCAACTGAGGGCAGAACGGGTGGAGACCGATGGACGAACGGGTGGAGACCGAGGGCAGAACGGGTGGCAACCGAGGGTCAAACTGGGGGACAAGTCGGAGGACAACCTCGTGGACTACTTGTGCATTTCAGCGCTGCGGTTTGAGCATATGTGCACAAGTTCGGCCTGCGAGATTATCCGAGAGCGAGCATCACGGCGAGCTGCCGAATGCGGCAGGCAAGGACGGCAGGCGTCCGTCTGCGGCTGATGATCCAAAATCGCACCATTTTATGCGACCAAAAATGAGCACTGCCTCAGCGGTTCCACCTCTCGGCCGCGGCAAGTTATCAGGTCAGCCGATCGGCCGCAGTCGGCCATCGTACGCGACCGCTCGCGCTGCTCGGCCGCGGCCGCGGCCGCCAGCTTGCCCCGCGCTGGGCCCGGTCCACTTCGCGCGCCGATTCGTGGCGTCCCTTGCTGACCAGTTCCGCCAGCCCAAGCAGGAGGGAGCGCTTATCTGCGCGCTCATCACCGCAGAGGTGTATCCTCTTCGACCGCGATGGGCTTCGGCAACTCCCTGAACCGGATCCGTCACGGTGCTTCGCCGAGCCACATGTGGATCGAGCTCCACCGTCTGGTGGAGGCGTTATGCCGGACCCTCGGGCGCCCATTTGATGAAGTGTTCGCCGATCTCGAGCTGCGCTTCGGTTTTTCTCGCGCCGTCCGCAGCCGGTGGCCGGGGATCGAGGTCATGCAGGCGGCCGCGGAATGGATGCAGACGCTCCGCGAGGCACACTTAACCGAGCGACGGGCCTGGATCGCCGGGCGACGCAGGGCCAAGGCAGCGTCGGATCGACACAGCGTGCCAGCCGGCCTCCGCGAAGCAGAGGCCCGCTCGCGCGCCTACGCCTCGACCCTGCCCGCCGTCGGATACTGGGGCTGGAAGCAGAAACGAGAGTGCGGTCGATGACCAAGCACGCCGCAGTCCACGACCGGGTGAGCCGCAGCAGGTTGGATAGGGCTCGCTGTGGCGCGCATCCATCCCGGCGTCGCCCCACGCCGTCGGTCGAAGCGGTCGGTGGAAAAAGTCGCCTCGGACTTCGACGCTGTCCAATCTCGCGCGGGCGCAACTCGTGCTCGATCGTGCGATGAATCGCGCACGACCCGGAGCGCCCTTGGGACGGCATCGACCTTGAGGATCGTAGCGAGCTGGTGATGCTGGCCCCGGAAGCTCGCGCACTGCGCTGGCGGCTCAGATTTGCGGGTCAGGGCGGGGCGAGGAATTCGCGGATCACCCAGTCGGTCAGGTAGCGATCGCCGCGCTGGATCTCGCGGAGCGTGGCGCGGGCGGCGGTGCGGTCGATCGGTGGCGGGTCGAGCCGCACGATCGTCAGCTCCGGAGGCGCGAGCTCGAGCCTGGCGTATGCGCGCAGTCGGTGGTGACCGTCGAGCAAGAAGCGGTCGCTGTTATCCCACAAGCCGAGCGTGACAATCGGTGGCCGTTCGCCGGCAGCGATCATCGCGGCGAACCGATCGACCTGCGCAGGGTCGATCCGTGATTCCGGCTGAGTCTCGACGAGCCGCCCAGCGTCGCCGTACCAGGAACACGCGCCGGGCGATGGGCCGCGCGTGATGTCCGGGTCGCCGCCACCGCCCGCGTTCCATGCGACGGCGTAGCGGCCCGGCCTCAGGCAGGCGAGCCAGGCGGCCGCCTGCACGGCGAGCGGCCGCGGGTCAGTGGGCCCGAGGAGGGGGCACTCGAGCGCGGCAACGTGGGCGGCGGCCTCGTCGAGCGCATGGGTCCACGCGAAGTAGCGCCCGGTGCTGCCGCCGTCGTACCACCAGACCAGCGCCGCGGTGACGCCGTGCACGGCGAGCTGAAGGTGCAGGTCGTCGCCGCGGAGATCGAGGACGCCGCGCGGATCGTCCGCCTCCGCCAGCTCGAAGCCCTGAGGGACCGCCTGCATACGGTGAGGATCGCAGGGGCGGAGGCCTTTGTCATCTTCCTGAGGGGGAAGCGTGCCCGGGCCACCGAGCCCGCGTTGCAGCGCCGTAGAGGAGAGGCGACTTGCTGCCGACCCAGCAGGCTGGGCGCGGACATCTTCTCCGGCTCTGCAGTGTGCCGCATTCGACAGCGCGCACCGGTCCCCGATCACCTTCCAGCGCCGAGGGCCCACCGGCGATGATGCAGTCGCCGGACCAGGGGGCTGAGCCCCGCCAGGATTAGCAGGGCCGCGCGCGAAGCACGGTCACCTGGAAGGTGCGGGAGAAATCCGCGGCGGTGCAACTCCGCGACGAGGTCGACCCAGTTGCCGGTAATCGGGAGCGCCCCGCGCTTGTGTGCCTCGCGAACCGCGCTCCAGAGTTCGACCGCGGTTGCCGCTCCCGTCAACCGTGGCGGGATCGCAGCTTCGACGTCCGAGAAATGGCGTTGCATTTCCTGGGGCGAAGCATCGGGCCCGAGCGCGAACCGAGGGCTCGGCGGTTCAGCATGCGCGGGGACCTCGGCCTCGCACGTGCTCGGCGCGTCGGTCGACGGCGGAGGTTGCATCTCCTCGCTGACGGGTGGCGGCGGTGGTGGATCCTCGTTGGCCTGGACGACGGTCGGGGGCGCAGTCAGCCCAGTCGACCCTGCAGGCTTGAGGTCGTATCGCGTGGTCGGCCAGGGCGCGGCGTGGTCGAGCCAGGCCGCGGCGTCAAAATCGGGAAGTTCGCGCATCTCGAGCTTCACCGCGGCTTGGAGGCGGCCGGCAGCATGGGCCAGCACAACGGCGGTCGATGCGTCCGGGCACGAGAGCAGGAGTTCCTGGGCCCCGAGTCGCGCACGTGCAAGCAGGGGCCGCCAGGCCGTGAACATCCAGGCTCGCCGCTCCCCGTGGGCCTTCACCCAGAGGGATGGAGCGCAACGCGGCGTCCGCTCCAGGGAATCGAGCGCCGCTGGAAGGTGAGCCGGGTTGATGCTGATCACCCACAGATTGTTGAGGGTACCATTGCGCGCGATGAAGAAATACGCGGCGAGGTCCTCGCGCAGCAGCTCAAAACGCAGCTCCACGTCGCCAGCGAGCCGCTTGCCGCGCTCGCATGAAACCGCACAGATTGGTTCACGGGGGTGCTGCGGGCCGCCAAACGGCCCCTCGGCCTGGACGATGCGCCAGGCCGTCTCTTGCAGCGTCTCGCGCCAGCCCATATCCACATGCTCGCGGCCCCAGCCCTCCGGCCATTCGAGGGAGAGCTCCCATGTATCGCCAGACACCCATTCGATCACGAGGCGCTCGCCGCCTGGGCATTCGAAGACCTCGCGGCAGCGGTCATCAGGCTCCCACGTCTCTTCCCAGCCGATCTCGTCGGGCTGGTGATCGACCCAGCCCGCGACAAGCGCCTCCGCACCGGCTCGCCAGCCACCGGCCGCGAGCGCAGCATCGATCGACTCGACATCCGTGTTCATCGCGTAGGTGCCTACGGGCTGCGCGGTTTCGCCGTACGGGCGATCCCGGTGTTGGGGACAGGTACCAGGGCCATTTCTGCGGGCGCCAGCGCCAGCGTGAAGGGCCGGATCGACCCGGCCTCCAGGCGCAGGAGGGCCTCGCCGACCGTGACGTTCTCGTCGCTGGTGACCAGGAACGCCGCCAGAATCTCACCGACGTTGCAGAGACCCTCCTCGGCCACGGCGATCGCGTTCTTCAGCAGATGGAAGACGCCGCGGTGGAGGCGCCTGAATTTCATGTCCGGGTTCTTGAGCGTGTCGGCGGCGTGGATGTCGATCTTGTAGAGGCGTCCTTCGATTCGGAAATATAGCCGTGAGTTCCGCCCCCCGAGCGCCACCCATTCGCCGTTGGTGATCCCGAGGTCGGGTCTGGCCAGGAGGCTTTGAATCTCCTCCCTGGACTTGGTCGCCGAGAGGACGGTCGAGCTATACGAGGGGCGCTTTCGGATCGCGGTACTGGCTGCGGAGGTCATCAACCACCAACAATCGCCGACCCCTCGACGAAGATCAATCGCGCGATAGACGCACCGCAGAGCGGTCGTTTCGACAGCGCGTCAGCGAGCTATCGGCATCCGCCCGAGCTCGCGCGTGCCAACGTGCGTCGAGATCCGCGCCGCGCCAGACTGCACATGTCTTTGGGGGCAGATCGAGCCGCACCGCCAAGGGTGAAGCGGCGCGTGGGGGATCGCGTGTCAGCCACCGGGACGAAGCTCGATGCCTGGCGTCGAGGATCGCGTTCCGTCGGCCGGCGTGAAATGTGATCCGACGCGCCGGGCATGGCGGGTCGAGGGCGCCGGCTGAAGCACGATCCTCGCGGCCCAGCATCGCGGCTCGTGCCAGCGCGCTGAAGCGCGAAGTTCGGCGTGCAGCGTGGCGGAACATGAAGCGCGAAACGAGGCG